>ENA-UAMP01000412-UAMP01000412.1-human-gut-metagenome-genome-assembly--contig:-NODE-412-length-21283-cov-6.912191_pt1 | contig 21283 bp, 18 predicted proteins | sample MGYA00243285_ERZ654501 | MGnify/ENA primary metagenome ERZ654501 (study PRJEB26926, sample SAMN06164850) | human gut metagenome | biome: ENVO:00009003; feature: ENVO:2100002; material: ENVO:00002003...
AGAAGCCATGAACGTCAGAAAACCTGTGGATTACGGCACGATGTACCGGGAATTGGTCGCAATTCTTGCGCAGAATCTTCCGCAGATGATTGAGATCTATGCCATCGGCAAAGCCATCAGTCAGCGTCCGGAGAAGGGCGCGGCAGTCGCAGCTGCAGAGTTTTTGCAGGCAAATTTCCCTGACCGCACAGGCTTTTCCCCGCGCAACGTGCGCCGGATGCGCGATTTTTATAAGACTTATGAAAATGACCAAGCACTCCTCCGGCTGGCGATGAAAATCGGCTGGACACTGAACGTGATCATTATGGAGGCAGGGCTGACAAGAGATGCGCGCAGGTGGTATCTGAAACAGGCGCGGGAGCGGCAATGGTCGAAGAAAGAACTGTTGGACATTCTCAGCAGCGGCTGTAAACCGGATGCGGAAGCAGATCAGGAAAACTCTTCTTTGCGTTTTTCTGAGAGCTGTGGTATAATAAATCAAGAATTGAAGGAGCAGCCGCTATGCAGCCACGTTATTACATCATCGAAAGCCAAACAAGCGCGAAGCTTCCTGCCTCTATTCGGGAAGCGACTGCCACTGATTTTGAACGAACAGCGAGAGAGCATTGGCAGACCGACTGGCGCACAGATTTTATTCAGGACACTACGCTCGAAAAATATGCGCTGGAACTGGATGCAACCAAGGAACTGGTCGGACTTGCTGCTTATCGGGATATGCCGGAGGGCGTGCTGGTTTATGTGGAGTATATGGAAAGTGCACCCAGCGGAAATCCGACACTGTCCAAGCCTAGAAAATACGCTGGAATCGGCGCGGCGCTGCTGGCTTTCGGGATTCAACTCTCCATTGATTATGGCTACGGCGGCGCAATTTACCTGAAGGCCAAAACGACGCAGCTTCGGGAACACTATATGCAGACTTACGGCGCGATTCCATTCAGCCGGTTTGACCCGTTCCTGCTGCTGATTGATGGTGATGCTGCGCGGGAATTATTCGGGCAATACTTGAAGGAGGTTTGACAGATGCAGAACGAAAAATATCTGGAGCTGGACGCGCTTGCTGCGCCGAACGGCTATGTCGTACCTCCGACGAAAGAGGATCTGGCCTACGTTGTCCACTTCCGCAAGACCTGCCAGCGTTATCAGATCGACTTTGCAAAGGCCGATCCGGACGAACGCGACTTCGTGATCCATATGGCAGAGAAAACATTTTTACAGAAGCGTGCTTGATTTTGTAGTTGATCGGAGTCACTCCGACAAGATGTGTGTTCATCTATAGTGTAGTGAAAGCACATGTCGTCGCGGACTGTGCAAGTTCGCGACGACTTTTTTATGCTTTGCATTAAAAAGTCATCTCTCACCCGCTCCGTCGCTCCTCCTCTCAAACTCGCAATCGCTTCGCTGGATTGCGAGTTTGTTTTTTGAGCCAGGCGTGTCTTTTTTATTGGTGCAAAAACGGTCTGCTGTGCAGACCGTGCCGCCTGCGGGCGGGAATTGAACGCGGGGGTGTCTCAAAGTGGTTTTTGAGACACCCCCGTTTTTTTACGCAAATTCGATCTCATCGCAGATGATCCTTGTGTCGATCAGGGCGGCGGCGCAGATTTTTCGGTATACGGGGCCTGCGGGCGCTTCGAACAGGATGTGCGCCTCGTAGCCGCGCCCGCTCTTGTGCCGGTAAAGCTCCCGGTACAGCCAGACCGCGCCGACGTGGGGCGGCTCCTGCTTCACATTTGCATTGCGGAACGTCACGGTATGGTATTCAGAAAACGGGCTGTCGATGCGGAGCGTGAGGTCTGTTCCGGTGATAATCTCCCGCACCGTACCGTCATGGAAGAAAAGCCGCTGTAACAGTCCATCCGGCAGCGCCTCGCGCGTCTGCGCGGCGCAGTACGCCCGGTCGATCTCGTCCAGCCGCTTCTGCACCCCCGGCGTCATGGGGGCGGTCTGACAGGCAATGTACCATTCCTTTGTGAGATACCGCATAACTGCCCTCCTCTATTTGATCGACATAATCCATTCATCGCCGCGGAGCAGATATTGGAATTCCGTCAGCTCCGGCGTGTTCATCATGTGCAGCATTTCTTCGAGATCGTCCACGGTTTGCAGGGACGGGAGCTTGCTGTATTCGATCCACGCCATTTCTCCTTCCTCCGACGAGGTCAGCGTTCCCGACCATTCCACGGCCTTGAACAGCAGCACGATGTACCGGCCTGCTTCGATTGGGAACTGCTTGACGCCGACGAGCCTCGGGTGCCGGATCGTCAGGCCGGTTTCCTCCTGCATCTCCCGGATGACAGCGTCTACGAACGACTCCCCCGGCTCCACATGGCCGCCCGGCAGCGCCCAGCCGTGCCAGTCCTCCTTTTTCCGGTTCTGGAGCAGCACCCTGCCGCCGTCCTCCAGCAGACATACTACGGCCAGCTCTACATTCTCCGTTCTGCTCATATCCGAACTCCCCTCAGTTTTTCTTATTGTAGCAGAGAACCGCAGTCCGCGCAACCGTGCTTCCCGGAAAACCTCTGCGCGCTTCCTGTGTTTTCTTGCATTTTCCAGTCGAAGCTGGTACAATATTGCTATCCAGATTCTATCGGGCCGGGCGGCGTTCCGGGCCTGAAATATGTCAAAGGCAGGTGCGCTGTCATGCCGCTTATTATCGTTCGAAACGACATCACGACTATGCGCGTGGACGCCATTGTCAATGCAGCCAACGAGTCTTTGCTCGGCGGAGGCGGCGTGGACGGCTGCATCCACCGGGCGGCCGGGCCGGAGCTGCTGGCTGAATGCCGGCGACTCGGCGGGTGCAGGACCGGCGAGGCCAAGCTCACGCGGGGATACCGCCTGCCCTGCAAATATATCATTCACACCGTCGGCCCGGTGTGGCACGGCGGCGATCACGGCGAACAGGAGCAGCTCGTTTCCTGCTACCGGACGAGCCTTGCGCTGGCAAGGAAGCACCATTGCCAGACGGTGGCGTTCCCGCTGATCTCCTCCGGCGTTTACGGGTACCCAAAGGAGCAGGCGCTGCGCACGGCGATGGACGCCATCGGCGCGTTTTTGCTGGAGCACGACATGACGGTCTATCTCGTCATTTTCGACCGCAGCGCCTACCAGATCAGCAGCCGGCTGTTCGCGGACATTGCTGCGTACATCGACGACCACTATGTAGACGCGCATACGGATTTTATCCGCTCGCGTCCGTACTCGGATTCGATCACCGACGAAGACGTAAGGCCCACCTGCAGAGCTCCAAGCGCGGCGTTCCCGTCCGTCCCCCGGCCTCTCCGCAGTCTGAACGACAGGCTGAGGCATCTGGACGCCGGATTTTCCGAAACGCTGCTGACGCGCATCGACCGCAGCGGCAAAAAGGATTCCGAGATCTACAAGCGGGCCAACGTCGACCGCAAGCTGTTCTCCAAGATCCGCAGCAACCCGGACTACCGGCCGTCCAAGCCCACGGCCCTCGCCTTTGCCATCGCGCTGGAGCTGGATCTGAACGAAACCCGCGATCTCATAGCCCGCGCGGGCTATGCCCTCAGCCGCAGCAGCAAGTTCGACGTGATCATCGAATATTTCATCAGCCAGCGGAACTACAACATTTACGAGATCAACGAGGCGCTGTTCGCCTTCGACCAGAGCTTGCTGGGGGCGTGATTCGCAGACACCTCCGAATTCGCGCCTGTAGGGGCCGATGCCTACATCGGCCCGTTAGGAAGTTGCGAATTGCCGAAGATTACCGTTAAAATGGTACAATCTGCCGGGCCGATGCGATGCCCGCAGGCTAGTTTCGAGGCGCAACCGCGCATAGCGCGGCTCTTAGCGCCGAAGATGGGCATCGGCCCCTACATTCAAAAAACAGGTTCTTGCGGGTTTATGATAGATTTCCGGAAAATGCTGCATTCTGTGCGGGCGGACAGAGTCGCCCGCCCCTACGCAGGACTTGGAAATCATGCAGAAAAAATCGAAGCTTAAAATATGTCGCTTTCCAAGCGACTAAATCCTCCTTTGTGTTCGGTATAATCAGGACACAAACAAACACAGGAGGGTTTTTATTATGACAGAACTGGTTTTTATTCTCGATCGCAGCGGCTCTATGGCGGGTCTGGAAGCGGACACCATTGGGGGGTTCAACTCCATGATCGCCAAGCAGAAGAAGGAAGCGGGCGAGGCGCTTGTCTCCACGGTCCTGTTTGACCGCGACAGCACCGTCATTCACGACCGGCTGCCGCTGGAGAAGGTGCCGCCCATGACGGAGAAGGACTATTTCGCACGCGGCTGCACAGCGCTGCTCGACGCGGTAGGCGAAGCCATCCATCATATCGGCAATGTCCACAAGTACGCCCGGCGGGAGGATGTGCCGGAAAAGACGCTGTTCATCATCACCACTGACGGCTATGAAAATGCCAGCCGACGCTACAGCTACGAGACGGTGCAGCGGATGATCGAGCGGCAGAAGACAAAATACGGCTGGGAGTTTCTGTTCCTCGGCGCAAACATCGACGCGGCGAAGGAAGCCGCCCGCTTCGGCATCAGCGCCGAACGTGCGGTGGATTACAAATGCGACGAGGTGGGCACGGCGCTCAACTATGATGTGATCAGCGAAGCGATCTGTACCGTCCGCGCATCCAGACCGCTCAGCCCCGGATGGAAGGCGCGAATCGACGCGGATGTAAAAAAGCGTGGGAGGTAATCAAATATGTACGGCGCAATTCTGGGCGATATCATCGGCAGCCCCTATGAATTCGACTTCAACAATTACAAGTCGAAGGACTTTCCGCTCTTTTGCCAGCGTTCTGAATTTACCGACGATACGGTCATGACGCTGGCAGTGGCAAAGGCGCTGCTGGACACGTGCGGGCAGGACGACGCAGCCATCAAAGCAGCGCTTGTGCACCAGATGCAGCAGCTGGGCCGCGCCTATCCGGACAAGGGCTATGGCGCGCACTTCAACGGCTGGCTGCATGAGGACGATCCGCATCCCTACAACAGTTATGGCAACGGCAGCGCCATGCGGGTTTCCGCTGCGGCGGAGCTGGCGGAGGATATGGAGCAGGCGCTGCATCTGGCGAAGCTCACAGCAGAGGTGACGCACAACCACCCCGAAGGGATCAAGGGCGCGCAGGCGACCGCCGCGGCAATGTTCCTCGCCCGCACCGGCAGCAGCAAGGCGGATATCCGGACGTATGTGGAACGCGAGTTCGGCTACGACCTCAGCCGCAGCTGCGATGAAATTCGCCCTGACTACCATCATGTGGAGAGCTGTCAGGAGACAGTCCCGCAGGCGATCACCGCGTTTCTGGAAAGCTCAGATTTTGAAGACGCGCTGCGCACTGCGGTGTCCCTCGGCGGAGACAGCGACACGCTGGCCGCCATCACCGGCAGCATCGCCGAGGCGTTCTATGGTGTGCCGGAGAACTTAAAAGCAGAGTGCCGCAGACGGCTGACGCCGGAATTGGAAGCGCTTTTGCTTGCATGGGAAGCACGGGCAGCCTGACCATGCCCTATCCAGCCGCTTGTGAACGCTTTATGAATTTTGCAAAAACCCCTTGCAAACGAGGAAAAGTGTGCTAGAATACAGTTAGCACTCAGATAGCATGAGTGCTAATCTGCAAAGGACGTGACATTTACTATGGCAAAGAAACAGTTCAAGGCGGAATCCAAGCGTCTGCTGGATCTCATGATAAACTCCATTTACACGCATCAGGAAATTTTCCTGCGTGAAATCATTTCCAACGCCTCCGACGCCATCGACAAGCTGGCCTATCAGGCGCTGACCGACGAGAAAGTCGGCCTCAGCCGCAGCGATTTTGCGATCGAACTCAAGCCCGACGAGACCGCCCGCACGCTGACCGTCAGCGACAACGGCATCGGTATGGACAAGGACGAGATGGAAAACAACCTCGGCACGATCTGCCGCTCCGGCAGTCTGCAGTTCAAGCAGGCGCTCGACAAGGAGAAGGCCGCCGACACCGACATCATCGGCCAGTTCGGCGTGGGCTTCTATTCGGCATTCATGGTCGCGGACAAGGTGACCGTCATTTCGAAGAAATACGGCTCTGACGAAGCATGGAAATGGGAGTCCGAGGGTGCGGACGGCTATACCATGACCCCGTGTGAGCGCGCTGCAGCCGGTACGGACGTGATTATGCAGCTCAAGGCCGACACGGACGACGAGAAGTATTCCCGTTTCCTGAAGACATGGGAGCTGCAATCCCTTGTCCGTAAGTATTCCGATTATATCCGCTACCCCATCCGCATGGCGGTCGAAAAAAGCCGCATGAAGGAGGGCACGGAGAAGAGCGACAAGCCCGAATACGAGACGTATACCGAGGTTGAGACGCTCAACTCCATGGTTCCGATCTGGAACCGGAATAAAAAGGACGTCACCGACGAGGAATACAACAATTTCTATAAGGAAAAATTCTTCGATTTTGAAGACCCGCTGGCCGTCATCCACGCGAACGTCGAAGGTGCGGTCACATACAAGGCGCTGCTGTTTATCCCGGCAAAAGCGCCGTATGATTTCTACACCAAGGACTTCAAGAAGGGCCTGCAGCTGTACTCCTCCGGCGTGATGATCATGGAAAACTGCGCTGATCTGCTGCCGGACTGCTTCCGCTTTGTGCGCGGCGTGGTCGATTCGCAGGATCTGAGTCTGAATATCTCCCGTGAGATGCTCCAGCATGACCGTCAGCTGAAATTTATCGCGGGCAATCTCGAAAAGAAGATCAAGACCGAGCTGCAGAAGCTCATGGACAACGACCGCGAGAAATACGAGAAGTTCTTCGCGGCCTTCGGCCCGCAGATCAAATACGGCGTTCTGGCCGATTACGGCGCGAAGAAGGAAACGCTGCAGGATCTGCTGCTCTACTGGTCGAGCAAGGAGGGCAAGCTGATCTCGCTCAAGGAATATGTCGCCGCCATGCCGGAGGATCAGAAGTATATCTACTATGCCAACGGCGAGAGCCGCGAGGCGCTGCGCCAGCTGCCGCAGATGGAAAAGCTGCAGCAGAAGGGCTGTGACGTGCTGTTCATGACCGACGAGGTCGACGGTTTCGTGCCGCAGACGCTGGCAAAGTATCAGGACAAGGAGCTCAAGGCCATCACGGCGGGCGATCTGGGCCTCGAAACGGAAGAGGAAAAGAAAGCTGCCGAGGAAAAGAGCGAAAAATCGAAGCAGACGCTCGAATTCGTCAAAAAGACGCTGGGCGACAAGATCAAGGACGTGCGCCTGAGCGACAATCTGGGCAGCCACCCCGTCAGCGTCGTCCCGGATGGCGGTATGACGTTTGAAATGGAGAAATATTTCAAGCGCATGAACCCCGAGGCGGGCATGAAGGCCGACCGCATTCTTGAGCTGAACGCCGATCACCCGATCTTCGCGAAGCTGCAGATCGCAGTCGCGCAGGACGAGAAGAAGGCGGAGGATCTGGTGAAGATCCTCTACACGCAGGCGCTGCTCATGGCCGGTCTGCCGGTCGAAAACGCAGGCGAATACACCGATCTGGTTTGCAGCCTGATTGGATGAAAAGCATACCGCTCCCCTTGCCGCGCAGCAGCCTGGCAAGGGGAGCTTTTTGCACTTCAGAATCGGGCCGTCTTCGGAAGCTGTGATTGTGTTTTGACTGTGCGTCTGCTATAATGAGGGAAACAGGAACCCTCAAACGCTTTGCGAAGCGACGCAGCTGCCGCCGGTACGTGCCGGAGAAAGGACCCGATACTATGGAAAACATTCTGATCAGCGCCTGTCTGCTCGGCGTCTGCTGCCGGTATGACGGCGAATCGAAGCCCATCATGCAGACCGTTGCGCTCATGGAGCGCTACCACCTCGTCCCTGTCTGTCCTGAGCAGCTGGGCGGACTGCCCACGCCGCGCGAGCCGTCGGAGCGGCAGGGCTGCGCCGTTGTGATGAAGAGCGGCACGGATGTCACGGCGCAGTACCGCCGGGGCGCGGAGCAGACGCTGCATCTGGCCCGGCTGTACGGCTGCAAGGCAGCCGTTCTGAAGGAGCGCAGCCCGAGCTGCGGCAGCGGGCGCATTTACGACGGCACGTTCTCCGGCCGCCTGACATCCGGAGACGGCGTAACGGCGGCGCTTTTGAAGGAAAACGGCATCGCCGTCTACGGCGAGAGCGAGATCGAAGCGCTCCTGTCCCAGCCGGAGCCGGACGAGCCCCAGCAGAGCCTGTTCTGACACATTGCTTTTACAGTGAACAGCCGGCGGAACGATGCGTTCCGCCGGCTGAATTTTTTATGTATGCATTAATTTCGGATGGACATCTCCATCAGAGAGAGCGCCTCGCGCAGGCTGGAATAGAAGCCTGCCGCCGTGCGCGGCACAGGCTTGGCGCCCTGGTACCAGTCGCACTGCTCCAGCGCCGTGTCGCCGAGCGTCCGGGCAAGGCTCCTGCCGAGGCCCATCGCCTCGGCATACGGAAGGATGCGGTAAAAATACTGGCTGTCCTGCGCCAGCCGGGACTGCAGCTGGCTCTGCGTGACGCGCCGGAGGAACTTGCGGTAGCCAAGCGCCTGCGCGACGATCTCGTCGCCAAAGGCGGTGCGCCTGCCGCCGTGGAGCGTCAGCACGCCGATCAGCACCTCGCAGGCGATCACCAGCAGCATCACAAGAACGCCCTCGCCGAGCTGCGCCATTGCCAGAAGCGCCGCCGCACACGCCGCAGCCAGTCCTGCCAGCGGCCATTTTCCCTGATAATACGCCGCAGGCGCATATTGGATCACCGCAAACAGTACACCGCCGAGCACGAAGATCACGGCCAGCAGCAGCCAGCGTACGAAGCCTGACGGCAGGATCGGGCTTGCCGCCTCGGCGGCAGTCAGCGCTCCGGCCAGAATGCCGAGCGCACGCATAATGAGCGGATTGCCGCTGGTTTTGCGGTACATCCGCCTGACCCAGTAGCGCCGCAGGACCTCGTCGGCCTTTTCCGCCGTGCGCTTGTACAGAAGACTTACGCCCTCGCACACGTCGCCCTGCGAAAACAGCATCTGGAACAACCTGACCTCTGCAGGGCGGCGCTCGTTGCCCATATCGACGCGGCGGCGCAGCACCACCCGCTCGTTTTTGCCGCAGGAGATGGTCAGATATCCCAGACTTGCCCAGTGGCAGACCAGCATATTGAACTGGATCGGTCCGCCCGCCAGCAGGAACGGCATATCGCACGGCAGCGCCGCATCCGGCGGCAGCATCCGTGAGGATACGCGCACCCGTGCACTGCGCAGAGACGAGAACCAGTAAAGGAACGCCAGCGCGAGCAGCAGCAGAATGATTGCCGTGCCGGCCCAGCCGAACGAAAGCGTGGTATGCGCGCCGGAAAAATAGGACTTATCCAGCGTGAGGGTCATTTCGAGCGATTCATGGTCCTTCAGCCCCGTTTCGATCACGCCCGTGATGCGCGACTCGGAGACATCCAGATCGATATAGTCGGAGATCACGTCGCCGTGGTAGCCGCTGGTAAAGGCCGGATAGCTTTCAAACGGCTTGGGCAGCGTGACAGTAAAGACATATTTGGAGATGGGATAGTCCCATTTCGCGCTCATGAGCGGAAGGCTGAGCGTCTGCACGCCGTCGGCCTCGCTTGCAAGGCCCGAGATCGTATACATGACGGTAAACGAGCGCGTCCCGGTAAAGCCGTTTGCATCGGTCAGCACGAGCACGGGGCAGTCGCCGTCGGTCTGCTTCTGCGTCTGATAGCCCGCGACGGAGGCCTTCTTCGCGCCGGCGCTGAGCGGGAAGCGCAGCTGTGTCTGCGCGCCGCTGATCTCCAGCGTAAAGCTCTGCGTGACCTGACAAGAGCTGCTGCCGGTCAGGGTACAGTCTGTTTTCATTTCGGAAATAACGGGCTCCGCCGCGCAGACGCCTGTGCAGAGCGCCAGCAGGCACGCCAGCAGGAGCAGCAGCCGCTTCATGCGATCACCTCTTATGTTCATTTGCATCCAATTTACCACAAACGCGCCCATTTTGCAACCTCGGCCCGCAGGCCGCTTTTTTTCTTCCGCCATACTTGGCGGAAGGGTACGTTATGTGATACACTGTCGGCAGAATGCTTTTGATCGGAAAGGACAGATTTTATGACGCTTCGCGATACCGCTGACCAGATCATCCGCGCAAGTCTGCGCGCCGTGCAGCCGGACGCCGCCGTGCAGCGCGCGCTGCAGGAGTTTTCCTGCGCGGGGCGCGTCGTGCTCATCGCCATCGGAAAGGCCGCGTGGGCCATGGCGAACGCGGCGTGGGACACGCTCAGCACGCGCATCACCTCCGGCGCGGTCATCACCAAATACGGCCATAGCCGCGGCCCCATCGGCCCGCTTCAGATCTTTGAGGCCGGGCATCCGGTGCCGGATGAGGCCGGGCTCCGCGCCGCGCAGGCTGCGCTGGAGCTGACGCGCGGACTGCGGGAGGAGGATTGCGTGCTGTTTCTCATCTCCGGCGGCGGCTCGGCGCTGTTTGAGTCTCCGCTGGTGCCGCTTGCCGAGCTGGAGGATATCACCGGCCAGCTGCTCTCCTGCGGCGCGGATATTGTGGAGATCAATACCATCCGCAAGCGGCTGTCCGCCGTCAAGGGCGGGCGGTTCGCGCTGCACTGCCGTCCGGCGCCGGTCTTCTCGGTCGTGCTGTCGGATATTCTCGGCGACCCGCTCGACATGATCGCCTCCGGCCCTGCAGCGCCGGACAGCAGCACGTGCGCCGAGGCGCTGGCCGTCGTGCGGAAATACGGGCTGCGCCTGTCTGACCGGGCGCTGGCCTGCCTGCAGACAGAAACGCCGAAAGCACTGCCGAACGCAGTCTCCCGCGTGACCGGCAGCGTCCGCGCCCTCTGCGATGCGGCAGAGCAGGCGGCGCAGACGCTCGGCTACCGCTGCATCCGGCTGACCGACTGTCTGAGCTGCGAGGCGCGGGAGGCGGGGCGGTTCCTTGCCGCCGTCGCGCGGACGCACGCGTCACCGTCTGAGCCGCTTGCGTTTCTCGCCGGAGGCGAGACGGTCGTGCATCTGACCGGCTCCGGACGCGGCGGACGCAATCAGGAGGTTGCGCTGGCCGCTGCGGAAGGACTTGCCGGGCTTGCGCAGGCCGCCGTCTTCTCCTTCGGCTCCGACGGGACCGACGGCCCGACCGACGCCGCCGGAGGCTTTGTCGATCAGGACAGCTTCGCCGCGCTCCGCGCCGCCGGGCTTGACCCCGCCGACATTCTGCGGCGCAACGACGCTTATCCCGCGCTGGAGCGCATCGGCGGCCTCATCCACACCGGCCCCACCGGCACCAACGTCAACGATCTCGCCATGCTCCTCCTGCCGCGCCGGGAATGAGCGGCGCTATGCGTTTCCCTTCAGGATCTCCAGCGCCTGCTTTGTGTCGCAGTCGAACAGCTCGCGCTCCCCTGCCTCGACGAGCAGCAGCGCGTCCTCGTGCCGCCGGATGACGGACGAGCCGCCGCGGTCAGCCTCCAATGCGCACAGCTCCGGGAAGAACCGCGCCGGGAACAGGCACGGGTTGCCGCGCTTTCCGTTATGCGCCGCAGCGGCGATGCAGTCCGGGTTCGCCCGCCACGCGTCCACGACGCGCCGCACCGTCCCGGCCCGCAGCAGCGGTTGGTCGGCGACCATATATAAAATACCGGCGCAGTCCGCCATCGCCTGCGTGCCGAGGCGGATGGTGCGGCTGATGCCGTCCTCCGGCCGGTCGTTCAGGATCGTATCAAAGCCCGCCCGCGAAGCCTCTTCCAGAAGCGCCGGATACTGCGAAACGACCGTGACGCGGGCAAAGAGCCCCGCCGGGATCGCCGCGAGCGCCAGCGAGAACAGGCTCTGCCCGTCAAAGCGCGCGGTCAGCTTGTTTTCTCCGAAGCGGGAGGCATTCCCGGCCGCCATGACAAGGCAGCCGGCGCGAAGCGCGGAACGTTCAGCCATAGTTGGATGCTCCTTGTGATTTTCTACAAAACAGTATAGCTATTTTTGCATATTTGCGCAAGAATCATACAGTTTTTTCGACATTCGCGAAAAAATCCGTTATTCAGAAAGTAGGATAATGCTTTCACTTTCTCTTCAAATCCGAATATGCTACAATAGGAACAAATAAAAGTGGAAAAATGGCGGATTTCGTGCACAGACGCGCAAAACCCGCCTGTAATCCGGCAAATGGAGGTAACCGAATGAACATCGTAGGCAGAAGCGAGGTTCGTGTCGACGCCTTTGACAAGGCGACCGGCCGGACAAAATACTATGATGATCTGGCCCCGAAGGATGCGCTGCTCATCAGAGTCAAGCATTCGACCATTGCGCACGGCTTCGTCAAGTCGGTCGACATCAGCAAGGCCGAGAAAATTCCCGGCGTTGTCAAGATCCTGACCTGCTTCGACGTACCGGATATCCCGTTCCCCACGGCTGGCCACCCGTGGTCGATGGACCCGTCCCATCAGGACATTGCCGACCGGCACCTGCTCAACCGGCACGTGCGCTATTACGGCGACGATGTCTGCGCTGTCATCGCCGAGGACGAGGTCGCGGCCATGCAGGCCGTGCGCGCCATCGAGGTCGAGTATGAGGAGCTGCCGTTCGTGCTCGACGTGCAGAAGGCCATGGAGCCCGGCGCGCCGCAGCTGCACGAGGCGTTCCCCAACAACATCCTCAAGCATACGACCGCAGCGGCGGGCAATTACGCCGAGGCGATCAAGGAGCCGGGCCTCATCAAGGTCGAGGGCTGGTACGAAACGCCGACCGTGCAGCACTGCCACATCGAGAATCACGGCTGCTTCTGCTATGAGGAAAACGGCCGCCTCGTCGTGACCAGCTCCACGCAGATCCCGCACATCGTACGCCGCATCGTCGGACAGGCCCTGGGCCGTCCGTGGGGCGATATCCGCATCATCAAGCCGTATATCGGCGGCGGCTTCGGCAACAAGCAGGACGCGCTGTATGAGCCGCTGTGCGCCTGGTGCTGCACGCAGGTCGGAGGCCGCTGCGTCAAGCTCGACTGCTCGCGTGAGGAAACCTTCGTCTCCAACCGCGTCCGCCACGCCATCCGCACGCACATCATCTCCTGGCTGCGCAAGGACGGCACCATTGCCGCCAAGAAGGTCGAGTGCTTCTCCAATCAGGGCGGCTACGCCTCCCACGGCCATTCGATCGTGGCCAAGGCGCTCGGCTCATTCAACCAGCATTATCCCTGCCCCAACTTTGAGGGCGACGCTTACACCGTCTTCACCAACCGCCCGGCGGCGGGCGCCATGCGCGGCTACGGCATGCCGCAGGCGTCGTTCGCGGACGAGTCCCACGCGGAGCAGTGCGCAGAGGCTGTCGGCATGACGCCGCTGGCCTACCGCTGGCAGAACCTGATGAAGCCCGGCTACGTCGACGGCTTCTCGAAAAACGAGCTTTACGAGGACTCCTACCGGCAGTGTATGGAAAAGGGTATGAAGGCCATCGGCTATGAGGAAAAGGTGAAGGCCTATGCCAACCAGACCGGCCCCATCCGCCGCGGCATCGGCCTTGCGACCTTCTGGTACAACACCGCCGTCTTCCCCATTTCGCTGGAAACCTCCTCCTGCCGTCTGCAGCTGAACCTCGACGGCACGGTCAACCTGCAGGTCGGCGAAACCGAGATCGGTCAGGGCGCAGACACGGCCTACGCACAGATGTGCGCGGAGATCCTTGGCCTGTCCGATTATAAAAAGGTACACGTTCTGTCCTGTCAGGACACCGACGTGACCCCGACGGGCCTCGGCGCTTACGCCTCCCGCCAGACCTTTACGGCGGGCTTCTCCATCCGGCAGACATCCGAGATGCTGAAGCGGAAGATCCTCGAATACGCCTGCGAGGTCACGCGGCAGGCTACTTATAACATGGACATCATCGACTCCAACATCGTCCGCATCACCGACGGACGCGTGCTGATGAGCCTGTCCGAGCTGTCCATGACCGCGCAGTATAACCCCGTCCATTCCGAGCACCTCACAGCGGAATCTACTTACACCATCCGCAACAACGCCTATTCCTTCGGCTGCACATTCGCCGAGGTCGAAGTCGATATCCCGATGTGCAAGGTCAAGCTGCTGAACATCGTGAACGTCCACGACTGCGGCAAGCTCATCAACCCCGCGCTGGCTGAGGCGCAGGTGCACGGCGGTATGTCCATGGGCATCGGCTACGGCCTGTCCGAGCAGCTGCTGTTCGATGAGAAGACCGGCCGGCCGCTCAACAATAACCTGCTTGACTACAAACTTTCGACCTTTATGGATCATCCGAACCTCGAAGCCGAGTTTGTGGAAAACTATGAGCCGACCTCTGCGTTCGGCACCAAGGCGCTGGGCGAGCCGCCCGCCTGCTCCCCGGCTCCCGCCATCCGCAACGCCATTTATCACGCGACCGGCGTCGCCATCAATCAGGCGCCGATCACACCGCACGTCCTCTTCGCCAAATTCACCGAAGCGGGCTTGATTCAGGACTGAGGGAGGGAACAGACTATGTATGATATGAAAGCGCTCTATGAAGCGTACAGCGTAGAAGAAGCAGTCAAGCTTCGTCTGGAGCATCCCGAGGCGCAGATCATCGCAGGCGGCACGGACGTGCTCGTTCAGATGCGCGAAGGCCGCCGCGCGGGCAAGGAGCTGATCTCCATTCAGAAGATCGACTCCATGCGCGGCGTCAGCATGGATGAAGACGAGAACATCCGCATTGGCTCGCTCACGACCTTCTCCCATATTACGCGCAACCCCATCATCATCGAAAAGATCAACGTGCTGGGCGAAGCCGTCGACATGGTCGGCGGCCCGCAGATCCGCAACGCCGGCACCATCGGCGGCAACACCTGCAACGGCGTGACCTCGGCGGACTCCGCCTCGACGCTGCACGCATGGGAAGCCATCGTCGAGCTGACCGGCGTGAACGGCAAGCGGTACCTGCCCATCAAGGACTTCTACATCAAGGCCGGTACGGTCGACATCAACGTCGCCGAGGGCGAAATTCAGACCGCGATCCTGATCCCGAAGGCCTCGTGGGAAAACACGAAGGGCTTCTACATCAAATACGGTATGCGCAACGCCATGGAGATCGCCACGACCGGCTGCTCGGTCAATGTGCGGCTGTCCGGGGACAAGAAGACGTTCGACCGCGTGCGCATCGCCTACGGCGTCGCAGGCCCCGTGCCCATGCGCGCACCGAGCGCCGAGGCCGTTGTAAACGGCCAGCCCGTCACGATGGAGAACATTGAGGCCTTCTCCAGGGCCGTTCTGGAAGACATCAATCCCCGTGACTCCTGGCGTGCCAGCAAGGCGTTCCGCAAGCACATCGCTGTGGAAATGGCCAAGCGCGCGCTCATTGAATCCGTCAAACGCTGTGGAGGTGAGATCTGATGGCACAGTACGCTCTTGTCAAATGCAACATCAACGGCAAAGACGTGGAAAAGATCGTCGACGTCCGCGCAAGCCTGACGGATATGCTCCGCAATGATTTCCGGCTCACGTCGGTGAAAAAGGGCTGCGAGGTCGGCGAATGCGGCGCGTGCACCGCGCTCATTGACGGCGAGGCGATCAACACCTGCCTGTATCTGGCTGTCTGGGCCGAGGGCAAGCACATCATCACGCTTGAAGGCCTGATGAACCCTGACGGGACGCTTTCCGACGTGCAGAAGGCCTTCATGGACGAAACCTCCATCCAGTGCGGCTTCTGCATCCCTGGCTTTATTCTGACGGCGACCGAGATCGTCAACTCCGGCAAGGAATACACCGACGACGAGCTGCGCAAGCTCCTCTCCGGCCACCTGTGCCGCTGCACGGGCTACCAGAACATCTTCCGCGCCGTGAAAAAAACCATGCTCCGCCGCCTCGGCAAAAACGAGGAAGCAGAGCTGGTGCGATAATTCCCATACCGACGCCCCTTGTCATGCAGCGCATGACAAGGGGCTTTTTTTATTACAAGCGCAGGAAGCTTGAAACGGCGATTGCTGTTTTAGGGATATAAGGAAATCCCCCTCCGGGCAGCGGACTGCCATTCGGAGGGGGTGCTGTTTATTTTTCCAGCTGCTTCTGCACGACCTGCACGATGCGTGCGATCGCGGCGCTCAGAGCCGCATTGACAGCGAATTCCACGAGGAAGTTCACGCCGATGAACGCGACGAACAGAAAATAGACAATGTTCGTGCCGCCCGCGTAGTCCTGCAGAACGGGCTTGAAGACCGTGAGCATCCCGATGGCAAACACGCCGGTGTTCACGACCGGGGCCGTCAGCGCGGCGAGTATGCAGCTGATCGTCTGCCTCTGCCGCAGCGCCTTTGCGACGAGTCCCGCGCAAAGCCCGCACAGAACGGCCTTGCCGACGCACACGACGACGAGCCAGAACGGGCTTGCGACCCACAGGACGTTTGTAAATTCATCCGCGCCCGTGATGCCCGCGATGAGGCAGACGATCCCGAACACCGCGCCAAGACCGGCTCCCGCGCCGGGGCCAAAGAGGATCGCGCCGACGACGATGGGAACCAGCGTCAGCGAGATCGGGACCGGCCCGATGCGGATGCCGCTTGCGACGGTCTGCAGGACGACGACCAGCGCGGCCAGCAAGGCCAGCGAGGTCAGACGGACGACGGATGCATGGTTTTTGCGATTCATAAGTACCTCCTGCTGTCACTCCGGATATTCCGGATGCAACGCACATATTTTATCACGGGCAAAGCCCGTTGATAACAGAATTACGGGATTTCTTCCTCGACGGGTTCGCTGGAAATGGGCGCGCCGTCCTTGATGGCCTGCCACTGCTCGCGCGTGATGAGCAGCTGACGGGGCTTCGAGCCCTCGAACGGGCCGACGATGCCGCGCTCCTCCATCTCGTCCATGATGCGCGCCGCGCGGGCATAGCCCAGCTTCAGACGGCGCTGGAGCATGGAGACGGAGGCCTGTCCGGTCTCCAGAATGACGTCGACCGCCGCCGGGAGCATTTCGTCGCCGTCAGAGCCTTCTGTCTCTGCGGCTGTGCTGCCAGAGCTGCCGGAGCCGGTTTTCCCGCTCTCGGCCGCCTTTTTGTCGATCTCGGCCATGACGGAATCGGAGTATTCCGCTTCGCTGGATGCCTTGACGAAGGAGACGACCTCCTGCACCTCGTCGTCCGTGATAAAGCAGCCCTGCACGCGCTTGGGTTTGCCCTGTCCGAGCGGCGCATAGAGCATATCGCCCTTGCCGACGAGCTTTTCCGCGCCCGCCGTATCGAGAATGATGCGCGACTCCATCGCGGAGGCGACAGCGAACGCGATGCGTGAGGGGATGTTGGCCTTCATCAGGCCGGTGATCACGTCCGCGGACGGACGCTGCGTGGCAATGACCAGATGAATGCCCGACGCACGGCCCATCTGCGCGATGCGGCAGATCGATTCCTCGACCTCCTTGGCCGCGACCAGCATGAGGTCAGCCAGCTCGTCGATCACAACGACGATCTGCGGCATGGGTTCCAGCTCATCGTCCGCTGAGGCCCGCGCCTGCTTGTTGTAGGATTCGAGATCGCGGACGCCTGCGTCCGCCATCATGCGGTAGCGCCGCATCATCTCCGTCACGGCCCACTGCAGGCTGCCCGCAGCCTTTTTCGGGTCTGTGACGACGGGGATGAGCAGGTGCGGAATGCCGTTGTAAATGCCAAGCTCGACCATCTTCGGGTCGATCATGATGAGCTTGACCTCCTCGGGCTTTGCCTTATAGAGAAGGGAGATAATCAGCGAGTTCATGCAGACCGATTTGCCGGAGCCGGTCGTACCGGCGATCAGCAGATGCGGCAGCTTGCCGATATCGCCAATGATGCGGTTGCCGCCGATGTCCTTGCCGACAGCGAAGGACACGCGGGACTTGCACTTTTCAAATTCCGGCGAATCGATGACCTCGCGCGCCATGACGACCGAGACGATCCGGTTCGGTACCTCGATGCCGACAACGGAGATCTTGTCCGGGATGGCCGCGATGCGGACGCCGGACGCGCCGAGGGCCAGCGCGATATCGTCGGCCAGATTCGTGACCTTGGAGAGCTTCACGCCGCGCTGCAGCTCCAGCTCGTACCGCGTGACCGACGGGCCGCGCGTAACATTGATGATATGCGCCTCGATGCCGAAGGATTGGAGCGTGTCGCTCAGGCGCTCGGCGTTCTGCCGCATTTCCTCCGTGCCGTCGTGCGACTGGCCGCTTCCGGCCTTCAGGAGCGACACGGGCGGGAATTCGTATTCCGGCTTCTGCGGCTCCTGCTGGTCGATCTCCTGCGCGATCTGGGCCGCTTCGAGCTGCACGTCCGCTTTTTTGAGTTTTTCCGGCTGCTCCGGGATCTCGACCGGCGGCAGCGGCTGTGCGGCGGGAGCCGGCTTCGGCGCGTCAAAATGGTCGATCACGAGCGGCGGCATCTGGTGCGGCAGCTCCATGGGAATGACGTTCGGCACGGGCGGCGCTTCCTCCGCCGGGGCCTCCTGCGTGTCCGTGATCAGCGCGTCAAACTGCGCTCTGTAATCGTTATGGATAGGCGGCTGCTCCGTCTCCTCCTGAGCAGGCGCCTGCGGCTCCTGCTGCGGTTCGGGCCGGGCCGCTTCGGCGGCCTTCTCCTGCCGGCGGCTGTTTTCCACAAAAACGTCCGGGCGCACCGGCGCGTTTTTCCTGCCCGCGGTCTTCTTCTCCGGCTGCTCCGGCAGAGGGGGATCGTCGACCGGCAGATCGAACTCGCTTGCGCGGGAGGCCCGGCGCTGCTCCGTGCGCTGCACGTGCTCGATGTGCTTGTTCGCAACGGTATCGACGAGCACCTGCGCCGGGTCCTTGTGCTCGCGCTGCGGCTCGGCATATTCCGCGCGGGGCCGGTTCCTGATGGCCGTCACGATGCTTGCCACCGTCATGTTAAGACTTGTGATCAGGCTCAGCAGCATCCCCACGATCACGACCGCAGCCGCGCCGATGCGGCTGATGAGCGCTTCAAGGAGGCTTGCAATACCGCCTGCCAGAACGCCGCCTGCCGTGCCGTCGATGCCGCCGTCCCAGAGCGCGGAAATGACGCTCCAATCCCAGTCCGCGTCAAATTTTCCGCCGACCAGCTGCACCAGACTGCCGATCAGCATGGCCGTCAGGAACGTACAGGTCACGCGCAGCGCGACGGGCCTGCCGTCGTGCAGGATCAGGATCAAAAAGCTCATGATGAACGAGAACGGCAGGATGTAAAAGCCCGCGCCGATCAACCCCCGGAACACCGACGTCATCAGATCCAGAAACGCCGCGTTCACCTTGAAGCAGCACAAGATCGTCAGCAGCGCAAGCAGGCCGCAGACCGTCGCGCCGATCTCGCGCCGGATGGGCGCGGACTGCTTTTTTGTTGTTTTTTTCCGTCCGCGGGAGGCCGTGGACTTTCTTTTGTTCGCAGAAGCCATGTGACCAAAACACCTCACGAGATCAGGGACAGGATCAGCGTCAACAGACCCGCACCCCAGCAGTAATAACAGAAGCCGCCGAATTTTCCGCGCTGCGCAATGCGGTTGAGCGCGAAAATGGCAAGATATCCGGAGACAAGCGCGGCGGCGACGCCGCACAGATACATCGGGACCTCCGCCCAGTTGATCCCGGCGGAAATTGCCTTTACGAGCGAAAGGAGATTCGCGCCGAGCACGGCGGGAATGGAAAGGAAGAACGAGAATTTGACGGCAAACGTCCGGTCAAACCCGCGCAGCATCCCGGCGGAGATCGTCGTCCCGGAACGCGACAAGCCAGGCACGACCGCGATCATCTGCGCAAGGCCGATGACCAGCGCATCCGAGAGCGTCATGGCCTTTTCCGTCTTGTTGCCGTGGCCGTAGCGGTCGGCGGCCAGCAGCAGAAAGCCCGTCGCGATCAGGGCAAAGCCGATGAAGAACGTATCGTAGAACAGGGGGGCAAGGTAGTCGCTCAGGAACGCCGCCGGGATGAGCGGCAGCGTCGCCGCGATGAGAAACAGCAGCAGCCGCCGCCTTGCCGGGTCCTGCCGCGCGCCGCGCTTGGGCTTTTGCAGGTGCAGCAGCATCAGGCCCTCGCGGCAAAGCCCGCGCAGCTCCGTATGATACGCGAAGATCACCGCCCCAAGCGTCCCCAGATGCAGCAGCACGTCGAACAGCATCTGGTTTTCCAGATCGCCGATGCGCAGGAAGTTTTGCAGGATCGCAAGATGTCCGGAGCTGGAGATCGGCAAAAACTCCGCAAGCCCCTGTATGAGCCCAAGTAAAATGGCTGTCCAATAGGTCATACCAGTTCCTCCGTCTGGAAAGTCGCCGCCCGCACCGGTCGGCATACCAATTTATATTAACACAGATTCAAAAATATTTCCACTATACGTTCGAAAAAAGCGCGTCAAAAAGAATCCGAGCGCTTCCATGTTTTTATGGCGCAATTTGCGGTTTTCTGTTATACTGGATACAGGAAAACGACGATTAGGGTGTATCTGAAAACTCATGATGTGACCGGCAGCGAGGGATTTTTGCGTTGCGCAAGACATTTTTTCGCAGGAATACTGACGTATTTCAAGGAAAAATGACGCGGCGCACCGCAAAAAGGCCCGCTGTCCGGGTGCGTTGGGAGTTTTCAGATACACCATAGCCCGGATTGCAAATCCCGGTGGGGGCGGACGACTCTGTCCGCCCCTATGAACACTTTGAACTTCTCACATAAAAAACGACAGGAAGGAATGCAAACTATGATCTATAAGGACTTTCAGGGCTTGAAGCTTTCGCAGCTCGGATTCGGCACGATGCGGCTGCCGCTGCGGGAGGACAAATCCATCGACGCGGAGCAGGTTGCCGCCATGACGTCGGAGGCTATTGCGAAGGGCGTCAACTATTTTGATACCGCCTGGCCGTATCACGGCGGCAAGTCGGAACTCGTCATCGGCGAAATTCTGAAGCAGTACCCGCGCGAGAGCTTTTATCTGGCCGACAAGTTCCCCGGACACCAGATCGCGCCGAGCTATGACGTGAAGGGCGTGTTCGAAAAGCAGCTGAAAAAGTGCGGCGTGGAGTATTTCGATTTCTATCTGCTGCACAACGTCTATGAAAATTCCATCGCCGTCTACGAAGACGAGCGCTGGAACATCCTCCCGTATCTGCTGGAGCAGAAGAAAAACGGGCGTATCCGCCACCTGGGCTTCTCGACCCACGCGGGCGTGCCCGCGCTGGAAGCGTTTCTGGAAAAGCACGCGAACGAGATGGAATTCTGTCAGATCGAGCTGAACTATCTCGACTGGACGCTGCAGCAGGCGAAGGAGAAATGTGAGCTGCTGAACCGGTACAGCATTCCCATCTGGGTCATGGAGCC
>ENA-UAMP01000454-UAMP01000454.1-human-gut-metagenome-genome-assembly--contig:-NODE-454-length-19600-cov-5.932310_pt1 | contig 19600 bp, 19 predicted proteins | sample MGYA00243285_ERZ654501 | MGnify/ENA primary metagenome ERZ654501 (study PRJEB26926, sample SAMN06164850) | human gut metagenome | biome: ENVO:00009003; feature: ENVO:2100002; material: ENVO:00002003...
CAAGATGTCCGGCCGGGGCCTCGGCCACACGGGCGGCACGGTCGATAAGCTCGAATCCATCCCCGGCTACCAGACGACGCTTTCGGCGGACGCCTTTATGCAGCAGGTCGAGGATGTCGGCGTAGCCGTCATCGGCCAGTCCGGCAATCTGACGCCTGCCGATAAAAAGCTCTACGCGCTGCGTGATGTGACCGCGACGATCGATTCTCTGCCGCTCATCACGTCGTCCATCATGTCCAAAAAGCTCGCCGCAGGCGCGCATTCCATCGTGCTGGACGTCAAGATCGGCTCCGGCGCGTTTATGAAAACGCTCGAAGACGGGCAGAAGCTTGCCGAGAGCATGGTGCGCATCGGCAAGGCCTGCGGCCGGAACGTTGTGGCAGTCATGTCCAATATGGATATTCCACTCGGCTTCTATATCGGCAATGCGCTTGAGGTGCGCGAGGCGGTCGAGGTCCTGCGCGGCCATGGCTGCCCGGACCTGACCGGCGTGTGCATTACACTGGCGGCCAATATGCTGCACCTGTGCAACGGCTGGCCCATTGAAGAGGCCACGAAGCAGGCGGAAGAAGCCATTAACTCCGGCAAGGCCTTTGAGCAGATGAAGCGCTGGATCGCCGCGCAGGGCGGCGACGCACGCGTGCTGGACGATGTGAGCCTGCTGCCGCAGGCAGCGGTGCAGTATGAGCTGAAAGCGCCGCAGGCGGGCTATATCCACCATATGGACGCGCAGAAGATCGGCGAAAGCTCCGCCATTCTCGGCGCGGGCCGCAAGACGAAGGACGACGCCATTGACTTCGCCGCCGGTATTGTCCTGAAGGAAAAGACCGGCGCGAAGGTCGAGCAGGGCCAGACGCTGGCCGTGCTGCACACGAACCGGCCGGAGACGCTTGCCGACGCGGAGCGCGTCTTTTTGGAGGCCATCCGCTGGGGAACCGACGCGCCGGAGGCGCAGCCGCTGATCTACGGGATCGTAAAGTAAAAAGAGGAGAGATAGAGATATGTCAGATGTGATCGTCATCGGTGTTGCCGGCGGGACCGGCAGCGGAAAAACCACGCTCGTCAAGGCGCTGATGAACCGCTTTGGCGACAATATCAGCGTCCTCAGCCACGACAACTATTACAAGCGGCACGACGAGATGAGCTATGAGGAGCGGACCCACCTCAATTACGACTGCCCGGACGCGTTCGACACCGATATGATGATCGAGCATCTGCGTATGCTCAAAAACGGCCAGGCCATCGACTGCCCGACGTATGACTACACCATCCACAACCGCGCCGACGAGGTGCTGCACGTCGAGCCGCGCAGGGTCATTGTCGTCGAGGGCATCATGATCTTCGTCGACAAGACGCTGTGCGATGAGATGAACATCCGCATCTTCGTCGACGCCGACGCCGACGTGCGCCTGTGCCGCCGCATCCGCCGCGACGTCAAAAAGCGCGGCCGCAGCATCGATTCCGTCATTGACCAGTATCTGACCACCGTCAAGCCCATGCACGAGCTCTATGTCGAGCCGAGCAAGAAAAACGCGAACCTGATCGTCCCAGAGGGCGGCAAGAACCTGATCGCCCTCGAAATGATCATCAACCGCATCCAACGGCACATCGACGGAAACGCGGAATAAACCGCCGGACAAAAAGAACACCCCCGGACAGCAGTCCGGGGGTTCGTTTTGCATTGGGCTTATTCGACCGTGACGCCTCTCTTGGCGAATTCTTCAACCATGAGGTCGAGGTCGGGTTTGATGTTGATGGGTTCGCCCGCGGACTTGATGGCGTTCGCCACGTCCTTCAGGCCGTTGCCGGTCACGACGGAGACGACCGTTGCGCCCTTTTCGATCAGGCCCAGCTCGCAGGCCTTCTTGACGGCGGCAGTGCCGGTGACGCCGGCAGGCTCGCCGAAGACGCCGCAGGTGCGGCCGAGAAGCTTCTGCGCGGCGAGAATTTCCTCGTCGGTCACGTTGATGGCGATGCCGTTGGACTCGCGGATGGCCATGAGGGCCTTATCGGCATTGCGCGGCACGCCGACGGAGATGGAGTCGGCGATGGTGTTCTCCTCCATCGGCTCCCAGGGCTTGTTCTCCTGGATGGCGCGGTTGATGGGGTAGCAGCCGGTGGACTGCGCGGAGATGAGGCGCGGCAGCTTGTCGATGAAGCCGATGGCGTACAGATCCTTCAGGCCCTTCCACACGCCCGCGATGGTGCAGCCGTCGCCGACGGAGATCGCCAGATAGTCGGGCATTTCCCAGTTCAGCTGCTCCGCGATCTCGAGAGAAACCGTCTTCTTGCCCTCGGACAGATACGGGTTGATGGCCGCGTTGCGGTTGTACCAGCCCCATTTTTCAATGGCCTCGGCGGACATCTTGAACGTTTCCTCATAGTTGCCCTTGACGGAAATGACGTTCGCGCCGAAGATCATCAGCTGCGCGACCTTGCCCTTCGGGGCACGTTCCGGAACGAAGATATAGGTCTTGAAGCCTGCGGCAGCGGCGTTGCCCGCGAGGGAAGATGCCGCGTTGCCCGTGGACGAGCAGGCGATGATCTTCGCGCCCGCCTCATGCGCCTTGGCGACGGCCATGGCGGAGGCGCGGTCTTTCAGAGAGGCGGTCGGGTTGATGCCGTCGTCCTTGACCCACAGACGGCCAAGGCCCAGCATTTCCGCCAGCTTCGGCTCTTCGTACAGCGGGCTCCAGCCCACGCGCAGCGGCGTGTCGGGTGTGGTGTCCTCGACCGGCAGCAGCTCGCGATAGCGCCACATGGTCGGGTTCACGCGGTTTTTCAGCGTTTCCTTGGTGAAATGCGCCTTGATGTAATCATAATCATACACGATATCCAGAATCCCGCCGCAGGAGCAGTTGGTCAGATTCGGGACAGCCTCATATTCCTTGCCGCAGCGCACGCAGCGCGCACATTTGACGTTTTTGAGCATGGTGTTCTCCTTATTCAGCGTAATAATATTCATCTTCCGCCCATTTCGCGGGGTTGTCATCAATATATTTCCAGATATGAAGATAATCTTCCTTGTTGCGGATCACATGGTCGTAGAAGGAGCGCTGCCAAATAGATACGCCGATCTGCTTGGAAACAAGCGTTTTAAACGAGCGAATCCGGTCGGACACAGACTGTGTAGGGGCCGATGCCCACATCGGCCCGTCTCCCGATTCAATCCGCACGATCATATGAACGTGATTGGGCATGATGACATAGGTATCAATTCCCGGTATCCGCAGAAGGTAGGTTTCAACAATGCTTCCCCAGTCTGTCAACTCGGTGCACGGGCCGATGTGGGCATCGGCCCCTACAACACGAGACAGACAGTGCATACGTTTTTTCGTGCAGATCGTAATGAAGTACGCTCCATTACGATCATAACGATATTCGGGAAGACGCAGTGTTTTTCGTTCTTCCATTTCTCTGCAAAAGGAAAGGGGATGGGGCAAACCCCACCCCTTTCAATGTCGGTTGGACGATATAATGTGATCTTACAGCGCCTTCAGCAGACCAACCTCGTCGTTGAATGCGTTGATGAGCTCGTCGAGCTCCTTGGCCTGTGCATGGACGGCGTCCCAGGTGTTCTTGACGTCGTACCACTGGGCGTTGAGGTCTTCGACGCTCATGCCCTGCTGCTCGACCCAGGTGTAATACTTCAGGTTGTGGACTCTCTTGCGCTCCGGATAGGTCAGCTCCAGCATACTGTCGGTCTTGAGGTTCAGCATATGCAGGTTGTGATCCAGCTCGGCAGCCTGTGCGGAGTATGCGCCGTACATCTCGTTCAGCTCTTCGACACGGGACTTGTACATGACGGCGGAGTCGGTCAGGACGGTGACGACGACGTCGTCCTCGGTCAGCTCATAGAACTTGGCAAACTTGATGCAGCAAAGAACGTTTGCGATGCCGGAAATGCCCATCCAGGTGAACTTTTCGATCTGCTCGTCGCTGAGGCCGAGGGTCTTGAGGTACTCCTGGCCTTCCTTGCAGTTGAACAGGCGGAGCAGTCTCTGGGAATCTTCGTCGTCAATATCGATGACCATATCGGTGTTCTTGACATTGTGGACCCAGGGGATGTGCTTGTCGCCGATGCCTTCGATGCGGTGGCCGCCGAAGCCGTTGTCCAGGATGGTCGGGCACTGCAGGGCTTCGCCAACTGCCAGCTTCATGCCCGGATAGCGCTCCTTGAGGAGGTCGCCCGCGGACATCGTGCCAGCGGAGCCGGAGGTGAAGCAGGCACCAGCCAGTCTCTGGCCGGGCTTCTTCACGTTCTCAAACAGATCGGACAGAGCATAGCCGGTGACATTGTAGTGCCACAGGGGGTTGCCCATCTCGGCGAACTGGTTGAAGATCATCATGCTGGGATCCTGCTTGAGCTCCCAGGTCTTGTCGAAGATCTCCTTGACGTTGGACTCGCAGCCCGGGGTGGCGATGATCTGACCGGCGATGGTCTTCAGCCAGTCAAAGCGTTCCTTGGACATATCCTGCGGCAGGATCGCGACGGAGTCGCAGGCCAGCAGCTTGGAGTTGAACGCGCCGCCGCGGCAGTAGTTGCCGGTGGAGGGCCATACAGCGTGATGATAGGTGGCGTCGAACTGGCCGGTCACAAGACGCGGAGCCAGGCAGCCGAAGGAAGCGCCGACCTTATGGCAGCCGGTCGGGAACCACTTGCCGGACATGGCCAGAATGCGGCACGGAACGCCGGAAACGGAGGACGGGATCTCAACATAGTTCGGGGTCTTCTGGTACAGGCCGCCGGACTCCTTGGCCTCGTTGTGCCAGCTGATGCGGAACAGGTTGACGGGGTCAACGTCCCACAGGCCGGTGTGCGTCAGCTTTTCCTTGATCTTCTCGGGGATCAGATCGGGGTTCTGCATCTGGGCAATGGTCGGGATGATGATGTTGTTTTCCTTGGCCTTCTGGATGTTGTGGGCCAGGCCTTCGCGATTGATGGTCAGATCGATCTTGCTCATTGTTCGTTTGTTCCTCCTGTTTTACTGTTGTCTAAGTATGAATAGAGCGTGTACTTGGAGATGCCGAAATGCTTGGCGATCTTATCGCCGGATTTAGTGATCAGAAGTGCGCCGGAATTACTGAGATAGCGGATGGCCTTGACCTTGTCGTCCTTGGTCATGAGCGCGACAGGCTTGCCGACAAGCTCGTCCGCCTGCCGGATGAGATCGTCCAGCAGATCGGCCACGTTGAGCGTGATGCGCTCCGGCTCGCGGCTGGCTTGCTGGTCGGCAGAAATGAAGTCGTGCAGGGAGTTTTCAAACAGCTGCATCATGGAAATGTCGTAGTTGATCCCAAGGATCCCCGTGACCTTGCCGGTCTCGTCCCGGATGTAGACCGAGGAGGATTTCAGAATCTTCCCGTCCTTTGTGCGCGTCAGATAGCCAAGCTGATCCTCCGCATTGTCGTCCTCATGGCCCAGCTGCTCCAGTACGACGTGGGAAGGCCCGTCGCCGACCTTGCGGCCGGTCACGTGTCCGTTTTCGATCGCCACGATCGAGGAATAGGCGCTTTTGCCGGAAAGCTCATGAAGCACGACCTCGCAGTTGCTGCCAAACTGCGCCGCGATCGCCTTTGCGATCTGCTCAAGCAGTTCCAGTAATTTTGCGTCCAATCTGCTATCACCTCCAAATTTAATACCCGAATGAAGTCTAAAGCTATCATACCAGTATCAGAAGCAGATTGCAAGGAATTTTCAAAAATATTTTTAGGCTAACAAAAATTTTGTTGCTCTTTTCGCGAAATTACCGCGTCAGCTGCGTGAGAATGGACTCGAAGCCCTTGCAGGACTTGAGCAGCTGGTCGATTTCAATGTACTCGTCGCGCACGTGCGCAAGGCTTTCGAGCGACGGGCCGTAGCCGATGGTCGGGATACCGGCCTCGCCGCAGAAGCTGCTGCCGTTGGTGCAGAACGAGAAGTGCGACAGCGGCGCCTCGATGCCCGCGTCCTTCAGGCCCTTCAGCGCGGCCTGCACCAGCTCGCTGTCCTCTTCCGTGACCCAGGCCGGGAAATAGCGCTTGGCGCGGATGGTGTCGCCCGTCCAGCACTTTTCTTCGCCCTCGGCCAGATAGCACCGGGCCTTGAGGCCGGGGTGCGTTTCCTGCGCGCGGGCAATGGCGTCGTTCACCTGCCCGAGAATGACGGCCTCATCCTCGCCCACAAGCGTCCGGCGGTCAAATGTCGCGCGGCAAAGAGACGGCACGACCGACGCGCCGGGGTACGGCTGGGAGATAATATCCGTCAGCTCCAGAATGCCCTTGCCGAGCAGCGGATGCTCGTTCGGGACGATCTTCCGGATCTCGTCGATCACCGCCGTCATGGCATACACGGCGTTGACGCCCTTTTCCGGATTGGAGGAATGGCAGCTGACGCCCTCCGTCTCGACGACGACCTCCGCCCGGCCGCGCTGGCCGCGCTTGATGGTCGTGCTCGTGGCCTCGCCGATGATGACAAGATCGGGCTTTGCCAGCCGCGTAATTTCGCGGGAGGACACGCCCTCGAACCGCTCCTCATGCACCGTGCACGATACGCAGACGCGGCCCGCGAAGTCCCTGTCGGTCTTTTCAGCAAAGCGCGCTGCGGCCGTGATCATGGCGCAGTCGCTGCCCTTCATGTCGGACGCGCCGCGGCCGTAAATTTTCCCGTCCGCGATCTCGCCGCCGAACGGGTCATGCTCCCACTGCGGCGCGTCGATCACGTCCACGGTGTCGATGTGACCGTCCATCAGGACGGTCTTGCCGGGTCGCTTGCCGTTGATGGTGCCGAGGACGCTGCCGAAGCGGTCGATAATGACCTCGTCGAAGCCGTATTCCTCCATTTTCCGCTTCATCAGCTCCGCCACACCCTGCTCCTGTCCGGAATAGCTGGGAATGCGCAGCGCCTCCTGACAAAACGCGATCAACTGTTCATTTGTATCAATATCCATGCGGTAAAGATCCTTTCTCTCTCATGATTCTGCTTGAAGCATAGGGCAGCCCCGCGCCGTTGTCAAGCCGCGCACGCAAATTCTGCGTTTTACAAAAAATCCACCGCCCGTTTTGGGCAAAGCGGCGAAGGCTGGATATCGTTGGGAGGGACGGAGCGCTGCTATGACCGGCAGGATGCACCGTTTTTTACGGAACTCTTCGGCGAATTCGCAGCTTCCCAACGGGCCGGCAGAGTCGCCGGCCCCTACAGAACTCCGGCGAATCCGTACTGCCCTGCAAAGTTCGACTGCAAAGCTGATTTACCGCAGCAATTCAAACGCAATTATTTGCAAATCCGTTGTACCGTAACAGGCGGCGCGTACCATAGCGGGAGCCGCCGGAGGCTCGTCGAAAACGGCCTCGGCGGAACGAGTCTCCGCTGTTCGCGAGGCCTCTTTTCCTGCTTAGTGTAGGAGAAAAAGCGAAAAATCATGTCTATTATCATAGACATCCGGAAACTTTTATGTTGGGATGTCAAATAAAGTCTCGAAATTTGGAGGGACAGCTGTATGATGGACAACAGATTCGAAGCCGCGTTTTCCACGTTTCTGGACAGACACGAAAAAATCGCGGGAATCAATAAAAAAATATTGATTTCCGCTTGATTTTTTCCTCCGTACACAATACAATAGGCACGAAGGAGAACAGGAAGGACAGGAAGATGTGAGCCTGTCAATTTAACACACAGAGCATGCGTACCCGAACGTTGCATGAGTAGAAATGACGCGTCAAGTACCGGTTGGATGGGAGGTTGCCGCCGGGCGAAGGAGTCTCTCCGCGGTGTCATTTCGCATCCGCTATAGCAAACTGAAATTGTACAGCAGTTTCTTTCTTGTTTGAAAGTCCATATCACCAAACCTCCTCCCATTGACAAAATAGGAGGCTTTTTTATGTCTAATTTTACGAAAAATATGTCTGCCGCGCAGACTGCGCCGCGTCATGGGCTGCAGAATGTGCGCACGCTCGTGTCCTGCGCGCTGCTGGCTGCCGTTTCCGTCGTGCTGGCCCGGTTCATTATCCCGATGCCCAACGAAACGACCCGTTTCTCCCTCGAAGCCGTGCCCATTTTCCTGGCCGGTATGCTCTTCGGGCCCTTGCCCGGCGCGCTGGTCGGCTTTGTGGCCGATTTTGTCGGCTGTCTGTTCTCCGGCTACGGCTATAACCCGATGTTCTGCGTTCCGCCCATTCTCTACGGGCTCTGCGCGGGTCTGTTCCAGCCGCTGCTGGTGAAGAAAACGTCGATTTTGACCATCGCCCTGTCGTTCCTGCCCGCCATCGCGCTGGGCTCGATCCTCTATGAGAGCTTCTCCCTCGCCTTTGTCTACGGCGGCGACGCGAAAACGGCGTTTTTCCTGACAAAGCTCGCGACCCGTTCCGTGCAGTTCGGCGTGACGTTCGTCATTGACGTGCTGGTGGTATGGCTGCTCTATAAATCCAAGGTGTTTACCGCCGCCAAGCTCTGGCCGCCGGTGAAATACGAATCGAAATCAAAAGAAGGTAATTGACATGACGCTTGACGAAGCGCTGCATTATATCCATTCCGTCTGCTGGAAGGGCAGCGTCCCCGGCCTGGAGCGCATCAGCGCGCTGCTTGACAAGATGGGCCACCCCGAACGCAAATTAAAGTTCATCCACGTGACCGGTACAAACGGCAAGGGCTCGACCTGCGCAATGCTGGCCAGTATGTTCACAAAGGCCGGATACAAAACGGGCCTGTACACCAGCCCCTATCTCATCCGGTTCAATGAGCGCATCCAAATTGACGGCGTGCAGATCCCGGACGAAGAGATCTGCGAGATCACGGAATATATCAAGCCTCTCGCGGATTCGATCTTCGAGCAGCCGACCGAGTTTGAAATGGTCACGGCGCTGGGCTTTGAATACTTTGCCCGCCATAACTGCGATCTTGTCGTCTGCGAGGTCGGCATGGGCGGCGAATTTGACGCCACAAACGTGATTCTGCCGCCGGAAGCGGCGATCATCTGCAACATCGGCCTTGACCACACGGAGGTGCTGGGCGACACGCTGGAGAAGATCGCCGCGACGAAGTCCGGCATCATTAAGCCCGGCTGCGACGCGGTCATTTACCGCGAAGCGCCGTCGGTCGAGGCTGTGATCGAGGCGCGGTGCAAAGCGGTCGGCGCAAAGCTCCACAAGGCGGACTTTGCCGACATCCGGCTCATTTCCCACGATCTGACCGGTCAGGTCTTCGACTGGGAGCGCTTCCACGCGCTGAAGCTGCCGCTGCTGGGCGATCATCAGCTGCACAACGCTGCCGTCGCCCTCACCGCGGCGACCGTCATGCAGCAGCGCGGCTGGCACATCACGGACGAACAGATTCGCGAAGGACTTGCGGACGTCCGCTGGCCGGGCCGGTTCGACGTACGGCGCAAGGACCCACTGTTTATCATCGACGGCGGACACAACCCGCAGTGCATTCAGGCGCTCGTCAAGAACATTCAGGACTATCTGGCCGGCCGGCCGCTGACCATCCTGACCGGCGTTCTGGCCGATAAGGATTATAACTGTATGTACCGGAACGTCGAGCCCTACGCGAAGGAATTCATCACCGTCACGCCGGGCAATCCCCGCGCGCTGAACGCGCACGATCTGGCGCAGTACCTGTCCCAGTTCGGCAAACCCGTCACGGCCTGCGACGCAGTCGCGGACGGCGTCCGTCTGGCCGTGGAGCACGCGGGAAAGGACGGCGTCGTCCTCTGCTACGGGTCGCTTTACATGATCGGCGAGATCGAAGCCGGTCTGCAGCGGCTCTGAGCGTGAATCTTTTCTCATAAACAGCCTGCACGAAAGCCGCCCCTTGTCATGCGCATGGAACTGCATGACAAGGGGCTTGTTTTGTCAGCACCGGAGATTCCCGTAAAAAGCGGTGCAGCCTGCGGGCGGACAGAGTCGTCCGCCCCCTACAGGATGCGCTGGACGTACAGCGTCAGAATTTCTGAGCTGCCTCAAGCTTCGCGGGAAAAGTCCAGAAAAACCAAAGGGGGTTTTCTGGTCGCTTCAAGGGGGCTCCGGGGGGAAATCGAAATCCCCCCGGGCTCGTTTTCTTTTTGCACCTTTTGCTTTTGGAGAAGCAAAAGAAAAAGTTGTACCGCAGCCGCTGATTTCAGAAAGTGTTATTGTCTTGATTTAATGCTTCGGAACCAGCAGTTCCTTGCCGCCCATATACGGCTGTAAGCACTTCGGGATGGTGACGGTGCCGTCCTTCTGGAGGTGGTTTTCAAGGAAGGCGATGAGCATACGCGGGGGTGCGACGCAGGTGTTGTTGAGCGTGTGGGCCAGATACATCTTGCCGTCCGCGCCCTTGATGCGGATGCCGAGACGGCGGGCCTGTGCGTCGCCGAGGTTCGAGCAGGAGCAAACCTCGAAATATTTCTGCTGGCGCGGGCTCCACGCCTCAATGTCGCAGGATTTGACCTTCAGATCGGCCAGATCGCCGGAGCAGCATTCGAGCTGACGAACGGGAATCTCCATATTGCGGAACAGCTCAACCGAATAGCTCCAGAGCTTGTTGTACCAGTCCATGGATTCCTCCGGACGGCAGACGACGATCATTTCCTGCTTTTCAAACTGGTGGATGCGGTACACGCCGCGCTCCTCCAGACCGTGGCTGCCGACCTCCTTGCGGAAGCAGGGGGAATAGCTCGTGAGGGTCAGGGGGAGTTTTGCCTCCGGGATGATCTGGTCGATAAAGCGGCCAATCATGGTGTGCTCGCTCGTGCCGATGAGATAGAGGTCCTCGCCCTCGATTTTGTACATCATCGCTTCCATCTCCGGGAAGGACATGACGCCCTTGACGACGTTGCCGTGCATCATGAACGGCGGGATGACATACGTAAAGCCCTTCTGATCGATCATGAAGTCGCGCGCGTAGGCCAGAACCGCCTCATGCAGGCGGGCAATGTCGCCCAGCAGATAGTAAAAGCCCATACCGGCCACGCGGCCCGCGGAATCCTTGTCGATGCCGTCAAAGGACTGCATGATGTCGACGTGATGGGGAATCTCAAAATCGGGTACAACGGGATCGCCAAAGCGCTGCACTTCAACGTTATGGCTGTCGTCCGGGCCGATGGGGACGGACGGGTCGATGATGTTCGGGATCACGTACATGATCTCGCGCAGCTTGTCCTCGGCCTCGGTCTGCTTCTTTTCAAGCTCCGCGCGGCGCTCGTCGTCGGCCTTGACCTTGGCGTTGTTTTCATCAATCTGCTTCTGCAGTTCCGCTTTCTGCGCCTCATCCGCTTTTTTCAGCTGGCCATAAAGCGGACCGTTTGCCTTCGACAGCTTGTTGCGGGCGGCCTTCAGCTGCTCGCATTCCTGCTGCGCCGCACGCTTCTCCGCGTCGAGCCGGATGGCCTCGTCTACGAGCGGCAGCTTTGCATCCTGAAACTTTTTCCGGATATTTTCGCGGACTGCGTCCGGATTTTCCCGTAAAAATTTAATATCGATCATGGTGTTCTTTTCCTCCTGTTATTCTCCGCCAAGCGCCTTATATTCCTCCAGCGCGGTCTGGCCCAGATAATCCTTCAACCGTTCAAGCGTCTGCATGGCGCGGGAGAACGTGACGTTTCCTTCGCGCGTTTCGCAGGCCTTTGCCTCCAGCAGTGCTTCATACGCTTCCTTCGTCCGGTCAAGCTCGGTGCGCAGGGATTTGATCATTTCATTTTCCGCCGCCTGCGTGTTTTCCTCGGCCTGCGATGCCTCGTCCAGCTTCTGCGTCAGCTCGTCGAGCTTTGCCTGCAATTCTTCATTTTCCTTTTCCAGCGCGATCTTCTCGTCCTGCAGGGCGCGGTTCTCATTCTGAAGCGCTTCGGCGTTGGAAAGCGCGCTTGTGCTGGCGGCGTTCAGCTCGGAAATCTTTGCTTTAGACGAGTGCGTCTGCAAAATCAGCGAGATCAGAACCAGAATGAACGCGGCGCAGAACAGAACGGCCATGTACCGCAGCAGCGCGGATTTGCGCTTCTCACTCAGCGGCTTTCCGGTTTCCGGGGCAGCCTGCTCCGGCTGCGGGGTTTTCTTTTCGTCCATCAGTGTTGCTCCTTTTTGCGGATGGTGTGCAGCGCGTCGTACAGCTGCTGCAGATCGTCCTGCCCGTAGTATTCCAGTTCAATGCGGCCCTTGCGCTTGCCGGAGACAATGCGCACCTTGCGGCCAAGCCCGGCGGTCAGCTCCTTTTCACATTCGGCCAGATAATCGACCTGCGGCGGCTGCTCCTTGACGGGCTGCGCCTGCTTTGTGAGCTTTTTGCAGAGCGCCTCCGTCTGCCGGACGGACAGGCCCAGCGCCATGACCTTCTGCGCAATGGACAGCTGCTGCGCCTCGTCCTTCACGGGCAGCAGCGCCCGCGCGTGACCGGCGGACAGGGAACCGTCCTTGACCAGCTCCAGAACGGCCGGACTAAGGCTAAGAAGCCGCAGCGCGTTCGCAACGGCCGGGCGGGATTTGCCCACGCGGGCGGCAGCCTGCTCCTGCGTCATTTCATAGGTGCCCATCAGCTCCTGATAGCCGAGGGCTTCTTCAATCGGGTTGAGATCTGAGCGCTGCAAATTTTCAATCAGCGCCAGCTCCATCGCCTTTTTGTCGTCGGCCTCAATGACCACGACCGGCACATCGGTAAGCCCGGCCAGCCGTGCCGCACGCCAGCGGCGTTCGCCCGCGATGATCTGATAGAACCCGGACGGCAGCCTGCGTACCGTCAGCGGCTGGATAATGCCGTGCATCCGGATGGAATCCGCCAGGGAATCCAGCTCTTCCTGGTTGAAGGTTTTGCGCGGCTGAAGCGGATTCGGTTCGATTTTTTGCAGCGGCAGCGTTACTGCACCCTCGCTGGGCGCGTCCGGCTGCTCGTTATAGTCCCCAATCAGGGCGCCAAGGCCCTTGCCAAGACCCTTTCGCATTGCCATATGCGTTGCTCCTCTCACTGTTCTTTCGCAAGGATCTCCTGCGCGACCGCGTCATAGGCCGCCGCGCCCCGGCTGAATTTGTCGTAGGCACAAACAGGCATCCCGTGGCTGGGCGCTTCGGACAGGCGTACGTTGCGCGGGATGGCGGAGGCGAAGACCTTGCCGGGAAAATGGCGGCGCACCTCCTCGGCAACCTGCGCGGAGAAATTCGTCCGGCCATCGTACATGGTAAGTAAAACGCCGAAGATGGAGATCGTCGGGTTCAGGCGCCTTTTGACCGCGCGGAGCGTGACCATCAGATCGGAAAGCCCCTCCAGCGCGTAATATTCGCACTGCACAGGGATCAGAACCTGATCTGCGGCGCAGAGCGCGTTGAGCGTCAGCAGCTCCAAAGACGGCGGGCAATCAATGAAAATATAATCATATTGTTCCCGCAGCGGCTGGAGCGCAGTCTTCAGCGCATATTCCCGCTTCTCAACGCCCACCAGCTCCACGCCGGCGCCGGACAGCGCGACGTTGGAGGCCAGAACATCGCAATATTTTGTGTGGATCACCGCGTCTGCGGCGGGGAAATCCTCAATCACGATATCATAGGTCGAATGGGCAGCCGTGCTTTTTTCCACGCCAAGGCCGGAGGTCGCGTTGGCCTGCGGGTCAAAATCGCACAGAAGGACGCGCTTTCCCGCCTTTTGCAGCGCAGCGGCCAGATTGACCGCAGAGGTCGTTTTCCCCACGCCGCCCTTTTGATTGACAAACGCCAAAACCTTCGCCATACCCATTTCACGCCCCTTCGGCCCCATTTTGCATTCTATTATAATGTCCTGCTTCTGAAAATGCAAGAAGTGATGTGAATTTGTTGCTTTTCATGTTTCACGTGAAACATTGAGATTGAATGAATAAAATATATTCCCGGCAAACCCAGCAAAGCGGTACGAATTCGCCGAAGATTCCTATAAAACGGTGCACTTCGCCGGGCCGATGTAGGCATCGGCCCCTACGGAACTTATATGGACTGCATCAGAAATTTTGAGTTACTTCAATCTTCGTGGGAAAAGTCCAGAAAAACCGAAGGGCTGTTGCAAATTTATAATACGAGTTTTTTCTTGACAAGCGTATCGTGAAAAACGCCCTTCCCCCGGTGATACTGGAGCAAGAGCGTTTTATTCTCTCAATTTAATAGGTTAATAGGTTCTGATTACAGCCTTGACCTTCCCAATGATCTGGGCCTGATTGCCGTCGATGGGGTCATAGGCCGGATTTTCCGGCAGGAGCCAGATCTGCTTGCCGTCTTTGCGGAAGCGCTTGACCGTTGCGGAGTCTCCGAGCAGCGCAACGACGATCTCACCGTTGTCCGCCGTCGGCTGGGCGCGGACGACGACTCTGTCTCCGTCGAGGATTCCCGCGCCGATCATGGAATCACCGCGGACGCGCAGCGCGAAGCAGCCCGCTTCGCCGTCCCACGGCAGATAGCCTTCAATATTTTCAACTGCCAGAATCGGTAGACCTGCCGTGACCACGCCAACGACAGGGATGCGGTCGGCCCGGTGGGAATCGGCGAGGGTGATCGTGCGTTTTTTCATGCCGTCCATTTCAATCAGTCCATCCTGACGCAGCGCGTTCAGGTGATAATGGACAGTCGCCGTGGATTGCAGACCGACGGCGGCACAGATCTCACGCACGGAGGGCGCATAGCCGTTCTCTGCTGTGAATTTCGTAAGGAAGTGAAGAATTTCGTCACGTTTGCTGCTGGTCCGGCCCATGTTGGCAGCTCCTTTCCTGCTTGTGAATCCAGTATAGCACATTTCACTTAAGAATGCAAACGTTTGTTTAAAATTTATAATCCCTCAAGATCAAATTCCGGGATGTACTCTGCTGAGGCGGCGGAAAAGTCCTGCGTATAGCCGTTGTCCAGCTCCAACAGATACAGATACGACAGAACTGCGTCGTATTCCTCCTGCGTAATGCGCCGGTCAAAGGGCGGCAGCTTTTTTGCGCGGCCCATGGGCACATACTGGCTCATCAGACTGACCAGCACGTCTTTCTTCGGAAAATTGTCCGCGATCCAGTCCAACACGCCGAGCGAATTGTCGATGCAGCCCGGCAGAACCAGATGGCGGATGATGACCCCGCGCGTCATCTGCTCGTCCTCAATCTCCGCGCCGCCCACCTGCTGGTACATTTCCAAAATGGCCGCAGACGCGATCTGCGGATAATCCGGCGCGGCGGAGAGCTTTTTCGCAAGCGCTGCGTCAGAATATTTAAAGTCCGGCAGATAGATATCGACCAGTCCCTCCAAGGCCCGCAGTGTCTCGACCGATTCGTAGCCGCCGCAGTTATACACGACCGGCACAGGCAGCTTCGGCGCAAGCGCCGGGAGGATGGACGGCAGAAAGTGCGTCGGCGTGACGAGATTGATGTTCTGACAGCCCTCGTCGATCAGCCGCTCGAACGCGGCGCGAAGCTCCTGTGAAGAAACCTCTTTCCCGAAATTCTCCTGAGAGATCACCCCGTTCTGACAGAACGCGCAGCGCAGCGTGCAGCCGGAGAAAAACACCGCGCCGCTGCCGAAGCTTCCGGAAATGACCGGCTCTTCCCAATAATGCAGCGCGGCCCGCGCGGCAAGAATATGATCAGGCATTTGGCAGAAGCCGCGCTCCCCTGCCGTCCGGTCGACGCCGCAGGCGCGCGGACAGAGCGTGCAGTGACGATAATCCAGCATAAAACTCAACTCCAAAGCTCAAGCTGTCTCCCAGTATAGCGCCTTTCCCGGCTTTACACAAGCGTCTTTCTGTGTTAAAATCGCAGACATACAGGAGGTTTGTATATGAAAAAGCTTTTTGCGGCCACTCTGGCTGCCATACTCATTCTCAGCGCTGCGGGTTGCGCAAAAAAGCCCGTGCAGCAGGAAGAACCCGCTGCGCCCGTTCAGGAAGAGGCAATTGTGCCGGAAGCTCCGGCAGAAGCGGAAAAATCGCAGGACAATGTTATCCACATCACGCCGAATCAGAATCAGACGCAGGACGGTCTGGAAGCAAGCTGGCTCGACGAGCCGGAGAGGATCCAGACCGACCTTGAGGAAATCGTCAGCTGCACCTATACCCTGCCCCATCTGACGCTGGAAAGTGACGACGCGTCTGCGGCGGCGAACGCCGTCTTTGATGAGCTTTCGCAGACCGTCATTTCCTATGCGCAGGAGACGGTTTACCCAGCCGCGCAGGAAAAGGCCGCGATCGGCTACGTCAACGGCGGCTACAGCATTTCCGAGGAGAATGGAACGCTCATCGTAAGCTATACGCTCTCCGTCTCCTATTCCACGGAAACCGGTGATCAGCAGTTTCTGCATATCTATTATATTGACCTGACCACCGGCGAGCTTTTGAAGGAGGAGTGAATGTTTCACGTGAAACATTCCACACAGATATGAAGGAACTCAAACGCGGCGATACGCTTCAGGTGACAATCGAAGCCGCGACCGTGGACGGGACGGGCATCGCCCGTGTCGACGGACAGGTCGTGTTCGTGCCCGGTGCGCTGCCAGGCGAATTGTGCAGAATCCGCATTGCGCACATCGGACGCTCGGCGGTCTTTGCCGAGCTGCTGCGCGTGGAGCAGCCGTCGGCGCACCGCGTAGAGCCGGATTGCCCGTATTTTCCCAAATGCGGCGGCTGCGCGCTGCGGCACATGGATTATGCGCAGGAGCTGGAGCTTAAGCGCACGCACGTCCACAGCTGCCTGACGCGCATCGGCGGCCAGACGCTCGCCTCCCTGCCCATCACCGGCGCAGAGCAGACCGACGGCTATCGGAACAAGGTGCAGTTCCCCGTGCAGGAGCAGAACGGAAAGCCTGCCGCGGGCTTCTTCGCGGGAAAGACGCACACGGTCATTCCGGTCGCGCACTGCCGCATCCAGCCGGACTGCGCCGACCGTATCCGCGCAGCCGTTCTGGACTGGATGCGCAAATACAGCATCCGCGCCTATGACGAGGCCGCGCATACCGGCTACATCCGGCATATTTATATCCGCTTCGGCGCGGAAAGCGGCCAGATCCTCGTCTGCATCACGGCCAACACACAGCAGCTGCCGAAGAAAAAGCAGCTCGTCCAGACGCTCCTCGCCGCCGAGCCGGGCATCACGACCATTGTCTTCTCCCCCAACACGAAAAAAGGCAATACCGTGCTCGGCACGGAATTTCTGCCGCTCTATGGAGACGGAACAATCACCGACATGCTCTGCGGCCTGCAATTCCGACTCTCCGCGCCCGCGTTTTATCAGGTCAACCACGCACAGGCCGAGCGTCTGTATGAAAAGGCCGCCGCGCTTGCCGGGCTGACCGGAGAAGAGACGGTGCTTGACCTCTACTGCGGCACGGGTACAATCACGCTCTGCCTTGCGCGGCACGCGAAAAAGGCCGTCGGCGTCGAGATTATCCCGCAGGCGATCGAAGACGCAAAATTTAATGCCGCACAGAACGGCATGGACAATGCGGAATTTTACTGCATGGATGCGGGCGCAGCTGCGAAGCTGCTGGCCGAGCGCGGCGAAAAGCCCGACGTGATCGTCGTCGACCCGCCGCGCAAGGGCGTAAGCGCCGACGTGATCGAGGCCATCGCCGCCATGCAGCCGCAGCGCGTCGTCTACGTCTCCTGCGACCCGGCCACCCTCGCCCGCGACGTGAAGCTGCTCACGGAAAAAGGCTACACCCTCCGCTCCGCCGAAGCGGTCGATCTTTTCCCAAAATGCGCGCATGTGGAGACGGTAGTTCTTTTGTCCCACAAAAAAGCCGACAGTTATATCCACATTGATGTGGAGTTTGGAGAGGGCGAGGGCAAGATTCCGGTAGATAGTATTGCTAAAAGAGCCGAAGCGTACAAGCCCAAAGAAAAAGTGACCTACAAAATGATTAAGGAGTACATAGAAGCGAAATACGGCTTCAAAGTACATACCGCATATATCGCAGAGGTAAAGAGAGATTTAGGCTTGCCAATGTATGATGCTCCTAATGCGGTAGAAGAATTGAAACAGCCGAGGAAGCATCCGACAGCGGAGAAAGTGGAAGCGATAAAGGATGCGTTGAAGCATTTTGAAGTGATTTAATGAGGATAGGCGTATCATTAGAAATAGTGGTACGCTTATTTTTGTCCCTTTTTGCAGATTTGTCCTTTCCCCTGCTTTCCAATATAATGAAGCTAAAGAAGTGGAGGTGTGCTTATGAGAGAGAAATTTAATCATCTGTATTTGGATAGCCACGAAAGAAAACTTTTGATACATAGCCTTGTAGAGTTAAAAAATCAGCTCATACAGCAAGGCAGATATACGGATTGTATTGACGAGCTTATTTTTAAGGTCATAAATGCACCGACCAAGAGAATGAAAATTGAATATGTCTAAGGCAGATTACAAAGCCGCTTATTCTTATTGATTTTAAGAGTAGGCGGCTTTTTTGCGTTCTCTGGTACTGTTTACATAGCCACCTTGACAAAGTGGCTAAATCTATGAGAAAGGAGGACGCATCTATGTCAAATTGCAAAGTGATTGCTCTGACTAACCAGAAAGGCGGTGTCGGAAAAACAACCACAGCGGTCAATCTGGGTGTAAGTCTGGTGCAGCAGGGTAAAAAAGTCCTGCTGATTGATGCCGATGCACAGGCAAATCTCACAATGGCTCTGGGTTACAGCCGACCAGACGATTTACCCATTACGCTCTCCACAATCATGCAGAACATCATAGACGATAAATCTTTTGATGTTTCGCAAGGAATTTTATCTCACAGCGAGGGCGTTGCCCTGCTTCCGTCAAACATTGAGTTATCGGGCTTTGAAGTAAGGCTAATCAATGCAATGAGCCGTGAGCGTGTTTTGAAAACCTATGTGAATGAGGTTAAGAAAAACTACGATTATGTGCTTATCGACTGTATGCCGAGCTTGGGTATGATAACCATCAATGCTCTGGCGGCGGCTGACAGTGTAATTATCCCGACACAGCCCCACTATCTCTCGGCTAAAGGTCTGGAGCTTTTGCTTCGCTCCGTATCAATGGTCAAGCGGCAAATCAACCCAAAGCTGCGGATAGACGGTATCTTAATGACTATGGTAATGCCCCGTACCAACATTTCTAAGGAAATTACGGCAACGGTCAAAAGTGCATACGGTAAGAAAATCAAGGTATTTGATACCGAGATACCACATTCTATCCGTGCGGTGGAAGCTACCGCAGAAGGCAAAAGTATTTTTGCTTACGACAAAAGCGGCAAGGTTGCCGCAGCCTATGAGCAGTTAGGAAAGGAGGTGGCAGAGATTGGCGAGAAGCAGAGAAACCAAAATCGAGCTGACCGCATACGATGACCTTTTTCAGACGGACGAAAGCCGTGAGGAAGCAAAGCTAAGCAAGATACGGGATATTCCCATATCGGAGATTGACGAGTTTCCAGACCACCCGTTCAAGGTTTTAATGGACGAGGATATGGAACAGCTTGTCGAGAGTATCAAGCGAAACGGTGTAATGACCCCTGCGACAGTTCGCTTAAAAGAGGACGGACGGTATGAGCTTATCAGCGGTCACAGGCGAAAAAAGGCTTGTGAACTTGCGGGGCTTGAAACGCTGAAATGCGAGGTTAAAGAGCTTACCCGTGACGAAGCCATTATTGTGATGGTGGAAAGTAATCTCCAACGCTCCGTTATTCTACCAAGTGAAAAAGCCTTTGCGTATAAAAT
>ENA-UAMP01000464-UAMP01000464.1-human-gut-metagenome-genome-assembly--contig:-NODE-464-length-19287-cov-5.113873_pt1 | contig 19287 bp, 8 predicted proteins | sample MGYA00243285_ERZ654501 | MGnify/ENA primary metagenome ERZ654501 (study PRJEB26926, sample SAMN06164850) | human gut metagenome | biome: ENVO:00009003; feature: ENVO:2100002; material: ENVO:00002003...
ACCCCACGCAGACCGCCCCGTGGACGAAGCATTCGACCTCGGCCGCGGTGGCGGCGCAGATGGCCCGGATCTCCTCCAGCGTGAGGTTGCGTTCGAGAATCACCCGCGCAAACCCCGCCTCGCCCAAGAACCGCGCCCCCTCGGGCGTGCGGTTCGAAACCTGCGTCGAGGCGTGCAGCTCCACCGGAAGGTCCATCCGCCGCAGAGCCATGTCCTGCACGATCAGCGCATCGACGCCCGCGTCGATCAGGCTGCGGGCCTGCCGTTCGGCGGCCTCCAGTTCATCGTCCCACACGAGCGTGTTAAGCGTGGCGTGGACCCGCACTCCGAAGCGGTGGGCATACTCCACGACCCGGGCGATCTCCTCCGCGGAGTTCCCCGCGGCCTGCCGCGCGCCGAACCGCGCGCCGCCGATATAGATCGCATCGGCGCCGTAGTCCACGGCGGCCGCGGCCGCAGCGTAATCTTTGGCAGGAGCTAACAGTTCGACGAGTTTCATTTTTTTCTTTTTGCAAAAGTAACAAAAAGCGGTCAATATCGGGACGCCGCGGACGGAAAATCGAGGGAACCGCCGCCGGGACGGACATTATCAATTATCATTCAACGGCTTACGCCCCAAATGGTCAATATATAACAAACTCACATTTTTTTACCGGACCGGAAATATCCCTACGATGACAATATCCGACAAACAAAACAATTGCAGCCGCAAAACGGCTGTCATTCTTCAAAATCATTAAAACTCAACCTTATACACACGCATAACACCGAAAAACAAACAATAAGAAAAGACTTTTACGACAATATTTTCAGGATTTCCAGAAAGCATTCGGGCAAATTTTCGTATATTGTGCCGCAAATAAACAAGTCCAAAAATTTCACACGATGCAATTTTCAGCAAATACGGTTCTCCGGAAACGGGATACCGTACCCATTCATTTTTTATTCCTAATCCAATTTTTATGAGAAGATGCTTTACGCTATTGACGGTTCTCGTCCTCTGCGCCTCAAGCGGCTGCGACGACAAGAACAAAGAGGAGGTCGCGGATGTGATCGTCCTCTCGCGAAGTAGTGTCGCGTTCGCCCAGAAAGGCGGAACGACCACCGTCGCGGTAGCCACGCCCTCCGACTGGAAGGTGAGCTGTCCGGACGATTGGGTGACGCTGGCCTCCGAAGAGGGCCTGCTGACCATCTCCGCGACAAGCAATACGACCGACAATGTCCGCAACTCGAAAATCACCGTGGAAACGGCCGGCGACAAACAGGAAATCGCCGTTCACCAGGCATTCTCGTGGGAAACGGTCCTGCTGTCCACCACCGCTTCGGAGGAAATTTCGCTGGATTCCGAAGGTGAGAGCGTTCTCTTCACCGTGGTCTCCAACGGCCAGTGGAGCGTCACGAGCGACGCCGACTGGGTTTCGGTCGAAAGCGACCCGGTCAGCGGAACGGTACGCGTCGGCGCCCCGCGCAATCCCGACGCCCACCGCAATGCGACGCTCACCGTCCGGGCGACCAAAGGCTCCGCTACGGAATCCTGCAAAGTGACCGTTTCGCAAATCTCACGCGAGGAAAACCCCTACTACCAAATGCTGGGATATTACGGACTTCATGCGGAAAACTGGTATTACGGCCGTGAACCGATCGGCGTGAGCGGCACGGGTACGTTCTGCACCGTCGAAGAGAAAGAGTACCGCAAGAGTTTCTACATCAAGAACCTGTTCCTGACGGGCACGGTCGTGGAAGCCACCTACGACAAAAACACCCAAACCATGTCGATCGAACTGGGCAGGCTCTGCTACACCCGCGAGATCTCCCCGACGGTCTCCCGCTTCCACTACCTGTACTCGATCAACATGCAGGGCGGAGGTTTCCACAACGGCATGCTGACCGGCAGGCTGGGAGAGGGCTACAACGACGACGCGGACGAAACCCGCAAGGCGATCCTCCTGAACGGTTTCGAATCGCCGTACACCACGCTGGGCATCATCGGATACCAGGAGCAGCAGTGGCTGTCGTTCGGCGACCTCTACTACGCCACCGGCACGATGTATCTCGTAGACTGGGACATTCCGGCCGACACCGGCACGGCCCCGACCTCCGTCACCCGGGCCGCCGACGGCATCGCGCCCTCGGGCAGCACCTTTCCCGTATCGAAACATTAAACCGCAGCACACATGAAAAAATTATATGCACTGACAGCTTTACTGCTCGGCATGATGGGGTGCTCCGAAGAGACGATCACCTACACCAACCCCGTCCCGGGCGACGAACCGTCCGGCATTGCGGCCGAACTGGGCATCTCGTCGAAAAACACATGGTTCGCCGCTGAAGACGAACGCAACGCCTCGATCGGCTTCAAGAGCCTGGGCGGAGAGGTCGTCGTGGACATCCAGACCAACACGACGTGGAAATACGACGCCGTCAACGCCGGCTGGCTGACCATCGAGAAAGACGACGTCGCCGACCAGCTCGTCCTGAACTGCGAGGGCAACAAGGTCGAGGAGCAGCAGCAGGCTACGATCACCATTACCGCCGGCGACAAGACCGCGACCATCTCCGCCACGCAGAACGCGTACGGCACGCTCGAAATCGCCGCATCGAAAAACAACTTCCAGATTCCCGCCGTCGGCGAACTGACCGCCGAATTCGAAGTGCAGTCGACCGACGAAGACTGGATCTTCGAAACCAAAGACTGCCCGTGGCTGCTTCTCGAACAGCAGGGCGACAAAGTCACGATGACGCTCGACCCCAACGAGGAGATCGAGGACCGCGAAACGACCTTCGTGCTGATTGCCGGCGAGGGGGGGGGAAATCCCGTCTCTGAAACGATCCGCGTCACGCAGGACCGCGCCGTCTACGTCAACGTTTCGCTAAAAACCATTCCCCTCTCGCCCACTCCCACCGAATCCGACAAAAAAGAGTTGGGAATCAGATCCAACTACGACTGGGAGTACACGCTTTCCGAAAATTCCGACTGGCTCTCCGCCACGAAAACCGAGCAGGGACTTACAATCACCGCCGAGACCAATTCGAGCGGATCGTCCCGCACCGCAACCATCACCGTATCGGCCGGCGACGGCAAACAGAACCAGACCGAACAGGTCGTCACCGTCTCCCAGACCGGCCTGGACCTCGACGCCTTCATCCTCGGAATCGACATCACCTCGTCGAGCCTGAAGACCTATCTGCCGTTCGACAAGGCCATCGACGCCACCATCGACTGGGGCGACGGCAGCATCGAGGAGAACGTCACCTCCGCCTACCCCTCGCACACCTACACCGACCCGGGCTACTACATCGTCTCGGTCAAGGGCAACGTGACGTCGCTCAACTCCTACGACATCCCCGACTACGGACTGGGCGAACAGTTCAGGGAGGTTTACAACTGGGGCCGCACGGGGCTGACCTCGATGGCGCGCGCATTCCAGAACTGCCGCGAGCTGAAACGGATTCCCTCCGACAACACCGAAGCCTTCGCCAAGGTCACCACCTTCCACTATGCATTCACCGACTGCCGCGTCCTCGAAGCCGTTCCCGACGGGCTGTTCGACCATGCAACCGAGGCGGAAACCTTCGCCTACTGCTTCCAGAACTGCAACATGGTCACCGAAGTGCCCGCCGACCTGCTTTACAACTGCACGAAGATCACCTCGGTAGGTTCGCTCTTCTCCGGCACGGCGATCACCCAGATCGACGAGGATTTCTTCTCTCGCAACACGGAGCTGACCGACTGTTCGATCATCTTCTCGAACGGCAAACTGAAGACGGTTCCCGAAAAACTCTTCGCCAACAACAAGAAGGTGACGACCTTCAACTCGCTGTTCGCCAACACCGAGTCGTTCGAATCCGTCCCGGCCGGCCTGTTCGCCAACAACCCCGAGGTCGACTCGTTCCGCATGCTCTTCTCGGGAACAAGCCTGAAATCCGTCCCGGCCGGCTTGTTCGCCAACAACCACAAGGTCACCAATTTCCAGAGCGCATTCAGCAAAACGGCCATCCAGAGCGTTCCCGCCGACCTGTTCGCAGGCTGCGACAAGGTGACGACCTTTATGAGCTGTTTCACCGGATGCAGCGAACTGCAAAGCGTCCCGGCCGAGCTGTTCAAAAGCAGCGGAGCCTTCACGACCGTGACGAAGACCGCCTTCAACAACATCTTCAAGGACTGCACCTCGCTGACCGAAGTGCCCGCAGGGCTGTTCGACGGCTTTACCCTGGTCACCGCCTTCAACGACGCCTTCAACGGCTGCGCGTCGCTCACGACGCTCCCCGCAGGGCTGTTCGCCACCAATACGGCGGTCACCTCGTTCACCAATGTCTTCAAAGGCTGCACCTCGCTCAAAAGCATCCCCGAAGGCGTCCTCGGCGGACTTTCCAAAGTCACCTCGTTCTCGGGCCTGTTCGCTGGCTGTACAGGGCTTGAAGAGATCGGCGCCAACATCATCTCCGGCTGCGCCGCCTGCAAGAATATCTCCTCGATGTTCAAGGACTGCGACAACCTGAAAACCGTTTCCGCGGAGGCTTTCGCCGGCGCACCCGCGATCACCAGCATCGGCAGCCTGTTCGAAAACTGCACGCTGCTCGAAAGCGTTCCGGAGGATATTTTCGCCGGGATGCCGAATCTGACGACTGCCACCAGCGTATTCGCGGCGTCGGGACTGAAAACGGTTCCCGCCGGTCTGTTCAGCCGCAATCCCTCCGTCACGACCTTCGGCAAGGTGTTCCAGAACTGCGCCGCACTGACGACGCTGCCCGACGGACTGTTCGCCGGCAACCCGAAAGTGACGACCTATTCCAACGCCCTGGAGAACTGCACGGCCCTCGAATCGGTCGGCCTCCTCTTCGGGAAGAGCACGGCCTCGGCCAAATGCGACCGCCTCTTCGCAGGGGCCACGGCGCTGAAGAGCGTGCCCGCCGGAATCTTCGACGGACTGACCGGGGCGACGGCCTTCAACAACACATTCTCCGAATGCTCCGCCCTGGAGACGATTCCGGCAGGACTCTTCGCCAAGAACGTCAACGCGACCACCGTGGCCCAGTGCTTCCTGAACTGCACCCGCCTCACGATGGTTCCCTCGCGCCTGTTCGAAGCCAACACCAAGACGAAGACCCTGACGGAGATGTTCTCCGGCTGCTCGGGAATCGAAAGCATCGCGCCGGACGCCTTCACGGGACTGAACGGCACGTCGCTCAATTTCCAGAAGGCATTCCTCAACTGTACCTCACTCCGGGAGATCCCCGACGGGCTGCTGAAAACCACGCAGATTTCAACCTACACCAGCCTGTTCGCCGACTGCACGGGACTGGTCCGCGTCGGGTCGGAGGTGTTCAACTGCGCTTCGGCCACCATGTTCAATTCGGTCTTCGACGGTTGTACGTCGCTCGAAGAGGTCGGCAAGAACATGCTGGTCAGCCCCGTCAAACTGACCAGCGTCGCGAATCTCTTCCGCGATTGCGGGATGCTCAGGAGCGTTCCGGTGAGCCTGTTCGACGAAGCCGTGAAGCTCAAGACGCTGACTTCGACCTTCCAGGGCTGCGCGTCGCTCGAAGGCGAATCGCCCTACACGGTCGTCGACGGCGTGAAATACCACCTGTACGACCGCACGGCGGAGAATGCCGCCGCCTCGGGACTCACCGCGATCACCGCCGCCAAGAGCAGTTTCGCGGGATGTACGAAACTCTCGGACTACGACAAGATCCCCACCACGTGGAAGGAATAGACGAACACAAAACGATCCCGAACATGAAAAATACGATAATATGCAGCATCGCAGTGCTGTCGGCCGCACTGCTGGCAGCCTGCACCGAAACCACCCGGATATGGCCGGAGGAGGGCGAAAGCAAGGCCTACGTGGAGGTGTCGAGCCAAAAAGTGATCTTCGACGCCGACGGAGGCAACGCCGTGATCACCGTGGCGACGAACGCCGACGGCTGGGACTACGCCGCCGAAGGCGACTGGTTCACCGTCGCCCGGCAGGACGGCAACGCCCTGCTGGTCGAGACCCTGATCAACGCCGGAGCCGAAACCCTGACGGGCAAACTCACGGTCAGCGCCGAGAAGAACGGGGAGACCGTTTCGCAGGAGGTCGCACTCGTACAGCGCGCCGAACGGAGCGTCAACCTGAGCGCCGAAGGCACGGCCAACTGCTACATCGCCCGGACCGGCGGCGTCTACAAATTCGACGCATCGGTCAAGGGCAACGGCGGCGGCGACGGAGTCAGCGACTACATCGCCAACTACGGACTCGCCATCGAGGACGGCGCCTTCGCCGAACTGCTCTGGGAATCGCGCCACGACGGCGACAAGACCATGTCGCGCGAAATCATCGACGGCGCGCCGATCTACCGGGGCGGCTACGTGACCTTCTCGACGGGGCGTTCGGAGGGCAACGCCGTGATCGCCGTGAAGGACATCAAGGGCAACATCGTCTGGAGCTGGCACATCTGGGTCTGCAACGACGAAATCACGGCGCACGACCACATCGACTCGGAAGGCAAAGTCGCCGCCGTGATCATGGACCGCAACCTCGGAGCGCTGAACAACACCCCGATGGACGTGGGCAACCGAGGCATGTTCTACGAGTGGGGCCGCAAGGACCCCTTCACGCCTTCGCGATCGCCCTACCACGCGGATACCGACGGCAACAACGTCCCGGCCTACAACGAACCGAACACCGCGATCGGCGACGGAACGGGAACATGGGTCTACAACGCGCAGGCCGCCGTGCTCGCCACGCCGCCGGCCAACATTCCCAATTCGATCCTGAACCCGATGACCTACCTGCAATCGCCGTACAACGGCCACGCCGACTGGTACTGCACGGGAACAGACCCGAAGGCCACGCATCCGGGACTGTGGGGTCCCGAGAAGACCATTTTCGACCCCTGCCCTCCGGGCTACAAGGTCCCGGGACCCGATCTCTGGGGCATTCCCGCCGGAAACAACTCGATCACCAACGGCGGCGCAGCGGCGGATTACGACGAAACCGGCGTCAGCGCCAAATGGGACTGGAACGCCTACGAAGACTGCGGGCGCCGCTGGAAAAACACCGGCGACTACTACCCGATGGCCGGCAACATCTACTACACGGACTACATCTCGGTGAGCATCTGCAACTACACGGGCGGCATGGCATTCTACTGGACCGCCCAGGCGACTCCCGACGCGACGAAGTCATCGGCCTACTTCGTGAACTTCAACCCCAACTGGTGCAATTACAGGCTCGGCGAGCACGACTGTTCCGCACAGATACGCTGCATCCGGGAATAACACTAAAAACTGATCGTCTATGAAATATCCATTCAAATCGCTTCTCCTGGCGGCAACCGTCCTCGCGGCGGCATCGTGCGCCAAGGACGACACGCAGAGCGGCGGCGAAGAGACCGCGGGTCCCGTCATCGTCAACGCCTCCCCGGCGGCCATCGGCGGCGAGATCATCCTCAAACTGAAGACCGAGGCCTCCGGCATCGTGGAAAAGAGCCGCGCGCAGGGCGTTTCGAAAGGCAGCGGCATCGACGAGATCGACCGCATCCTCAACACGGTGAACACCGTACGTTTCGAACGGCTCTTCCCGGACGGCGGGCGTTTCGAAGAACGCACCCGCAGGGAAGGCCTGCACCTCTGGTATTACGCCAAATACGACCCGTCGGTCCCGACGAGCGAGATGGCCAGCCTGCTCTCCTCGTGCAAGGACATCGAAATCATCGAATACTCGCTGGCCGCCGAAACTTCGGACCACCGCCGCGCGGCATCTCCCGCCGCCGGGGCGCAGAGCGTCACCCGCGCCATTGCAGACGAGGTGCGCAACGTCCCCTTCCCGTTCAACGAGAGCGAACGCTCGCAGCAGATGCAATGGCACTACAACAACACGGGAAACATCTTCGCGCAGACGAGCCAGCTGGGCGCCGACGCCAACGTATACGCCGCCTGGCAGCTCTCGACGGGCAATCCCGACGTGATCGTCGCCGTCGTGGACCAGGGCGTCAAGTACGACCACGAAGACCTGGCCGCCAACATGTGGGTCAACGAGGCCGAACTGAACGGCACGCCGGGCGTCGACGACGACGGCAACGGCTATGTGGACGACATTTACGGCTACAACTTCACCAAGGAGACCGGCGAACTGGATTTCTCGGCCGAACTGATGCACGGCACGCACGTCGCCGGCACGATCGCCGCCGTGAACAACAACGGCGTGGGCGTCTGCGGCATCGCAGGCGGCTCGGGCAGGGGCGACGGCGTGAAGATCATGTCGTGCGAGATTCTCGGCAAGTCGGAGTCCGGATCGTCGGGCGCCGGACTGGCCGGACAGATCCGCGCCATCAAGTACGCCGCCGACAACGGCGCCGTGATCTGCCAGAACAGCTGGGGATACACCGCCGGAACCATCTCCGTGACCGACTGGACACGCGGTTCCTACTCGGCGCTCTCGCGTGCCATGGAGTACTTCAACAAATATGCGGGACTGGACGAAAACGGCAACCAGACAGGCCCGATGGCCGGCGGCATCGTCCTCTTCGCCGCGGGCAACGACGCTTCGAGCGAGGTCTGCTATCCCGCCGCCGACGCCAACGCGATCAGCGTGGGCGCAACCGCGTTCACGGGCGCCCCGGCCTACTACACCAACTACGGCACATGGGTCCGGATCTCGGCCCCGGGCGGCGACCAGATGCTGAGCAACGCCTACGGCGGCGTTTACAGCACGAGCGTGGCCGCCGACGGCTCTTCGGGCTACGAAGGCAGCCAGGGGACCTCGATGGCCTGCCCCCACGTGTCGGGAGCCTGCGCGCTGGCCGTCAGCTATTACTACGGCGCTGAAAAACGCAAGGGCCTTACGGGCGAAATGCTCCGGCAGGCGCTGTTGAGCAGCACCCAGTCCGTCGACCGCTACTGCACCGGCAAATACCAGCAGTATCTGGGCAACATGGGCATCGGCAGCCTCGACACCTACAAGCTGCTGCGGAACATCGCCAAGATCGACGGCATCCCGGCGCAGCGGGTCGGCGTGGGCGACACCGTCAGCATCGACCTGAGCAACCACTTCACCGCCACCAATGTCCTGGGGTACACCGTTTCCGTTCCCGACCTCGTGAAGATCGAACTTCGGGGCGGAGTGATGAAGCTCACCGGCCTCAAGAAAGGCCGGACGACGATCATCGTCTCGGACGGCGCGGCCATTCGCAAACCGATCGAGGTAACCGTCGAATGACACATTCACTAACGCAAAAGAGAATCAAACCTATGAAAACCTTTTATAAATACGCGGCATTCGCGGCGGCGGCCCTCGCGGGACTGTGCGCCTGCTCGTCGGACGACGACGCGGCGGAGACCGGCTCCGGCCTGCAACCCGTCGCACAGCCGCAGATCATCGTCAGCGACCTGACGACCACCGGATTCACCCTCCGCTGGGAAGCCGTCGACGACGCAGGGTCCTACGTCTACACGTTCGACGGCGGGAGCGAAACCTCGACAACCGGCTGCCGGCTGGAATTCAACAGTCTGGAACGGCAGAAAGAGTATGTCGTGGCGGTCAAGGCCTGCCCCCGGGACCCGGCCGAATACACCGAATCCCCCTTCACCTACATCCACGTGCTGACCGACGATCTGGAGCAGCTTCCCCAGCCGAAGATCACGCTCGGCAGCGCCTATGCGTCGAAAACCGTCATCTCCTGGACCGAAGTGCCCGAAGCGGAACTCTATGAGTTCTCGGTCGACGGCGGGGAGGTGTCGACCACCCGAAACCGTACGGTCATCCTGTCGAAACTCGACAAGGGCCGCACCTACTCCTTCTCGGTGCGCGCCATGACGTCCGACGCCACGCGCTTCACCAACTCGGAAGCCGCACAGCTCTCGTTCGTCACCTCGGACGCCGACGTTCCGCCGCTGGTCATCGCCCCGACGACGATCATCTCCGACGCCGTGGCGTTCGACATCTACGCCTCCAGCGACGAAACCTACTATTATGAGATTCTCCCGGCCACGACCTTCGCCAAGTATTCGCCCGAAGAGCTGATGACCGCCTTCCAGACCTATATCGTCGAATTCGCCAAAAAGCAGGGCATCAGCCTCCAGCTGGCCATGGCCTCGATGCTCAAGTCGGGAACCCAGAGCCTCCAGATGACGGGACTCACCCCCGAGTTGAGCTACGTGATCTTCGCCTTCGGCATGGACCTGCGAGGCAACATCACCTCGAACCTCTCCTCCACGCAGTTCAAGACCACGGCCGACGGCTACTCCGCCGGTCCGAACTACGGCGGCAGCGACTGGTTCACGCAGCGGTTCTACATCACCAACGCCTACCTCGCCCTGACGGGTTACGGCTGGACCAACTCCGTGTGGACCCACTGGAAGGGAGACGACGTGACGGACGTCCGTTACCGTACGCTGACGACCAAGCTCTTCAATCAGGTCTTCTCCGATCCCTACGACCGACAGGCCATCGCCGCATTCCTGAAAGACCCCAATTACGGAGTCCAGTTCAACCCCGAGCTGCTCTCGGCGACGGTAAACAGCGCCGACGGTTACAACGGACTTACGGAAGGAGTCAGCGCCGGCACGTCCTACACGCTGCTCACGCTGGCCACCTCGTCGAGCGGCGCCGAAACGGTCTGCGTCAACTCCGTCACCACGAAGACCAGCACGGCCGCAGCCGCGTGGTTCGCAGCCGCAGCCTCGACCAACGCCAACTACGGCCCGACGCACAACACCGTAGCCGGCGTCATGAAGGGCATCGACATCGCAACGGTGCGTTACGCGATTTTCAAACAGAGCGCCCTGGCGAACGTCAGCACGGACAACTATCCGGCCGTGATCGAAGAGTTCGGACACGACCTCAAGGAGGAGTACCTCCCCTACATCAACGGAAACGGCTTTGCCATCCTCTTCACCGGGGAGAGCGGCGTAACGCCCGAAACCACGTACGTCTTCATGGCGACGGCGACCAACACGGTCGGCGACAAAGTCACCAAATGGGGTTCGGCGACCACCAGCGCGGCTCCGGACGCCGCCCGGGCGAAGGCGCAGGCCGCAACCCGAACGGACGAACCGCTCCGGTCGCCCGCCGGGAAACCCATCGCCAACCCCGAGAAGTTCATCTACCCGATGGAGAGCGTCCAGCTGCCCGCCGGAGCGAAACCCGAAGGCGACCTCTGGACCATCATTCACAACACGCACAACATCAAATAAGAGTACATCTATGAACAAGATAGCAGCAATTCTCTGGTGCATCCTGTCGCTGGCATGGACGACGGCCTCCTGGGCGCAGAACGTCGCCGTCAGCGGCAAAGTCACCGGAGCCAACGGCGAAGCCATCATCGGCGCGAACGTTCTCGTGGAGGGCACTACGCAGGGCATCACGACGAACGTCGACGGAGACTACACCCTGACGAACGTCCCGGCCAACGCCACGCTCGTCGTCTCCTACCTGGGCTACAAGACCGAGAAAATCCCTGTCGGCAACAAGACCCGCATCGACGTCACGCTCCGGGAGGACACCGCCGAGATCGAAGGCGTGATGGTCGTGGCCTACGGTACGGCCAAGAAGGAGTCGTTCACCGGTTCGGCCGCCGTCGTCAAGGGCGGCGAACTCCAGAAGCGCGTCGTGGGCAACGTCACCAAATCGTTCGAAGGAACCGTAGCCGGCGTGCAGGTCGCCTCCGGCGGCGGCCAGCCGGGCGAGGCGGCATCGGTCATCATCCGCGGCATCGGGTCGGTGAACGCCTCGGCGACACCGCTATACGTGGTCGACGGCATCCCCTTCGACGGGTCGCTCAGCGCGATCAACCCCGCGGACATCGAGACGATGACCGTGCTCAAGGACGCATCGGCAGGTGCGCTCTACGGCGCCCGCGGAGCCAACGGCGTCATCGTCATCACGACCAAGAAGGGCAAGAAGGACAAAATCCGCATTTCGTACAAGGGCAACGTCGGAATCGCCTCGCGCGCCATCCCGCGCTACGACCTGGTCGACATGAAAGATTACGTCGAGATGAGCTACGAAGCGCTGCGCAACAGCGCCCAATACGGCACGGGCATGGATTTCGAGGGCGCGAGCCGCTACGCCGCCGCCAACCTCGGCCAGCAGATCGGCGGACTGAAGAATCCCGAATACTACAACCCGTACAAGAATTACACGTGGGAGACGCTGATCGACCAGTCGACGGGCAAGATCCGTTCGGATGCCAAAGCTGCATGGAACGAGAACTGGCTGGACGAAATCAGCGACAATTCGGCCATACGCACCGAACACATCGTCTCGGTGAACGGCGGTTCGGAACGCGCCAACTACGTCGCATCGCTGGGATACTACATGGAAGACGGCATTCTCCAGAACACCGACTTCTCCCGCTACACGGGCCGCGTGGGCGCCGATTCGCAGGCCAAGAGCTGGCTCAAGATCGGCATGAACGCCAACTTCGCCCACAGCGAATCGAGCTACCAGAGTTTCGAGGACGCAAGCACGTCGAACGTCTGGTACACGGCGCAGTTCATGGCCCCGGTCTATCCCGTCTACCTGAAGGACATGGCCGGCAACAACGTGCGCGACGCCGACGGGCGGCTGCAATACGAATACGGATCGGAGGACGACAACGGCTACGCCAACCGCCCCTCGGCCCAGGGCTTCAACTCGAAGGCCGAACTTTACAACAACAAGGCCTACTACACCCGCAACTCGCTTTCGGCGCGCAGCTACATCACCTTCGGGACGGTCAGGGAGGAGGCCCGGCTCTACGGACTGAAACTCACGATGAACTTCGGTACGGACTACACCGACTACCAGCGCACGCTGGTCTACGACAAGGAGCACGGCAATGCGGCCCAGCAGGGCGGACGCCTCAGCAAGACCAACACCCGCACGCTGAGCTACACGTTCAACCAGCTGCTGACCTACGACCGCACGTTCGGCGACCACTCCCTCAACCTGCTGGCCGGCCATGAGTACTACCGCTACAAGTACAACTACGCCCTCGGCGAAAAAACCGGCATCGTCGGCGGGATCGACGAGTTGGGACCCGCCGTGACGACCACCGACAACAACAGCTATTCGCACAACTACGGCGTGGAGTCCTACCTCGCGCGCATCAACTACGGCTTCAAGAGCCGTTACTACATCGACGCCAGCTGGCGAACGGACGGTTCGTCGCGCTTCCATCCCAGCGACCGCTGGGGCCATTTCTGGTCGGTGGGCGCCTCGTGGCGCATCTCCGAAGAGCAGTTCATGGAGAACACCCGCCAGTGGCTCGACAACCTCACGCTGAAGGTTTCATACGGCGTACAGGGCAACGACAACCTGGGAACCTATTACGCATGGCAGGGTCTCTACGACTACACGTGGCCCAACGCCACCGATGCGGGCGCCTTCGTCGACAAGCTCGAAAACAGGAAGGTGACCTGGGAGAAGAACGGCAACCTCAACGCCGGCATCGAAGCCACGATGTTCGGCGGCCGACTGGGCGTTTCGGTCGAGTACTACAACCGCAAAACGCGCGACATGCTGCTCAACAGTCCGCTGCCGATCTCGACCGGATTCACGGGCTTCAACGACAACGTCGGCTCGCTGCGCAACCAGGGGCTCGAGGTCTCGCTGCGCGGAACGATCCTCGACAAGCGCGACTTCCGCTGGGACGCGACGCTGATGGGTTCGTTCAACCGCAACAAGGTGCTCTCGCTCACGGGCGGCCAGGATGTCATCACGTCGGGCATCCGCGTCATCGAGGTGGGGCGGCCGATCTACACCTTCTACCTGCCGAAAACGGCCGGCGTGGACCCCGCCACGGGCAAGCAGCTCTACTACGCCTACTGGACCCAGACGGTCAACGACGAGGGGACGCTGGTGAACACGCGCTGCGACGAGTACATCACCGACAACGTGGCGATGGCCACCTTGAGCAAATACTACCACGAAAGCCGCGAGCCGAAACTCTTCGGCAGCATCGGTTCGACGTTCACGATCCTGAAGAACATCGACGTCTCGTTCCTGACGACCTATTCGATCGGCGGATGGGTTTACGACGGACTCTACAACGGCTCGATGTACGTGCAGTACGCCGGCAACAACTGGCACAAAAACGCCAAACGCCGCTGGCAGAAGCCGGGCGACAAGACCGACGTGCCGATGCTCGAAGTGGGCGGCTCGTACGCCACGACCAGCAACTCGCTGATCGACGCCTCGTACTTCGCCATCAAGAACATCACCGTCGGCTACACGCTTCCCAAGCGCTGGCTCAAGAAGATCGACATCGAGTCGCTGCGCATCTACGCCACGCTGGACAACATCGCCATGTTCAACCACATGGACGGCATGGACCCGCAGTATAACTTCACGGGATCGGTGGCTTACAGCTACACCCCGTCGCGCGTGATCGCATTCGGTATCGACCTGAACTTTTAACCACGGGAGAAAACAACTATGAAAAAAGCAATATATCTTATCATCGCACTGATCGGCTTATCAGCCCCCTCGTGCAGCGACTCGATGCTCGATTTCTCCCCGACCGACTCGGGTTCGGGCAAGGAACTGCTCAAATCGGCATCCACGGCCATCACTTCGGTCAACGGCGTCTACCGCTCGATGTGGACGGCCGGATGGTCCACGACCGCAAACACCCACCAGTGCTTCGGCATCGCGGCCTACAACCTGGCGCTCGACTGCATGGCCGACGACCTGATCATGCAGTCGCAGGGCAACGGCTGGTTCTGGGGCGACCACTGCTACAACGTCAAGAGCAACTACACTTCGTCGGCCTTCCGGTCGTACGACGTCTGGTACGCCAACTACAAATGGATCGCCAATGTAAACTACATCATCGACGCCGAGCCGGAAATGGCCGGAACGGAGGCCGACGTGGCCTACGTCGCAGGACAGGCCTACGCCATCCGGGCGCTCTGCTACCTGAACCTGGCGACGTGGTTCTCCCGCGCCCCCTACAACTCCCTGACGGGCGCTTCGCGCTGGAACGAGCCCTGCGTACCGGTTTACACCACCGGCACGTCGATCGACACGGGCGGACAGCCCCGCGAATCGCTGCGCACGGTCTACGGCCGTATCGACCAGGACATCGACCGTGCCATCGAACTGCTCGAAAAGGCCAGGGAAACCACGCTGGCCGAGAATAACAAATCGCACATCAACCTCTACGTGGCCCTGGGCATCAAGTCGCGCGCCTGTCTGGCGGAAGGCGACTGGGACGGGGCATTCAAGGCGGCCAAGCGCGTGATCGACGAAGGCGGCTACGCCGTCGGCACGAAGAGCGACCTGACGGGCGGCATGAACTCGCTCGACAAGCAGAACGTCATGTGGGGCGCAGGCATTCAGGTGGCCGACCAGGCGGGCGGCTACGCCGGGTTCTTCACCCACATGGACAACAAGGAGGGCGCCTATGCCAAATCGGCGCCGAAGCTGATCAGCAAGCAGCTCTACAACCGCATCAGCGCGACAGACATCCGCCGCGACTGGTGGGACCCCTCGGACAAGGAGTCGCCCTACGTCAGCAAAAAATTCTCGTTCGCCAACGTGGCCTCCTTTCTGGGCGACTACATCTACATGCGCGTCGAGGAGATGTACTTCACGGCCGCCGAAGCGGCCCTGCGGCTGGACGACCTCAAGAGCGCACGCGAACTGATGAACACCGTCATGGCCGAACGCGACCCGGGCTACAGCGCCAACAACCGCAGCGGCACGCTGCTCGGCGCGACGACCACGACCTGGACCGGATCGTTCCTCGAAAACATCCTCACCCACCGCCGCATCGAACTGTGGGGTGAGTACGGCCGGCTGTTCGACGTCCGCCGCCTGGGCCAGGGCATCGACCGCCGGACCGACGACGGCTTCTCCGAGGAGTGCATTTCGATGATGAACCGCCGGAACGTCAACATCACCAAAGCCGACACTTACGACTGGGTGCTGACCATTCCCAAAGCCGAACTGGATGCCAATCCGAACATCAACGAGGAGGACCAGAATCCCTAACGAGCCTTTGAACCGTTGAAAATCAAGTACACTATGAAAAACATATCGAAATATCTGGGTGCGGGACTGCTGCTCTTCACCGCGGCCTGCAGCCAGACGCAGGAGGGCGACCAATACACCCCCAACAAGGACGATGCGAAGGCCATCCACTTCATCCAGTCGTCCATCCAGAAGGAGTTTCCGCAGGACGCCGTGCAGGGCGTGATCAACGTCGAAATCGCGCGTCCGGGCAACAAAGGCGCCTACAAGGTCTATCTGGCGACCAAGGACGACGACTACGAGCTGTTCTCGGTTCCGGCCGAGGCGACCATTCCCGACGGCAGCCACTCCGTGACGGTTCCCGTCGAGGTCGACCTTTCGAACTTCGTCATGGGTTCGAACTACAAGACCACGCTCTACATCAGCAGCCGGGAGGCGCGTCCGGGCGACAACGCCGCGCAGGTGGCGCAGTACTCCGACAAGGTGACCCTTTCGGCCACCTACGAACTGGAGTGGGAGACGCTCTACCGCACCACCGGAGAGGGCGAAGAGATCCCCCAGCTGGCAACCTACCACTACAACGGGTACTATTCGGGCCGCGATTCGGGTCTGGAGGTCGAAAAAGCCGTGGGAGCCAATATCTTCCGGCTGAAGGACTGGGCCAGCGGCGTGACGTTCAAGTTCGTCCTCCACGACGACAACACCTGCACCGTGCCGGCGCAGTCGATCGGCTACTACAACTCGAACTACAACGAGTACGTCTACGTCGCCGACATGGCCGTTTACACCGGCAACGACTCGGCGTACGCCAGCTATCCCTGCACGTTCGACGGCGAGAGCACCTTCTCGTTCTACCTGATCTACTACGTGTCGTCGGGCTATTTCGCCCAGGGGACCGAGAAACTGGTCTTCGACACCGACATCGACACCACGCCCGTCGTGGAGATCGCTTTCGAGGGCATCGAGACCACGAGCACCGGATTCAAGGCTCCGAAACTCCACTTCTCGCCCAACGAATACACGAAGTACTACAAGGCCGCGGTCGTCGCCGGAGACATCACCGCCGACGCCGAACGGCAGCAGGAGGTGCGCCGGCAGCTGATCGACGACAAACTGGAGGCCGTGACCCCCGTGGTGACGCTCCTCGCGGACGACGCCTCGGTCTGGAACGTTCCCTCGGGCAACTACACCGCCGTGGCGCTGGCCTACGACTCGATCGAGAACCCCTGCAAGCTCTACACGCAGCGGTTCACGAACGACCCGAACGACGAATATGCTCCCCGATCGCTCGAATTCGAGTTCTACGCTCCGGAGAACAACCTCAACTACTCGCCCTACAACACGCTCATCTGGCAGATGCAGACCGCGAATGTGGCGGCGATGAAATATCTCTGCGTCAAAACCGCCGTCGCCGACTACCTGTGCGAAGCGCTCGGCATGACACTGGAGGAGGTGACCGCATCCCGGGGCTACGACGTTCCCGAGGAGATGATCGCGCAGCTCAACTCCCCCGAAGGCCGCGGCACGTCGTTCAGCCCGCTCGACGAAGGCAGCACGTACACACTCGCCCTGCTGATGTACAACTCGTTCGGCGACACGGCTTTCGTTTCGAAGAGCGCGTCGACGTTCGGTTACTTCGCCAAGGATTTCGACCGGACGAAGACCCTGGAGGACTTCATCGGCGCATTCGGCGTCACGGCGACCGTCGACGTCGATTCGCAGTCGTCCGAAAAGACCTTCCGCATGGACATCGCGCGCATCAACGACCGCGACGTGCTCATCAGCGGCATGACCGACATGCGCGACTTCGCACCCCAGCTGAAAGGCTACTACGACAAGGAGCTGCACATGCTGATCGTCGAACCCCAGTACGCGGGGATGTACAACGGCGCCTATGCGACGCTCGGCTTCTCGAACGGACTGTCGATCTTCTGGGGCGACGCCGGAATGGCCGTCGGCTACATCGGCGACACGCTCTACTGGGCTTCAAGCCCCTACTCACCCGAAGAGGTCAACAGCTACATGTTCCTGCTCTTCAGCACGCCGCAGGCGTCGAGTTCGAGCTACCTGCGCCAGTACGCCGGTTCGAAAACCTACTCGTCCCTCAAGATGAAGCCCCTCCAGCAGGCGTCCGCACAGACCGCGGCCCGCGCCGCGGAATCGCGGACCGGAAGCATCGAGACCGGCGGACAGCGCTTCACGACCTACCTGACGGGCGAACGCGTCGCCGTTCCGGCGAAAGCCTCCGGAAACACGGCAGCGAAAGTCCCGGCCGAAGGCAAGCGTCTGCGCACGGACCTCGTGCTCCACACCCGCTGATCCGCAGCCCGCACAACCGAAAACCGGATTTCCGCTTTGGGCGGAAGTCCGGTTTTTTCATAAAATCGCAAAAAACGGCGTCTCGGCGTGACAGTTTGGCGCGAATTTACTAATTTTGCAGGTTGTAAGGCGAAAACACAAAAAAACTCACGATATTATGCTTACGATAAAGCAAATCCGCGATGACAAAGAGGCCGCCGCACGCAAGCTGGCCAAGAAGGGCGTGGACGCCACGCCTGTCATCGAAAAGATCATCAGCTTCGACGACCGGCGCAAAGCCCTCCAGCTGGAACTCGACAACACGCTGGCCGCCCAGAACAAGGCCGCCAAGGAGATCGGCGCACTGATGGGCCAGGGCCGCCGCGAGGAGGCCGAGGAGCGCAAACGCTTCGTGGCGGACCTCAAGGAGAAGTCCTCGCGCCTCGAAGCCGAGCTGACCGACGCCCGGCAGGAGTTGCAGTCGGCCATCGTCTCGCTGCCGAACTTCCCCGCCGAGATCGTCCCCGAAGGCAAGACGGCCGAGGACAACCTCGTCGTCAAGCTCGTGGAAAGCTACACCGCGCTTCCGGAAAACCCGCTGCCCCACTGGGAGCTGGCCCGCAAGTACGACATCATCGACTTCGACCTGGGCGTGAAGCTCACCGGCGCGGGATTCCCCGTCTACAAGGGCAAGGGCGCACGGTTGCAGCGCGCGCTGATCAACTATTTCCTCGACTGCAACACGGCGGCCGGCTACCTCGAAGTGGAGCCGCCCGTGATGGTCAACGAGGCTTCGGGCTTCGGCACGGGACAGCTCCCCGACAAGGAGGGGCAGATGTACCACGCCACGGTAGACAACTTCTACCTCGTTCCCACGGCCGAGGTTCCCGTGACGAACATCTACCGCGACGTGATCCTCGAAAAGGAGGATTTCCCGGTGAAGATGACCGCCTACACCCCGTGCTTCCGCCGCGAGGCCGGGTCGTACGGCAAGGACGTGCGCGGACTCAACCGCCTGCACCAGTTCGACAAGGTGGAGATCGTG
>ENA-UAMP01000475-UAMP01000475.1-human-gut-metagenome-genome-assembly--contig:-NODE-475-length-18982-cov-4.957204_pt1 | contig 18982 bp, 17 predicted proteins | sample MGYA00243285_ERZ654501 | MGnify/ENA primary metagenome ERZ654501 (study PRJEB26926, sample SAMN06164850) | human gut metagenome | biome: ENVO:00009003; feature: ENVO:2100002; material: ENVO:00002003...
GAGTCTCGTGGGCTCGGAGATGTGTATAAGAGACAGGGTCCGCAACGCGGAAAACTCCATCTCGTGAAGCAACCGTAACTCCCGGAATCTGGCCGCCTCCGTATCAGTGGATGGCGCTACCGGAATATTGACACCGCCGTTGGCATTGACAGTGTAGGAAAACCGTACCGCTCTGGGCCGCCAGATTATTCAGAACGGCATCCTCCCCGTTTTTAATACCGCCGTCCTGGGCAGACGATCCCAAGGCGGCTCCTTTAAAAGTCTGTGTCACAAGGGCATGTTCGTCGGAAACCTCTACGGTTTCCGTAGGAGCAGTAAAGCCGAACTGCCCGGCGGAAGACACTTCCAGTATGGTGAGGGGTTCTCTTCCATCATTACGAATGGCTTTCACGGAACAGCCAGTTGTACAAGTAAGGGCATAATGCGCACCTGGTATGGTATTTATTTTCATCGAGTGGATTTCATGTATACCAATGCTGCATTTCATCCATTCTGATACGTGGCAAAGTATAAACAGTAAACATATATTCTCCCAATCAAATTGAATACAGCGACTTACTCCCATTCCCGCAAAAACACCCTTCCGGCCCCGGCATACTTGTCCAACTTGAACGCAAGGCCAAACACCCATACATTCACGGTCATTAAATCATCATTCCGGCAAGTTTCTCGAACAAGCGGCATCCAGGAATCCCGTTCCGTTAAGAAAAAAGGCAACGGGCATCCATTCAGAAGGTTCCCGCACAGGGGAACCTTCTTTGCGTATATCAACGCAATTCAATCCCCAAAGTCTCACCCTAGCCCCTCATTCCCCTTTCAGTTCTCCAGGAACGCGCCTGTAAATACAAAAGCTGACCACATTCCCAAAGACATCCCGCACCTGCTCATCACCCTTGACCAAAGCTGCGGCATAATATTTTTCCTGGAGGAATGCCCTCATGGCCTGCTGGGAGGGGCTTTCTTCCTTCCTCTTATTAAAATAACCTTCAGTTACGACAATACAATCCGCATCTCTCTGGCGAATCTCCGCAAACTGTTTCATTTTTTCCTTTTCTCCCATGGCGGCATCGGACGCACAAATGATAAACGTGCGAACAGGCGGTATCAACTTATTGGCGTGGTAGAACCATACGGCATTCGATCCCACGGCCACACAGGTCCCTTCAAGCATCTCGCGTTCCACACGGAATGACTTGTAAAGCAAATCCGCCTTCTCGGGGAGTCCAAAGTTAATGCATTGACGAACCGAATAAACGGCCAGGCATGCAATTGATATCAGGAAAAAGGAAGTGCGGAAACGGCGCTCAATGATCATTCCCGGATTGACCATTCCAGCAACCAGAATGCACCCCGCCAGTCCAAAAGGGATCAATGTATGATCATAATGGCAGAAAGCGCATCTGCCATTTCCCTGTACTCCCAGGCATGTCAGCAGAAAGGCAGATGCAAAGGCAAGTTTGTCCGCCTTCGGCAGACGGCTGAATCCTATCCCGACTACGCCTGCCACCCACATGAAAATATTCGGATCCATGACTTCCCTTTTGATCCACTTGACGTAATTCCAAATGATGCTGCCAAGCGAATCCCCGCCCCCACCGTACCTTACATTGAAAAGGAAATACCCCCGGTAAAAATCATCCAGAATTCCGCTCAAATGAAAGTACAATAAAAGAGGAGCCACCGTAATGACCATGGCGGAAATCAAGCATGCACTAAAAGGCAGAGCCTTTCCTTTTCTCCAGGCCAGTATGAACACATAAATACAGGGGATGAACCAGAAGACGGCCAAATTGAATTTCAGCAAAATGGCTATTCCCATGCTCAACCCAAAAACAATGCCGGTAACAGCAGCTGAACCGCCCCCCTGCCTCAAACGAATCAGGAAATAAAGAGATGCAAGCTGAAAAGGCAGTAAAAATTCTGAAGGATGCCCGCCTCCCCCATAATAGGGAAAATTGCAAAGCAGCAAAACAAGCAACAAAGAAATAAAAAATGCTTTCCTTGCGGAGATAAACAGCACTGCAATTTTATAGCTGAACACCATGGAAACGAATATGGCCGCCCACTCCAGCAAAAAGACCAGCCAAAATGATTTGAATAGTAAAAAGGATATTCCATAGATTAAAAAGATCAACGGACCTTTTTGATCGAATAAATCCCTGTATGGCATCAGCCCTTCCATCCATTGCCTACAATGCCGTAGATGATCGGATCGTAACTCATCGGAATGGAATAAAGGGAAGAAAGACAACTGCCGTAATAACAAAACAACAATGCATAAAGCATCCAGAAAGCTACGCGTACGGCTCCATTCAATTTGTTCTGGTACATGACAAAAGCATTCAAAATTTAATGATGAGACGGATCAAAAACAGTCCGGAAACGTCATGGTCAAGAAAAACAGTTTCTCAAAAAACCGGGCCTTTCATAAATCGCATCAGGCGCACAAACCGCAATCAAGCAAAGAAATTTCTTCATAAAGTCTAACCTGTCAAATAGGCGCATTCTTTATGCGGATTAGAAATTTGGAGTCAATGAAAAAAAATTAAACACAGAGGGTTTTTAACATTATTCGGGCTAATCATCACTAGAATAAAATTTCGGGGGATTATTAGAATCGCTTCAAACGTACAAGAAACAGCACCATGAAAATTCTTCTGGAAGACAGTTAACACCGTGTCCGGCCACGGTAGGCCGTCCTTCTGACCGATGGGCAAGCCTTTCCCATCATGTAATGGTGCTACTTTTTCCTTGGCTTGCCGGTCCATATTTGATTTACAGGGGCAGGCGCAGCGGATTCCGCAAACGGAGACCGGGACGCCGGCATCAATTCCCCTTTCAGCACAGTGGCACGTATTCTTGTAGGCTTATCCGGCGGAGTGGACAGTTCCGTTGCGGCGGCGCTGCTCGTGGAGCAGGGCCATGAAGTCGTGGGGGCCTACATGAAAAACTGGGTGAACGATGAAGGCATTCCCGGAGAATGCCCGTGGGAACAGGATATTCGGGACGCGCTGGCCGTCGCCCAAAAAATCGGGATCGAATTCCGCGTGATTGACCTCGTGGAGGAATACCGCGCACGCATCGTGAACTACCTGATTGAAGGCTACCGGGCCGGATATACGCCGAATCCGGACGTGCTGTGCAACCGGGAAATGAAATTCGGCGTATTTCTGGATTATGCCCTGGAACAAGGCTTCGAGTACGTCGCCACGGGCCACTATGCCCGCAGGCTGGAGACGCCGCAGGGATCGTTCATCCTGCGCGGACGGGACCCGAACAAGGACCAGTCTTATTTCCTTTCCCTGATGCGGCCCGGCCAGATTGCCAAAGCCATGTTTCCCCTCGGCGACTTGCTGAAGCCGGAAGTCCGCGCGCTGGCGGATAAATACGGACTGCCCACGGCCCGAAAAAAAGACAGCCAGGGCATCTGTTTCATCGGCCAGGTGAAGATGAGCGACTTCCTGCGGCATTACCTGCCGGACAAACCCGGAAAAATCGTGGATACGGAAGGCAGAATTCTTGGCGAACACCAGGGATTGCACCTGTTCACGATGGGACAGAGAAAGGGGCACGGAATCGCCTCCCCGCGGGAGGGCATCGCCTATGTCGTGGTGGGCAAGGATGTCAAACGCAATTTTCTGATTCTGGGGTACGAAGAGGCCTCCACACGGGGCCTGTATGCCTCCCATGCGGTTGTCGGCGGCATCTCCAACACCCTGTCGCCTCTGCCCCCCCGCGTCATGGCCCAGCCCCGCTACCGTGCCAAGGCGGAATGGGCCGCCTGCGAGTATCTGGAAGAAGGGAGGGTGCGCCTGAGCTTTGAAACGCCTCTGCGCGCCCTGGCCGTGGGCCAGGTCTGTGCGTTTTACGACGGAGGCAAACTGCTGGGAGGCGGCTTTTTTGAATCCATAGAGCCATGATTGATCCGGAACGCACCATAGCCGCCCAGGCTACTGCCGCGGGCCAGGGAGCCATCGCCGTTATCCGCATGAGCGGAACCCGGTGCACGGATGTTCTGGGTATCTGCACTCCGGTGGGATTCCCCGCACGCCTCCGGCCGCGCTGCGCTACGCTGACCCATATTCTGGAAGAGGACGGCTCCCCCATCGACCAGGTGCTGGTCACGCACTTCCCGGCTCCCGCCAGCTATACGGGGGAAGATACGGTGGAAATTTCCTGCCACGGCGGCATGCTGGTGACGGAACGCCTCCTGAAACGGCTGTACCAGTGCGGAGCATCTCCCGCAGAACCGGGAGAATTTACGAAAAGGGCCTTCCTGAACGGACGGATGGACCTGACTCAGGCGGAAGCCGTCATGGACGTGATCTCCGCGGGAAGCGATCTGGCGCTGAAAGCCGCGCAATCCCAACTGAACGGAAGCATCGGCGCACGGGTGGATGAACTCAAGGACGAACTTGTCCACGTCCTGGCGCATGTGGAAGCCTATATTGATTTTCCGGACGAGGACATTTCCCCGGACACAGCCTCCGCCCTTCTCTCACGGCTCGCCAACGCGCAAGAACAGCTTTCCGGCCTGCTGGGCTCGGCTGCCGCGGGCCGTCTGCTGAGGGAAGGCATCCGGACGGCCATCGCGGGACCGCCCAACGTCGGCAAATCCAGCTTGCTCAATACCTTGCTGGGATACGAGCGCGCCATCGTCAGCAATATTGCCGGAACTACGCGGGACACCGTGGAAGAATCCATCCAGATCGCCGGTCTGGCCCTGCGCCTGATTGACACGGCAGGAGTCCGGGAATCGTCCGACCTCATCGAACAGGCCGGCATCCTGCGCACCAACAGGGCGCTTGAAGCGGCAGACCTGGTTCTGGAAGTGGCGGACGCCTCCCTCCCCCGCTCCTCCCCCCTTCTGACTGAAAACCGCGACACGCCCAGTCTGCTGATCCTGAACAAGTGCGACCTGGGAATCCATCCGGACTGGCGGGAAGCTTCCGGAATCCGTTTCTCCTGTTCCACGGGAGAAGGCCGGAAAGAGCTGGAAGAAGCCATTGTCCGCATTTTCGCATCTCAACTGCCCAGTGAAGCGGGAAGCTCCCTGGTGGCCATCAATACCAGGCACCAGCATGAACTGGGCCTGTGCCTGGAACACGTCCGCCTGGCTTCGGAATTCATCTCCCGGCAGGAAAGCCCGGAATTCACGGCTCTGGAACTGCGGGAAGCCCTGGCACACTTGGGAGAAATTACCGGAGCCGTTGACACGGAAGACGTACTGGGCGCCATTTTTTCCTCCTTCTGCCTGGGGAAGTAATACCTTGACAATAATGATAACAAATCTTATCGGTATGTTTTTAATATACCTCTCTCATGCGTAGTTTACTTTCTTTTCTCGCTGTTTCCTGCCTCTTTATCTTCCCTGTCCAGGCAGAAACCTATTTTGCCCAGAATGTCTCCGTAGATTCCGGGTGGGTGAATACCAAAAAATTATGGGACGGCTCCGATTAGAATTTGTGCTGGGCGGCAACAGCCAGCAACCTGCTGCAATGGTGGCAGGACAATTCTTCCGGCATTCCTGCATCCACTGGGGGAAAACGGACGTACGGAAATTTATAATACTTTCATTGCCAATTGGAAAAAATACACCAGGAAGTGCAGCGTCCGCAATGGAATGGTATATGGGAGGGTACACGCTCAACAGCAATATTTATCAAAACGATTTCAAGACCGGAGAAGCAGAAGCCAGGCAAAGCGGCAGGTATTGGGAGGAACACGTCAAATTAATGGGATTTTCCACGGACATCATCAATTACCCTTGTCCCTATATTACCGGGCAATACATCAGTGGACTCAAGGATGTTCAAAGTCTTGGAACGCTTTTCCTATCATATTTCGACAGGGGCGGATGCATAGCCCTTTTCCTTACCTACCATGAAGAGAACCAATACAACGGCCATGTGATCAGCTGCTGTGGAGTGGAGATCAATGAAACGACGGGAATGATCGAATTTGTTTACGTTACGGATTCCGACAATGACAAAGGGCTTGAAAAAAGAGCCGTCGTTTACAATGAAACGGACCACCGCCTGCATTTGGGGAGCGAAAACAGCAACAACTGGATCAACGCCTACGACGCCTTAATACTTCCATTTTACAATGTTCTGGAACCTTCTTCCTACTCCACGGTTCTTGTTTTTGCGGGGTGCGCCCTTCTGCGCAGACGGCGTTCCCTTTAATTTTTCACGAAGGGTTTTCCGCCTTACGGCCCGGAATCTTTGGAATCTTCGGAAACCTCCGCCTCCGCTTCCGGAGAAAACAGCGGAATGTAGGAAGGCAGGTTCCAGTTCCAGCGGATGGCCGCCAGGCGTACGGAAAGCGTCACGACGAACCCCGTCACAAAGCAGGTGGAGGAGTCGATGCCCAGATAAGAGAGCGCGGCATAGGCCACGCCGCCCATGAGCGCCGCCGTAGCGTACAATTCACCGGGACGGAAGACATAGGGGACGTTCCCGGTCAGGACATCGCGCAGCAGGCCGCCCGCCACGCCGGTGCAGATCCCCATCATCACGGAAACGGTAGGCGTATAGCCGTGCAAGTATGATTTTTCCGTGCCGATCATGCCGAAAAGGGCCAGTACGATGGCGTCCGCCACGCGGATGGTGCCCAGGGGGGGCGGATACTTCTGGGCCAGGTAGAAAGTCGCCAGGCTGGTAATGACGGCGGCAAGAACAAAAATCTCCCCGCTGGGAAGCGTCCAGTACACCGGGATATCCAGTAGCAGGTCGCGCACGGTTCCTCCGCCCAGAGCCGCCAGCGTTCCGCACACGATGACGCCGAACAAGTCCATCTTCACCCGGGAAGAGGCAATGGACCCCGCCAGGGCGCCAATGATGGTACTCATGATTTCACAAATGGAGAGGAACATGACGAGAGGCGGGGGGAAGGAAGGGAAACCGGGCTCAGCACACCCGTATCCACGGAAGGGACGAGTCCTGCATGGCACAGAACAGGGAGGTGGAGCCGAGGCCCATGTCATGCAATGTAGCACGCATCAGGCTTTCTGCCAATGCCGGAGAATTGCTTTCAGCACTCAAGTGGGCCAAAACGACATTTTTCAAGGCATTGTGCGCCACGCGCCTCAGCAGGTCGCACGCCTGCTCGTTGGAAAGATGACCGTGCCCGGACGCTATGCGCTGCTTCAGCGGCCACGGTCTTTTGGGCGTGGCCGCCAGCATTTCCGGATCGTAATTGGACTCCACCACCAGGCTGTCCACCATGGACAGGTATTCCGCCACGCATCCGGGGGCCTGCCCCGTGTCGCTGATAAAGCCCAGGCTGGACTGTTCCGTCTCAAACTTGAAGCCCACAGGGTCCACGGCGTCATGGTAAGTGGGAAAAGGCGTGATGACAATATCCCCTATCTTGAAAGACTGCCCTTTCTCAAAATAAGTCCAGGGAGCTTCCGGAGCCTTTTCCTGGACGCACAGGGCGGTATGGCGCGTGGCGTACACGCGCACGGCGTGCTTTCTGGTAAACTGGTGCACGCCCTTCATGTGGTCGGCGTGTTCGTGAGTAAGCAGAATGGCATCAAGATCATCCGGCTCCACTCCAGCATATCTCATTCTTTCCCTGAGTCTTGCGGCGCTGAATCCGGCATCCACCAGCAGCACGGTATCCCCCGTTTTCACAATGGTGGCATTTCCTCCGCTGCCGCTGCCCAACACGCAAAACTGCATCATGGGCGGAAATATAATCTTCCCCCGCGGGCGGGGCAAGACCGGATCAATGCTTTTTTTCCGGCATTCATGCAAGAAAAGAATGACTTTCTCCAGTACAGGGTTGACATTTCAAGTGCATTAAAGTGTATTGAAAGCACTACGTAGTGTACTTGCAGGCGATGAGCAGTGTATCAGACAACCTATTTGGTGCATACACGCACAAGCTTGACCCCAAAAACCGGATTGCGATTCCGACAGAATGGAGGCCAAGCGAAGGCTGTGCCCTGCTCCTGTTATCCGGACGGCGCCTTGACCTGCCGACGGTGAAAGTCTATACCCGGGACAAATTCCTGCAACTCATTGAAAAAATCAAATCTGCGCCAGGCTACAGTGAAGCGCAGATCGACCTGTTCATCGGCAAACTATACGCAAATTGCGTGGAAGCCATCATCAACGCCCAGGGCAAGCTGCTGATTCCCAAACCTATGTGTGAGCATGCACAACTGAGTTCCGCAGTGCGCCTTGCCGGCCGCGGCGGCTATTTCGAATTATGGGAACCCTCAACCTATGAAGAAGTCGCCCTGCGCGAAAACGCCAGCATTTCTGACATTAACCAATCCTTCGGCATTTTCTGATCTCCTCTCATGCCTCCAGATCCGTCTACACAGTCCGTGCACCAGGCAGACCCGTTCGCAACGCTTGCGCTGCGCCCGGGCTGGCTTGTCTCCCGCCTGGGCATTGCCGCCAGGACCGGACTGGATGCGGAAGTCACAGCGTATTCCATCGTTTTCTGGCTGCATGACGCCCTGCCGGCACAGGACATGATCGCCTGGCAGGAGCAGAAGGCCCGCATCACCGCGGAAATGGCCCTGGCCGGCCAGAAGGGCGCCTACGGCAAGCTGGGCGCATTGTCCTCCGACCTGAACCGGGCCTTTGAGGACCATGTTGAGCTTTCTTTACGCGCGGGCGCGGGCGCCCATATCCGCACGGAGGCCGTCCAGGCGCTCGCGGACGGTATCTCGGCCAGCACGGCCTGCCGCCTGCTGGCCTGGAGCATTTGCCGCAACCACGTCCACGTAATCGCGGAGCTGACCGGAGAAATGGGAGTGGATGAACTGGTCTGCTCCTGGAAGGCCCTGGCCCCCGCCGTGAACTGGGAAAGCGCGTACCACGCGGAAGCCCTGAAAGCGCCGGAAGTCGGCGCCAGACTGGATGAACTGGCAGCGGAAATCGGCGAAGCGGAAACCGTGGCCGCCCCCGCTCCGCAGGAAGGGGAGGAAGGCTCCGCCGGGAACTTCCGCCACATCACCGTCCTGCTACATGAGACGGTGGACATGCTCGCCGCCGCCCCGGGCAAGCTCATCGTGGACTGCACGCTGGGCGGAGGAGGACACACGGAACTTCTGCTGGAACAGGGAGCCACCGTATGGGGCATTGACCGCGATCCGGACGCGCGCCGCGCCGCCGCGCTCAAGCTGGCCCGCTTCGGCTCGCGCTTCAAGGTGCTTGCCGGCAACTTCCAGGATGTGGAATCCCTTCTCGCCCAGCAGGGCGTTTCCCGGGTGGACGGCCTGCTGGCGGACCTGGGCGTTTCCTCCCACCAGCTTGACACCGCTTCCCGCGGCTTCTCCTTCCGGGAAGACGGCCCCCTGGACATGCGCATGGACACGCGCTCCGCCTTTTCCGCCCGTAACCTGGTGAATGAAGCCCCGGAAGAGGAACTTGCAGACATTCTCTGGCAGTACGGGGAAGAGCGGGCCTCCCGCGCCATCGCCCGCGCCATCGTGAAGGCCCGTGCCCAGGCCCCCATCACCACCACCGGACAGCTCGCGCGGGTGGTGGAATCCGTCTTGCCGCGCAAAGGCAGGCAACATCCGGGCACCCGCACCTTCCAGGCCCTGCGCATCGCCGTGAACGGAGAGCTGGACGCGCTGGACTCCCTGCTGAACTCCTCTGTGCGTCTGCTCGGCAAGGGGGGGCGCCTGACCATCATCACTTTCCACAGCCTGGAAGACCGCAGGGTCAAGCAATTCTTCGACCTGCGCAGCCGTCCGGAAATCGACCGTCCGGAATGGCCCGCCCCGCGCCCCAACCCGGACTACTGCTTCCGCCTGCTTTCCCGCAAGCCAGTTACTGCGGGAGAGGAAGAACTTTCAACCAACCCCCGTTCCCGCAGCGCCAAATTGCGCGGCGTGGAAAAAATCATCTGACACCGCTCTCCCGCTCCCACCATCATGAAAAAATTCAAACAGCGTTTCACCGGCCACCAGATCAGCGTGAGCATGATCATGTGGCTCATTGCCTTCGCCTCCCTTACCTGCGGCGCGGGCATCACCTATGCAGTCCTGAAAAACGACCAGGTCCAGGTTACGCGCGACATCAAGCAGATGAACGACGAAATCGCGTCCTGCGAACTTACCGGGGAATACTACCGTTCCAAGACCTCCTCCCTGACCAGCCGCTGGGCCATCCGCGACAGGCTGGCCCAGGACAAATCCAACCTTCAGCCCATCGACCCCGCAGCCGTAGAATACATTTCCCCGGAAAACGCCTCCCGCATCGCCGCGGCCGGCAACTAAACGCGTCGCGCCATTCATGACCACGCTCACGAAATCCAGATTCGCCAGAAGAAGCCTCGTCCTGTGCGGCGTGGCGGGCGCCGTGGTCATCTGGCTGATGCTGGGCCTGGTCAACATCCAGCTTGTCTCTCCCAGGAAAACGGGGGGCCTCCCCAGCGGCGGCATTCTGGAACGGGAGGTGCTGCGCCCCCAGCGCGGCCGCATCATGGATGCCAATGAGGAAATCCTCACCAACAACATGCACAGCTCCATCCTGGTTGCGGACGGCTACCACCTGAGCGACCCCAAGGTTATCAGCTACGCGCTCGCCTATTCCAAGGCGGTCCACTCCCCGCTGTGGGCGGAAACCAAAACGGAAAAGGACCAGGAAAAGCTCGTTTCCGGATTCCGCAGGAAAATTCTCAACCAGGCTGCCAGCAAAAAAAACGGCAGCAAGGAATACAACCTAGCAAAAATCCTCCTTCAGGAACCGGAGGAAGGGCCGGAAGGAGCGGACAAGGCTCAAAAAAGGATGGAAGAACTTTATGACCCGGCCACGGTGCAGGAATACGTTCAGGCCCATCTGGAATACGCCGCCAGGGTGATCGCGCCCTTTCTGCCGGACATGAGCGTCCAGGACATCATCAGCGCCGTGGAAAAAGACGGGGAAATTCCCAAAAGGCGCATCGTCATCGCCAAAAACCTGTCGGAGGAAAAAGCGGAACTCCTGCGCGAAGCCATCCAGAACGCCCGCATCCGGGGCTTCCGGTTTGAAACCTCTTCCAAACGCATCTATTCCGTGCCGGAATGCATGGTGCACATTCTCGGCTACATCGCCCAGACGGAAACCAGCGGCGCCTACCCCGTAGCGCTCGCCGGCCTTGAAAAACAGCTGGACGACCAGCTTCTGGGCCACGACGGCATCCGGGAATGCCGGAAGGACAGCCGCGGGCGCATCATCCCTTCCGCGGACTCCCGCTTCAAGGACGCCGTGGACGGACTGAACGTGCGCCTGACGGTGAACATGGAATACCAGACCATTGTGGAGGAGGAACTGGACGCGGCCATTTCCTTCTATACGGACAGCACCCACAAACCCAGGGGCTGCATCATCGTGGTGGACCCCAAGACCGGCAACATTCTGGCGATGGCCAGCAGGCCGCACTATAATTTAAATACGCGCGAAGGCCTCCAGGAAGGAGCCTACCACTTCGCGGTGCAATCCCTCTATGAACCGGGCTCCACGTTCAAAATCGTGGCGGCCACGGCCGCCGTGGATTCCGGCAAGGCCTCATTCGACACCACCATCAACTGCACGCCCTACATCGTGCCCGGCTCCCGCCCCGTGACGGACAAGCCCCGCTTCTACAGCGCCCTGACGCTGGCGGGCGTGCTGAAAAAATCCAGCAATCCCGGCGCCTTCCGCATCGCCCTGAAAGCGGGCTGGCCCACCTATAAAAAATACTTTGACCTGTACGGCTTCTCCTCCAAGACGGGCATCGAACTGCCGGGGGAGACCAACAGCCAGTGCCAGGATGGCAGCAACTTCGTCAACTTCTCCCGCATCAGCTTCGGCTACTCCCTGATGGTCTCCCCGCTGCAGGTGGCCATGGCGTACGCCGCCATCGCCAACGATGGAGTGCGCATGCGCCCCCGCCTGGTGGACGGCATTTACGTGGATGACAAGAACTTCCAGCCCTCCCCTCCCGTGGAAGTCTGCCGTGTCATGAGCGTAAAAACGGCCAGAAACCTGCGGAACGCGCTCTTCCACGTCACGGACATGGACGGCACCGCCAAGCGCGCCCGCATTGAAGGATACAACGTGGGCGGCAAGACGGGCACCGCCCACAAGGTAAAGCCGACCGGAGGCTACTATGAAAACCGCTATACCGTTTCCTTCGTGGGCATGCTGCCCGTGGAAGACCCGGCCTTCGTCTGCCTGGTGGTTATTGACGACCCCACCTCCAAGCACTGCCACCCCGGCGGCGGCACCGTCTGCGCCCCCATCTTCCAGAAACTGGCCACGCGCCTGGCGGCGGCCATGAACATTCCCAAGAACACTCCTTCCGCAGATCCGGACAAGAAAACGTCCCAGGCTCCCGCCTCCGCTTCCCCGTCCAACCAGCCGCGCAGATAAAACCACATCATGAAGCTACTTACTCTTCTCAAAGATCTTCCCAAACATACGCTCACCGGTTCCGGCCAGGTGAAAATCTCCCATCTGGAATGCGACAGCCGCCGCGTTCTGCCCGGCTCATGCTACATTGCCCTGAAAGGAACGCAGGCCGACGGGCACGCCTTCATTCCGGAGGCCATCAGGCGCGGAGCATGCGCCATTGTGGCGGAATCCCCCTGCACGCAGGAAGCCAGGGACGGCAAGGTCTCCTGGGTGGAAGTGAACGACTCCCGGCTGGCCGTCAGCCTGATGGGAGCGGCCTGGAACGGCCACCCCTCCCGCCACATGTCCATGATCGGCGTCACCGGAACAAACGGGAAAACCACCACGGCCTACATTGCCCATTCCCTCCTCAAGCAATCGTGGCTGCGCGCCGGGCTGATCGGCACCATCGCCTACGACAACGGGGAGGAAATCACCCCCTCCACGCACACCACGCCGGGTCCTCTGGAACTGGAACACCTGCTGAAGGAAATGTTGGAAAACGGCTGCCGCGGCGTAGCCATGGAAGTCTCCTCCCACGCCCTGGACCAGGAACGCGTGGCGGGCATCAACTTCAATGTGGGCATCTTCACGAACCTGACCCAGGACCATCTGGACTACCACCATACCATGGAAAACTACTTCCAGGCCAAGGTGAAATTGTTCGAGCAAATGGCGGCGGACACCAAATCCCGCCGCAAGCCCGTGGCCGTCATCAACATTGACGACGCCTACGGCCGCCGCCTGGCGGAAATGTTCTCCGGCCGCATGGCGGTGAAAACCTATGGTTCCGCCCTGGGCGCGGACTTCCGCATGCTGGTGCACCACGCCACGGCCAGGGGCAGCGAATATGAGCTGGAATACAAGGGAAAAAGCTACCTGGTCCGCGTGCCCCTGATCGGCAAATTCAACATGTACAACAGCCTGGCGGCCCTGGCGGCCGTCATCTGTGCAGGCATCCCCGTGAGGGACGCCATCGCCAGCCTCCAGAACATTCCGCAGGTGCCCGGCAGACTGGAACTGTTCACCCATCCGGGCGGCGCACAAATCTTCATTGACTACGCCCACACCCCGGACGCCCTGGAAAACGTCTGTAAAACGCTCAAGGAACTGTGCTCCCGCCGCCTCATCACCGTATTCGGCTGCGGCGGAAACCGGGACAAGGGAAAGCGCCCGCTGATGGGCGCCGTGGCCGCACGCCTGTCGGACGCATGCATCGTCACGTCGGACAATCCCAGGAGTGAAGAGCCCCTCTCCATCATCAACCAGATCACGGCGGGCATGCCGGAAGGCCGGTACGCCATTATCCCGGACCGCGCGCGGGCCATTGCCACGGCCATCGACCAGGCCCGGCTGGGAGACATCGTTCTCATTGCCGGCAAGGGCCATGAAAACTACCAGGAACTTTCCACGGGGCGCATCGACTTCAGCGACGCCAAGGAAGTGCGCCGCAACATGCGCATCAAAGACGAGTTCACGCAGGCATAATACACGTCCATCACTCCCATGACTTCCCTTACGGCACACGGCATCTGCAATGCCATCGGCGGACAGCTGGTCAGCGGCCCCTTTGAAAGGGTCGCTTCCGGCGGCGTCTGCACGGACAGCCGCGCCCTGGCGCCGCATGCCGTCTTCTTTGCCCTGGGCGGAGAAAAATTCGACGGGAACCTGTTCGCTCCGGAGGCCTCCCGCACCGCGGCGGCCGTCGTCGTCAGCCGCGTGGAGCCCGGCATCGACCCCTCCTGCGCCGTCATCCTGGTGGAAGACACGCTGGCCGCCCTGCAGAAGCTGGCCTCCTGGTGGCGCTCCAACCTGAAGCTGACCGTCGTGGGCCTGACCGGGTCCAATGGGAAAACCTCCACGAAGGACCTGACTACCGCCGTCCTCTCCCGGAAATTCCGCACCGTCGCCACGGAAGGCAATCTGAACAACCACATCGGCGTCCCCCTCAGCATCCTGAAAGCGGAACCCGACGATGAAATGGCCGTCTGGGAAATGGGCATGAACCATCCCGGGGAACTGGCCCCGCTGTGCGGAATGGCACGGCCGCACATCGGCATCATCACCAGCATCGGCACTTCCCATATTGAATACATGGGTTCCCGGGACAACATCGCACGGGAAAAATGCACGGTTGCCGAATGCCTTCCGGAAAACGGCCACATGATCTTTCCCGCGGACTGCGACTATGCGGACATGATCCGGCAATCCACCCGCGCCGCCTGCATCGACTGCGGCATTGATTCCGGCACGGTGCGTGCGGAAAACCTCGTTTCCACGGAAGACGGAACGCGGTTCACGCTCATCATACCGGACTTCTGCCGGGAAACGGTGGAACTGCCCGTGCACGGCCGCCACATGGTCTGCAACGCACTGCTCGCAGCCGCCGCCGGCTGGGTGGCAGGTCTTGCGAAGGAACAAATCGTCTCCGGCCTGAACGAGGCGAAGCTGACGGGAGGCAGGCTGCACTGCAAGCAGAGCGACGGCATCCTGGTGATAGACGACACCTACAACGCCAACCCGGACTCCATGCAGGCGGCCCTGCGCACGGCAGCCGGCCTCCCCTGCACGGGCAGGCGTTTTGCCGTGCTGGGCAGAATGGGGGAACTGGGCACCTTCTCCGCGGAAGGCCATGCCCTGGTGGGCCGTACGGCGGAGGAACTCCATTTCGACTATGTAGTCAGCGTAGGGCAGGACGCCGCGCAAATCACGGACGCCATCCCTCCCGGTTCCGCCACCCAGGCCCTGTATCTCGCCACGCCGGAGGAAGCCGCCGAATGGCTCCGAAACCACGTCGCCCCGGGTGACATTGTCCTCTTCAAGGGCAGCCGCGCCGCCCGCATGGAGCAAGTCATGAACCTCACTTTTCCGCCCCAGTAAATCATGTATTCCCTCATCGAACATATCTGCCCCGGATGCGGGCTTGCAGGCACGGCAGGGAGAGCCCTGCTGGCCTGCCTGCTTTCCTTCGTCCTGACCATGGCATTCGCGCCCAGGGTCATCCGCGCGCTGATTTCCCTGAAAATCGGCCAGCCCATCAGGACGGCGGAAGAGGTTCACAAACTGGCGGAACTTCACGGAGCGAAGGCGGGCACTCCCACCATGGGCGGCGTGCTCATCGTGGGCGCCACGCTGGCGGCCACCCTGCTGTGCGCCAGAATGGGCAACCCCTTCATCATCTCCTGCCTGTTCGTCACGGTGGCGCTGGGCCTGCTGGGCTTCCGGGACGACTACCTGAAAGTAACCAAAAAAACCTCCGACGGCATTTCCGCACGTAAAAAGCTCATCGTCCAGGTCCTGGTGGGTCTTTTGGGCGTCGCTTTCCTGTGGCTGTATCCGGAAGGGCAGCCGCGCGTGGAACTGCACGACTACGTCACTTCCCTCTTCATCCCGTTCTACGGGCAGGTGAATCTGCCGTGGTACGTTTATATCCCGTTCGGCGCGCTGGTCGTAGTCTCCGCCTCTAATGCGGTGAACCTGACGGACGGACTGGACGGGCTGGCCTCCGGCTGTTCCGTCGCCACGGGCATCACGTACGCCATCCTTGCCGCGCTGGCCGGCAACTGGCTGATGGCGGACGGCCTGAACATCCCCTTCCATCCGGCGGCCAATGAAATAAGCGTCTTCATGATGGCCGTCGTGGGAGCCTGCCTGGGCTTCCTGTGGTACAACTGCTACCCGGCCAAGGTCTTCATGGGGGACACCGGCTCCCTGGCCCTGGGGGGCGCCTTCGGCATGGCGGCGGTCTGCACAGCGCAGGAAATCCTCTTCATCGTCATTGGCGGCGTCTTCGTCATGGAAGCCACGTCCGTCGTCCTCCAGGTAGGCAGCTTCAAGCTGCGCCACGGCAAGCGCATCTTCGCCATGGCCCCTATTCACCACCACTTTGAACTTAAGGGATGGAAGGAAACGCAGGTAATCACCCGGTTCTGGATGATCAGCCTCCTGCTCGCGTTCCTGGGCCTGTTCCTCATCACCACCGCATAACCAGCCCATGAATCTTCACGACCTCAACATAGCCGTTCTGGGAGCGGGCAGAAGCGGACGCGCCGCGGCGCGCCTGGCCATGAAGCATGGCGGACGCGTATGCGTATTCGACACTTCTCCGGCAATCACAGGCTGGCCGGAAGACATCCCTCTGCATGCCGGCGCCACGCAAGAAGACGGGCACGCGTTCCGCGCGGACTTGGTTGTGATTTCCCCGGGCATTGAAACGGACTGCCCCTTTGTCAAATCCTTTGGACGGGAAGGCGTGGAGACTATCGGCGAAATGGAACTGGCCTCCCGCTTCTACCGGGGAAAAATCATTGCCATCACCGGCACCAACGGCAAGACCACCACCACGTCCCTGGTGGAAAAAATCCTGCTCCGCGCCGGAAAAAAGGCCGTTGCCTGCGGCAATTACGGCGTGCCCATGGCGGAAGTGCTTCTCCGGGATGCCGTTCCGGACGTGCTGGCGCTGGAAGTCAGTTCCTTCCAGCTTGAAACCATCCGCGACTTTCATCCGGACGTGGCCGTATGGCTCAACTTCGCGCCGGACCACATGGACCGTTACACCGCCGTGGAAGACTATTACAAGGCTAAGCTGCACATCTTCGACAACCAGACGGAAAACGACCTGGCCGTGGTGCGCTTCGGAGAACATCTGCCCGCCCTGAAAGCTCTCGTCCGGACATTTAGCTCCGAATCCCCGGAAGCGGACCTGTACTACCGGGAACCCCTTGTCATGGAAGGAGACTCCCCCCTGCTTAACCTGGCAGGGACTTCCCTGAGCCAGCGCCACAACGCGGAAAACGTCATGGCCGCCGTGCTGGCCTGCCGCCACCTGGGCATCCCGGCGGAAACCGCCGCGGAAGTGCTGGAGGAATTCACCCCTCCCAGCCATCGCTGTGAAGCCGTCCGCTCGCTGGACGGCGTGCTGTGGCTAAACGACTCCAAGGCCACGAACCTGCATGCCCTGGAAGCGGCGCTGAAATCGCAGAACGCCCCCGTCGTCCTCATTGCCGGCGGCAAGGACAAGGGACTGGACTACCTCCCCCTCCGCCCCATGCTGAAGGAAAAAGTGCGCGCCTGCGTGGTCTTCGGCCAGATTGCGGACCAGCTTTACGACTCCTTTTCTCCTGCGGCGCCCACGGAAAAAGCCGCAGACGTGGCGGATTGCGTGGAAAAAGCGCGCCTGCTCGCCCGGCCGGGAGACACCGTCCTGTTCTCCCCCGGCACCTCCTCCTTCGACATGTTCACCGGCTACGCCCAGCGGGGACAGGCCTTTCGCGACGCCGTGAATGCCCTATCCCCCCTCTCCTGACCATCCCACCAAAACCATCATCATGAAAACGACCAAAAACCCCGATCACAATCCGACCGGACGCACGCGTCCGAAGCGCAAGCTGGGTACCGTACTCCGCGCCAAACTCAGCAGGTACCGTGCCCGCGTCTCCGAATTTGAAGACGACGCACCCAGCAGCACCGTCGTGCGCTGGCTCGTCGTCCTCCTTCTCCTCGGTCTCCTCGTCGTCGGCCTTGGTCTCGTCGTCGCCGGTTTCCATGGCGTCAAGGATGGCGGCCGCCTCGGCGAGTACCTCGTCTGCGGTCAGGTCTTCGCTGACTTCCTCGCCAGCTTCCTTGCGGGCCTTGCGCTTCTCGGTGGCTGCCTCAACGGCGGCCTCGATGACCTCCATGATGCCCTCGTTGAGGGTGGGGTCGTCCTGCTCGGTCAGGTCTTTCTCCTCGTCGCCGAGGCACTCCTTGACGGCCTGCTTGACCATTTCCTTGAGGTCGTCTGCGCTCATCTTCATAGACTTCGCGCCGGGGATGCTCTTTTTGTTCATGTTGTTGTCCTCCTTATCAGAACGTGATTTCGATGGTGGGTGTCTGCGATTTCTGTGCCCGCGACGCTGCGGGTTTGGTCTGCGGTTTCCGGCTGGCCGCCTTTTCTCCTTCGACCTCGGTAATGAGGGCGTCGAGGGTCTTGGCCGCCTTTTTCATGGTCTCGCTCGCGTCTTTGAGCGTCTTGAGGCGGGCGCTGCTGATTTTGCGGCCCTCCTTTACGTCGCTCGCGGCGTCGGAAACGATTTTCGCCGCTCGGTCGGCCGCCTCGGCTGCCTTGTAGCCGGTGATGGTGGCCTCGGGATTCATGGCCCATGTGACAATGGAAACTTCCCAGAGCTTTACCTCGCGGAGGTGCCGGATACCGCTCTCGTCGTAATCGAATACGACGGGGTCGTAGCCGATGGAAAGTTCGTTGAGCACGCCGTCTTTCAGCAGCACCTTCACGTCGCGTCCCATGCTGGTGTCGCTTACCTTGGCCTTGATGAACAGGCCTTTGGCGTCCTCTCGGAGTTCAATGGGGCGGCCAATGGGGAGCCAGCAGTCATTGTGGAGCGCCAGAATCTTTACGCGCTCCCATCCTTCGGCGATTGTCTTCGTGAAGGCTCCGGGCTCTATGATGTCGCCGCCGTCGTCGATAATCACATCAGGCTTTTCGCTCAGGGCGCGGCACAGATAGTCGTGGTATTCTTCCGCGGTGCAGCCGTGCGTGGCGTAGACGGTCACGCCGCTTTCGCTCAGCGCGGCGCACACGTCGTCCTGGGTGGAAA
>ENA-UAMP01000489-UAMP01000489.1-human-gut-metagenome-genome-assembly--contig:-NODE-489-length-18384-cov-10.382072_pt1 | contig 18384 bp, 16 predicted proteins | sample MGYA00243285_ERZ654501 | MGnify/ENA primary metagenome ERZ654501 (study PRJEB26926, sample SAMN06164850) | human gut metagenome | biome: ENVO:00009003; feature: ENVO:2100002; material: ENVO:00002003...
CTGTTTGTAATCAACTTTCCCCCTCACACGGGAATTTCAAAAAACTATTGAGGTTGCTGTCATCAAGTGTTGCTGACTTAACTGCAACCGGCTCACCGTCTCCGAAATAGTGATTACAAATCTCATCGAACTTACCGTTGTCCTTAATCTCCTTAGTGAACTTATTAACTGACTCAAGGAGATCTGCCTGATCTTTGTCAACACCGAAAGCGTATTCCTCACTTGTGAGGTCAATGTCTATAACCTTAGCTGTCTTCTTAGCTGTTCCGCTGCCGTTATCCTTCTTGCCGCATGCAAAAAGTGCTGTGGCTGCCATAACTGCTACAAGAACAAGTGCAATTTTCTTTTTCATATATTTTTCCTCCTGTTGATATTTTACTAGCACAATATAACACTTAATTTGTAAAAAGGCAATAAAATTCTGCATAACTTTACATTATTAACGTATCAAACACCAAATTATATCATAACATCGGATTTTTGCTTGCTGTGTTCTATTTTTTCATTCATTTTTCTGAAAGGAACCGCCAACGCAAGTCCTATTATCAATGAAATTATCACATAAATTCCCATTACAGCAAGGTATCGTATATAATTATGTCCGTACATTCCGCCTATGCATTCCCTCATCGCATTCATTCCGTATGGGAACGGCAGGTATTTATATATATTCCGGTACACCTGCGGAAGAGTCTCTATCGGGAACGTTCCGCCCGCGCCGGCCACCTGGATTACCATTACAATTACCGCGAGTGCCTCTCCGACATTGCCGAATGCCACAGTGAGCGAGTATATAAATAATGTGAACACCAGACTGCTTATTGCAGCTGCAAGCCAGTACAAAAACGGATGCGGGCATTGTATTTTAATGTAAAATATTTCACCCAGAACCGTTATAAGTGTCTGCGCCTGTCCCATAAGGAAGAAGAAAATATATCTTCCGAAGTACTGCTGATACGGTTTCACATTGGTTATCCCGGATTCTGGAAGAACCTTTACATGGACAATCGCAACCAGTATAAGTGCACCGACCCAGAGTGCCAGTATCGTGTAAAAAGGTGCCATAGCCGAGCCGTAATTGGCTATCGGATATATTTCCCGGGTGTCAACCTGTATAGGTGATGCGATAAACGATGCCAGTTTCGCCGGATCGGTCATGAGCATATCCAGCATCTCACCGTATTCGTCCGAATCGGCAATTTTATCAAGTGCTTCTATCACACTGTCGAGTCCTGCAATTACATTATCAACCTGCGTCTTGGACTCAGTGACACCTGCAGTGCCGTCTTTAAGAATATCCTGATATTCATCCATAACACTGCTTACATCAGAGAAATCCCCATTTACACCTCCAAGCATCGTCTGTACATCAAGCATTGATTTCTGCACGGATGTCATTGTCTGCCTGATATCAGGTATAACCGAACTTTCAAGGCTGTTTCCGGCTGCCGACAAAGCATCACGGCATGATTGTATCTGCGCCTTGATATCATTATACAATGCCGTAATCCCTGCATCCACTGTTTCCTTATCGTTCCCGATGTTTTTCAGATCATCTTCAATGGCATCAAAACATTTATCAACCACTTCCGCCTGCGCTTTGATCTCGTCCCCGGTCAGTCCCAATACCGCATTGTCATAAAGCTTTCTTATATAAGGAAGAACTTCTTTAAGTGAGTCCATCTTATCCATATCATCAATGCGGTCAGTAACCGAGTCAATTGCTGTATCAAGCTGATTTTCAAAATCATCCAGCGCGCCGTCCACCACTTTGAAACTGTATTTTATCATATCGAGAACTGCCTGGGCATTGCTTGAATTATCAATTGCGGCTCCCTGTATGGAATTAAGTGTATCCTTACCATTATTGATCATGTCCTCAAGATTGGGCAGTACTGCCTGTCCTGCGGACATAAGTTCCGATACCGAGTCGGTTATGCCCGTAAAAGATCCCAGAAGTCCCGAGCACAATTTCAGATTATCCCTTAACTGTGTGAGTTTGTCCGTGGCTGACGAAAGCACGTTATTATCCGTGCCCTGCTGCCCGATAATATTACTTACTTCCATAAGACTCTGTGCCAGCGTGCTCACAAAAGTTGAGTTGACCTGCTCCTGAACGGCAGTTTTGGCTTTACCGGTAATCTTAGGAGCAATGGCGTTTTTCTTATCATTCTCATAATATGTAATCTCAGGGTGTTCAACATCGCCGCCCAGGAAACTTATCATATCTTCGCTGAAATCTTCCGGAATAACAAGTGCCGCATAGTAATCTCCGTTATCAACGCCTTCAACCGCCTCTTTATCAGTGTCCGTAAAAACCCATCCAATCGTGTTGTTTGATTTGAGTCCGGAAATAACGCTGTCACCAACGTTCAGATCAATCGACGCGACCTTGCATCCCGCATCAAGTGATACGACCGCAACCTTAAGATTGGACGTTGAATCCGGTCCGTACGGGTCCCAGTTGGAAAAAATATTGAACCATGCATACAAAGACGGTATTATGCACAAACCCATAATTACCACAACAGCCACCACATTTTTGCTGAGTCTTCGCATATCCGCCAGAAAAATCCTAATTATGTTCTTCATGTCCGGCCTCCGTTCCATCTATTTTATCAAGTACATCACGAATCCTGTTTTCTATGGCATCATTGCCTATAAGATCATAATTCTCCATATCTTCATCCTGTCCGCGCAGTTTCGCCATACGCTCCATAAGGTTGTAATCCATATACTCAACTGTGATCAGATATGCCGCAAGTATAAAAAGAGATACAATCCACAATATCAAAAATATCACTTTGGAACTGCCGGTAAAAAAAAGCAGTGCCAGGAATATAAGCGGAATTATGATTATCAGTTTCAGACCCACCGCAATTCTTTTCTGATTCTTTCTATGTGCCTCTTTTTCATATTCAATTACCATATTGTATGCTTTACGATATTTGTCATTACTCATCTCAAGTCCCTCCTACATCATCTTCGTGTCTTCCATTCGCTTCTCAACGAAGTGGTTCCACTTAATAAAAGGTTTTCTTATGACCAGTCCGAGCACAAGCGCCGCCACCGCAAAAATCATCAGCTGCAGCAACGATTTTACATACATATTGCCGTACATTCCTCCGATTGTCTCACGCATCGCATTAATCGCATATGGGAACGGGAAGAAAATATATATATTACGATATACGGACGGCAGAAGTTCTATCGGGAATGTTCCACCCGAACCCGCAATCTGGATAACCATTATTACCACCGCGACTGCCTTGCCTATGTCTCCGAACGAAAGCGTCAGCGAGTACACCAGCAATGTAAATACGAAACTTGTAAGTGAAGCGGTAAACCAGAACAAACCCTTGTCAAGGATCTGGCAGTGCAGCAGATATATATCGCCTAATACAACTACCAACGCCTGTATCTGCCCGAGTACGAAAAACAGCAGATATCTTCCGAAATACAGCTGATGCAGCTTAACGCCTTGAAGATTCTTAGGTTCGGCTTTAACCTTAACGAGTGCAGTTAACAAAAGTGCACCTACCCACAGCGCAAGCACGGTATAAAACGGTGTCATCGCCGAACCGTAATTGACTATCGGATATACTTCCACGGTATCTATTTTCACCGGTTCGGAGAAAAATTCCCCATAAGTATCCGGGTCACCGCTCATAAGCTTCCTAAGTGCCTGCACCCTTTCATCTTCTGTCGTACCATTAAAAAGTTCTGTCACAGACTTAAGTTTCTCACTCACGCCCTGAATGACCACCTGCATCTGCTCAAGGCTCTGATTGGTACTACCAATCGTCGATACCATTCCGTCAAAAATCGTTCCTGTATTTTCAAGTGTTGTATTAATGCTTTCAAGCAATGTATTAACAGTGGCAAGTATCTGTTCCGTATTGGCAAGTATTCCGTCAATCTGCGGCATGAGACTGTTTGTGAACATATTACGCATATTGGAAGCATAATCTTTGCATGTCCTTACCGCATCCTCAACACTGTCTGTCTTTTTGGCAAGCTCTGCCTCTATCCGGGAAGTTACTTTATCTGCCGCATCCGTAATACCCAGTCCATTGATAACTTCTCTTATGTCATCGGCATTTCCGATTACAGACCCGATGGCATTCAACGCATCCTGCGTCTCTTTATCATAATCCGACGGAAGCTTTATTCCCTTAATGGCCGCCTCAAGCTTAAGCGCCTCTTTCTTAAGTGTATTGACATCCTTCATCGTCTGTATCATATCATCCGCCATTTTCCGGGCATCATCGGTAACAGTTGTATTCTCCAGGTCCGATATCACTTTATCGAGTGATGACTCTATCTGCTCCACGCTTTCTTTTACCTTGGCGTTAAAATCACTGAGACTTGTCCTCGTGGTGCTTATTCCGTTCTGCACTCCGGTCACATCATCAATTCCGGTATCAACCTGTCCTTTAAGGCTGTCAATCTCGTCCTGTGCCTTTCCCACCGACGTGGTAAGCTCTTTATTGGCTGATATCAGGCTTTCTATCGTAGTCTCATATGTTATAAGATTATTATTAACTGCTGTAAGCTTGTCCGTAAATTCCTTTATTTTATTATTGGTTTCAATCTCTCCCGATACATTGTTGGTCTGTTCAAAAACCGTACGTATCACTACATCAACAAACTGTGCGTCGATACTCTGTTGCAGTGTCGATACCGCCGTATCGGTTATTTTTGTGGCTACGGCATTCTTCTTCTCATTCTCATAATAGGTAATTCCCGGGTTGGCAAAACCTTCCGCAAACATATTAAACATTTTATATGAGAAATCCTTCTCTATAACAACAGCCGCGTAATAATCGCCGCTTTTCACGCCTTCGATGGCTTCTTCCCCTGAATTTACCATCGTCCACCCTATTGCCGTATTCTCTTTAAGGTTGTCGAGGATTTTCCCGCCCATATTCTGCACCGTACCGTCCTCACCTGTATATCCCTCATCCTCCGAGTACGCCGCAATCTTAATATTACCCGTATTGGCGTACGGATCCCAGTTAGAATATATATTGAACCACGCATACAGCGATGGCAGAATACATAATCCGATTATTATTATCAATGCCAGCACATTCTTTACAAGACCCCTGACATCCGCTTTAAAAATTGCCAGTATATTCTTCATAGCTTAAACTTCCTCCTGAAATTTATCGCACCCTCATAATACAACAAGAGGATGATTTTGGCAATGCAACCGGACAAGTTAACCAAATAAAAAAGCTCTCCGGCAGGTTATCCCTTCCGGAGAGTCTCTTATCATATGTGATTAATGTTCATACCAGCCGAGTACGCCCGGTGTGAGATTCATATTGATCTGCTTAACCTCCTGGTATTCCTCAAGGCCATGGACACCAAGTTCACGACCGATGCCGCTCATCTTGTATCCTCCCCAAGGAGCCTCGTTGAATGTCGGATTGTAACAGTTGATCCAGGTAATGCCGGCGCGAATTTCCTTGATAACGCGGATTGCACGGGTTGCATCGGAGGTAAATACCCCGCCTGCCAGACCGTAAGGAGTGTCGTTAGCAAGAGCAATAGCCTCCTCTTCCGTCTTAAAGGTCTGGATTGTAACTACAGGTCCAAAGATTTCCTCTTTTACAATCGTCATATCCGATGTACAGTTATCAAAAATAGTAGGTCTTACGAAATAACCCTTTGCACACTCTCCCTCAGTGTAACGGAATCCACCGCATACACAAGTCGCGCCCTCTGCCTTACCTTTCTCTATATAGGAAAGAACACGGTTCATGTGTTTCTCGGAGATAAGTGGTCCCATGTCCGGATTGTCGAGTGGATTGCCAAGTGTCATTGCGTTGGCACGTTCTGCAAGCCGCGCCACGAATTTATCCTTGATGGATTCCTCAATAATAATTCTTGAACCGGCGGAGCATACCTCGCCCTGATTGAAGAAAATACCTATCATTGCCCATTCAACAGCGCCTTCAAAATCAGCATCCGCAAAGATGACGTTAGGGGATTTACCGCCGAGTTCAAGGCCGATTTTCTTAACATTGCCGGCTGCCGCACGCATTATGGACTGTCCGACTGCGGTGCTTCCGGTAAATGTTACCATATCCACATCAGGTGATGAAGCCAAAAGGTCGCCGACCGTACTTCCCGGTCCTACTACGAGATTGACGGTTCCTTTTGGAAGACCGACTTCCTCAAATATCTCAAAAAGTTTAATTGTTGAAAGCATTGTGTCGGAACTTGGTTTGAACACGATACTGTTGCCTGCCGCAAGTGCCGGAGCGAGTTTCCAGATGGCCATAAGGAACGGATAATTCCAAGGTGTTATCTGGGCGCATACGCCGACCGGTTCGTGAACCATATACGAGTGCATTGTACCGAAGTTGCTGTTTACCTCATATACGCCTCCGCACGGAGCTTTGATAAGGCTCGCGTAATATCTGAAGGTGTGGAGTCCGTCATCAACGTCACCCTCTGCCTCTCTAAGCGGCTTGCCGTTATCGATGGCATCAAGTTTTGCAAGCTCCAGAAGGTATTTTTCTATGGTATCTGCTATCTTAAGGAGAATATCACCTCTCTGCTGTGAATCCATGTCACGCCATTCTCTTGTAACGTAGAATGATTTCTTGGCCGCGGCAATGGCACGGTTTGTATCCTCAAGGCTGCTTTCGTAAACCTGAGCAATAACCTCTCCCGTTGCAGGATTTATTGAATCAATTAACTTACCGGAGGTTCCTTCTGTCCATTCTCCATCAATATACATTTTCTTAATTTCCATTATGTAACATTCCTCCTGTTGGTGTTATTTCTTTAACTTGGTCCACATTGCATCATATATAGCAAGTGTGTCCGTATCGAGGTTGGATACATATTCACCTGAAGCAATTACATCTGCCGGAGGATTCTTTGCCTCGTTGCTCTTATACTCATCTCCGAGTTCTTCAACTGCCTTGGCATTCGGGTTAAGGTACGGAAATTCCTCCGATACTTTCTGTGATGTCTCTGAATCAAGCATATAATTTATGAATTTCATCGCATTCTCTGAATTCTTGGCTGTCTTAAGTACTGCCCAGTTATCCATGAATACATAAGGTCCTTCTTTTGGAAATACGATTTTGATTGCCGGATTCTCTTCCTGTGCAAGTGCGATCTCTGCTGCCCAGCAGTAACCTACCGTACAGTCACCTGAGATAAGAGAGTTCTTCGGTGAATCTGAATCGTATACTTTAACATTGTCCTTAAGTTTAAGAAGCTTCTCCTCTATCTTGGCAAGCTTGTCAGTGTCAGTCTCATTCATTGAGTATCCCATGCTTCTAGCTGTCATACCGATTACGGCTCTGTAATCATCAAGAGATACAATGCTTCCTTTCAGATCTTCGCTGAACAGATCGTCATAACTTGTTATCTCTTTGGAAACTTTATCCGTGTTGACCGCGATTGCTGCGACACCGCCCTGATAAGGTACGGAATATTTGTTGCCCGGGTCATATGATGGATCAAGAAATGCGCTGTCGATGTTCTCAATATTGGTAATTACATCTTTATCAAGTTCCATCAGCATATCCTGTGCTATCATCTGTTCAACCATATAATCCGAAGGCTGTACTATATCATATGTTCCAGCCGATTCGGTTTTTACCTTTGCAAGCATATCCTCATTGCTTGAGAAAGTCGTCCAGTTAACCTTGATTCCGTATTCCTTTTCAAAATCTTCGATAACTGATTCCGGAACGTATTCTGTCCATGTAAAAATATTAAGTTCCCCGTTTGATGCTGATTTTTTACCGCATCCGGTAAATCCTGCAAGTGATAATACAAGCATCAGTGAAAGTGCTACGCATACAATTCTCTTTCTTTTCATAATATCTCTCCTTTCCAACCACTATGCCTTCTTAAGCAGCTTTTTTATAAGTCCGCTCTGTGTCAGTATGACAAGAACGGTTGTGCCGATAAGAATAAGGGTTGATAACGCATTTACGTCCGGTGCAACACCACTTCTTATGCTCTCATATACTTTGAGAGGAAATGTCTTGGTCTGTCCATTGACGAAGTAACTGATGATAACATCATCTATGGAAAGCGTAAATGCAAGAAGTGCACCTCCGCCAATTCCCGGTGCCAGAACCGGAAGCGTTATCTCGAAGAATGTTCTTATTCTTCCCGCTCCCAGGTCCATGCTTGCCTCTTCTATTGACATATCGTAACCGCCAAGTCGTGCACGCACGTTAAAAATTACAAACGGTACACAGAATGTCGTGTGGGCAATTATAAGTGTAAGCATGCCTCGCGGAATATTGATGTTGGAAAAAAGCGTAAGAAGCGCAATTCCGAGGACGATTTCCGGAATAACAACCGGTATATACAAGAGTCCGTCAATAGCTGCTTTGCCTTTAAATTTAAATTTGTACATTCCTACCGAAGCCAGCGTTCCTATGACCGTTGCAAGTATCATGCTTGTTATCGCAATAATCATTGTGTTTCCAAATGACTGTAAAAGCGTCTGGTTATCAAACAGCTTGACATACCAGTCTAACGAAAAGCCTTTCCAGCTCAGGTATGGTTTGGATCTGGTCGCATTAAACGAATTGGCCACTATGTATATAATTGGTGCGAACAAAAACAAATATATTAATGAACAAAAAATTATACTGAATATCTTTTTTAATTTTCTCTTGGTTCTTTTTTTCATATGCTATACCCCCAGACTGTCCATATCGCCGCCAAGCTTCTGATAAATCTTTACCAGAATCAGCGTTACGAGGATAAGTATAATCGAAAGTGCTGCTCCTAACGGCCAGTTGTTACCGCTCTGGAACTGACGTTCTACGAGGTTACCGATTACATCTGAATTGCCGCCACCAAGTATGTCAGCTACGAAGAAATATCCGAGACACGGTATAAATACCATAATGCTTCCCGAAAAAATTCCTCCTGATGTAAGCGGAAGTATTACATTGAAAAATGTTTTCGGTCCTTTGGCTCCGAGATCCGCCGAAGCTTCGAGAAGGCTTCCGTCCAGTTTCTCAATTGCCGTATAAAGCGGCAGAACCATGAATGGGAACAGACAGTAAACCATACCAAAAATTGTGGTGCCCTGCTTGTAAAGGAAGTCAATCGGTTCGCTTATAAGATGTAAATTCATAAGGAAGGTATTGATCCAGCCGTTTGTACCAAGAAGTGATCTCCATCCGTAAATTCTGATGAGAGAGTTCGTCCAGAACGGTATAATTACAAGCATATACAGAAGATTTTTCCTTTTGCTTTTGGTTCTGGCTATTATATATGCAAACGGATACGCCAAAAGGATGCACACAACTGTTGTCGTAAGTGCAATTATAAGCGAATGAAGATATATATCCACATAGTTGGAATCTGCAAGTCTCTTATAATTGTTAAGCGTAAAATGATAACTTACATTGTAAAATTCATCAAGTCCGCAGAAGCTCATGATAAAAACATACACAAGCGGTGCTGCTACAAACACCAGAAGCCATATTGTCACAGGTCCGACCATTGAAATGGCCGGCAGCGTTTTGGATTTAAATCTGTGCTTTGTCATACAAACCGCCTCCCTTACGCAAATACTGCATTTTCAACAGCCTGATAAAATCTGTTATCAAGATTGTGAATGAGCACTGCATCTTCCTTATTCCAATACAGACATACAACATCTCCGATTGCCGGTACTTCCTCGCCGGCAAGACGTTCTATTTTTACCTGTGTCTTATTAGGAAGTTCAGCCACACATTTCACGATATTTCCTACATATATGTAATCCACTATTCTGGCAGCTATTGTAAATCCTTCGACCGGTTCATATGAGTATTTCATCTTCTCCGGTCTTACAGATACGGTTATAAATTCACCGGCGGCAAAATCTGCACCGCATCCGGTAATATCACCGTTCTCAATTCCGATTGTGATGGTATCACCGTCCACAATCTTGGCCATTCCTTCAAAAATATTGGTCTCACCAATGAATGTTGCGACAAATTTGGTCGCCGGATGTTCATATATCTCGGTAGGTGTTGCAATCTGATCCATGACACCGTCATGCATAATTGCAATTCTGTCGCTCATCGTAAGTGCCTCTTCCTGGTCATGCGTTACATATATAAAAGTAATGTTGAGTTTTTTCTGAAGTCTCTTAAGTTCAAGCTGCATCTGCTTACGAAGCTTTAAATCAAGTGCGCCAAGCGGTTCATCAAGAAGAAGAACCTTAGGTCTGTTTATCAGTGCTCTTGCTATCGCAACTCTCTGTTTCTGTCCGCCTGAAAGCTGGTTAGGATATCTCTTCTCAAATCCTTCAAGCTGGACGAGTTCCATCATTTCCTTAACTCTTTCGGCAATCTCCTTCTTCGGGACTTTCTTCATTTTCAGCCCGTATGCAATATTGTCATAAATGGTCTTATGCGGAAACAATGCATAACTCTGGAATACCGTGTTTACATCTCTCTCATACGGTTCTTTCTCTTCTATAGCCTCGCCTTCAACTTTGATGCTTCCGGTCGTCGGCTCTTCAAATCCGGCAATCATTCTGAGAGTTGTTGTCTTACCACATCCGGATGAACCTAAGAGTGTAAGGAATTCTCCTTCCTCCACGGTCAATGTCAGATCCTTGACAACATGATTGGTTCCATATATTTTGTTTACTCCGGTTAATTCAACTATGTTCTTTCCCAAAGTTATCACCTCTTTCTTATGATCCGGCCAGTGCCGCCGGTGCTTCTCGTGTAAGATGCGGCTTAAAGAGCCTTATCTCCTCGCTCACCTGTTCTGATTCGGATGGCCTCTTCAACAGGTTTGATAAAAATCTTACCGTCGCCGACGTGATCGGTAGCAAGCTTTTCACGAACTTTCATGATAATTGGTTCTACTACACTGTCTTCTACAACAACCGATACCATCATCTTCGGAAGAAGGTTAATTGTTGTCTTAAATCCTTTGATTTCGTTGACTCCGGTCACACCTTTCTGTGCGCCACATCCCATAGCTGTTGTGATGGTCATGCCACCACAGTTAATCTCATCGAGAATTGATTTAACTTCTTCGAGTTTCTCCGGTCTGATAATCATGCTAATTTCTTTCATAATGATCCTCTCCTTATCCTGAAATTGAAATTAATAGCGAGCACTTTCATACTCGTCAACATAACAAAAAAGGAGCCAATCTTTTCGATTAGCTCCTTCGCTTTACGGATATATTACTATCATCTTTTTATCGTTTCAATACTTAATTATAGCCATTTTAATACTTATTTGGGGTAATTTTTATATTGCTATTTTACCATTCTGAATAATTGAACCCTGTTTCTGACGCCCGTTTTACGATATATATTCAATATATGCTTCTTGAGTGTATTTATGCTGATGCTGAGTTCATCGCACACTTTCTGGTTCTCTTCACCGTCCACAAGTGCCGCAAGAACTGTTGATTCGCGCCTGGTAAGATCATAACGTTCGCCCATCTCAATAACGGACATCTTGCGTCCCTGTCCGTCATTACCGTATCTGTCCTGATACAGCCTGTATGCCAGATGGTCTTTCATCATGTCCATTACAAACACATCGTCATATGCAAAATTATCCTTACCTATAGTTCTATACAAAGTTATAACACCAAGAAATTCCTTGTTGTATCCGAGAATTATCTGCAGTGAATAGTGCCAGCTGTTTGGTTTGTAGACTTTTCTGTAATATTCCGTCTCCACACGTTTCTCATCAGATATGATATCTGTTTCACGGTAAACCATACTCTTGCCACTATACATAATGCCGCGGCTGTAATCAAGTTCACTGTATTTGGACGAGCCGTCTTCATCGCAGTTATATGTTACCTGATCAACCAGTCTGCCGCTGTCATCTGCCGCCGCCAGATAGAAATCAGCACTGTCAAAGTCCATAATCATCTTAAGCTGTTCAAGCAGTGCCGTTCTCATAACCGTAACATCCTCAGTCGTGTAAATCTTATATATGATACTATTAAGTATCATCCAGTCGTTTGTCTCCAATGTTTTCACAAGCTCATCCTCCTTAATTTTATTTTTTATAACGATTATGAACTCTCTTTTTGGATTAGTCAATTTCGTTTTTCTACTCAAATTTGTTATAAAATTAATCATTTGGGGTAAATTTTCTTGCGATTGGAGTGTATAGTAATGCCCGGCAAATGCTGCAGACATCTGTCGGGCTTTGTAAATTACTGTTCTTTGTAGAAGTTAATAAGACATCCTGCAAGAATTATCCTGCGCTCATCATCGGTAAGTTCACCAATCTTAAGTTCAAATTCTTTCATGTCCTTATTCACAACATATGCTTTCACGCTTGATGCTTTGGTCTTGATAGCATCGGCAATTCCCGGTACAAAAATATAATCAAGATTCTCAAACGGAAGTTCACCCTCATCAATAATGAAAGGTATCATACCCCAGTTGATGAGGTTGGAACGGTATCGCTTGGTTGCATACTCGTTGGCGATGTTAGCCCATCCGCCAAGTACCTTCTGACATGATGCAGCCTGCTCCCTGGCCGAACCGTCACCCGGTTTAACCGCAAAAATCGTACTTCCGACACCGGTATTTTCTCTGCTTACATCAAATGTTTCTTTGATCTTATGCATTATGTCACGAAGCTCAGGAAGTGCTTCTCCCATGCAGTTACCGGCTTCTCTTGCCTTCTCTGCTTTCTGAACTTCTTTGGCGCGTCCTACATAAAGCGGATCCTTTCTCGAAAGTGCAAACTCCGCAAGGCCGAGCGGATTGGAACGGAATGAGGATGTCTCTCCGGAAGGAATAAGCTCATCCGTCGTCGTAACCGGATCATGAATCTCGGATACACACTTGATAATGAGGTTCTCCGGAAGTGCTACCATCTCAGGCCAGTCTTTGATGTTCGGTCCGAACTGAATTTCCTGCTCCGGATCCGCAACTCCGTGGCTGTCAAAAACTCTGTTAGCATATATATTACTATCAAAATGATACTTAGGTCCCGTATATTCAACATCAATATCTGTTGCTGCAGTAAGGTATCCTTTGTTAGCCGCTGTTGCTGCGATCGAACGCGCATCCATAAGCGCAACTGATGCAATCTGGCCCTTCTGCAGCTTGGATCCTTCTCTGTTCGGGAAGTTACGTGTCGAATGTCTGATTGAAAATGCATTATTGGCAGGTGTATCTCCGGCACCAAAACAAGGTCCGCAGAACGCTGTCTTGACTATGGCACCTGTCTCCATAAGGTCCGCAAGACGTCCGTTCTTCGCAAGCTCCATATAAATAGGCGTACTTGCCGGATAAATGCTTAATGTAAATTCATCAGCACCGATTGAATGTCCTCGGAGAATATCGGCAGCATCACATATATTCTCAAATCCACCGCCGGCGCATCCTGCGATAATTCCCTGGTCAACATAGAGTCTGCCATTCTTAATCTTATCCGTGAGCTTGAAATCAACCTGTCCGTCAAGGCTTACAAGTGCCTTCTTCTCGCAGTCGTGAAGAATATCTTCAAGGTTAGCATTAAGTTCTTCTATTGTATAGGTATTGCTTGGGTGGAACGGCATGGCAATCATCGGCTTAACCTTATCAAGGTCAACATATACAACGCCGTCATAGTATGCCACGTTGCCCGGATTAAGTTCTTTATAAGATTCACTTCTTCCGTGAATATCATAAAATTCCCTGATTCTGTCATCTGTCTTCCATATAGATGAGAGACATGTTGTCTCTGTTGTCATAACATCTACACCTATTCTGAAATCAGCGCTTAAATTGGCTACGCCCGGTCCGACAAATTCCATGACTTTATTCTTGACGTATCCATTGGCAAAAACAGCACCGATAATGGCAAGTGCAACATCCTGAGGTCCGACTCCCTTGGCCGGTGAACCTGTAAGATAAATAGCCACAACACCCGGCATATTAATGTCATATGTTTTATTAAGGAGCTGTTTAACAAGCTCAGGTCCGCCCTCACCAACTGCCATCGTTCCGAGTGCACCGTAACGGGTATGGCTGTCCGAACCGAGAATCATCTTACCGCCTTCTGCAAGCATCTCCCTTGCAAACTGGTGTATAACTGCCTGATGAGGAGGAACATATATTCCACCGTATTTCTTGGCGCATGTAAGACCAAACATGTGGTCGTCTTCATTAATAGTTCCGCCTACAGCGCAAAGACTGTTATGGCAGTTCGTAAGTACATACGGAATTGGGAATTTCTCGAGTCCGCTTGCTCTGGCAGTCTGAATAATTCCTACAAATGTTATATCGTGTGATGTGAGCTTATCAAACTTAATCTCAAGCTTTTCATCATTACCCGATGTATTATGTGATGTTAATATATTATATGCAATAGTATTGTGTGCCGCCTCTTTCTTATCCGGAGCACTTCCAAGCTTAGCCGCAAGAACTGCAGCTGCTTCGTTATTGTCTTCAACAATCTCCGTGCCGCCTAAGAGGTATGCACCGCCCTGACTTAATCTGACCATTATGGTTCCTCCTGAAATTTGTGTATATACATTAATATTAAACTACGGCGCATAAAAAATCAAGACGGTTATCCCCCTTCTTTCAAACGTTTTTTTAACTCTGTTGGTTTACTTTGTCCGTAAAATATGAGAAAATATGTGTATACTATTATTCCGGAGGTAATTTATATGGCAATAAGAAAAGAATTCGGTTTCCCGTCGAGAGACGGCATAAATACTTGCCATGCCTATTCATGGTCACCTGATGATGGCAATATTCGTGCAATTTTTCAAATCGTCCACGGTATGGAGGAGTATATGGACCGATATGATGATTTTGCATCATTTATGGCAGGTCACGGTTTCCTTGTGGTCGGCGAAGACCACCTAGGCCACGGACTCACCGCTGCAACAGAGAAGGACCTTGGGTATTTTGCCGAGCACGATGCCGAGACAATTCTTGTCCGCGACGTTCACCGTCTCAAGAAAATAACCCAGGAAGCCCATCCAGGTGTGCCTTATTATATACTTGGCCACAGTATGGGTTCTTTCATCTTCCGCAAATACCTTACAATGTACGGCACCGGCATCGACGGGGCAATCGTCATGGGAACCGGCGTAATGCCTTCATTTGTAACCGGCTTTGGTATTTTTCTCACGAATTTTTTGAGACTTTTCCGCGGAGACCGCTACAAGAGTGCTTTTATTGACAAGCTTGCATTCGGCAGTTACAACAAGCGCATCCCCGACGCAGAATCCCCAAGCGACTGGCTTTCACGCGACCGCGACATAATCGATAAATACCGTGATGACCCATATTGTACTTTTACTTTCTCACTTAACGGTTACAGAACGCTTTTCAAGCTTCTTAAATTCGTATGCAAGGAGCGTAATCTTACTTCGATTCCGCATGACCTGCCGATTCTCGTGACCGCAGGATGTGAAGACCCTGTCGGCAATTACGGCAAGGGTCCGTCTGCTGTGTACACGCAGTATAAGAAACTTGGCATCACTGATGTTACCTTAAAGCTTTACCCTGACATGCGTCATGAAATCCTTAACGAGAAGGACCGTGATGTTGTATACAATGATATTTTGGCCTGGATTGAAGCGCATATGAAATAAATGGATAATCTGCTCCCGATATGGTAATAATTCTATTGAAATATTACAAGGAGTACTATCATGAATATCGCTTTTTTCAATACCAAACCTTATGACAGACTGTGGTTTGAACCACTCAGCAAGGAGTATGGCATGAAAATTCATTTTATTGAATCTTCACTGATGCCGGACACCGTTATCCTCGCAAGTGGCTTCGATGCAGTCTGTATTTTTGTAAATGACAATGTAACTGAACAAATTGCCGAGGCACTGGCTTCTCTCGGTATCAAACTTATTCTTCTGCGCTGCGCTGGTTTTAACAACGTAAATCTTGATGCCACAAGAGCTCTCGGCATCACGGTTCTGCGTGTTCCAAGTTACTCTCCCGCTGCCGTCGCCGAATTTTCCATGGCTTCCATTCTGACGGTGAACCGCAAGCTTCACCGCGCTTATACACGCACCCGCGATTTTAATATGAGTATCAATGGTCTCATGGGTCAGGATCTCAACGGCAAAACCGCAGGTGTTATCGGCACCGGTAAAATAGGTCAGTGCATGATTGATATTTTCAACGGTTTTCATATGAAAGTTCTTGCTTATGATTTGTATCCCAATGAAAACCTTGACGCAATTTATGTCACCCTTGACGAACTTTTTGAAAAGTCCGATGTCATCTCACTCCACTGCCCTTTAACAGCTGACACATACCACCTGATAAACGAACTTTCAATCCGCAAAATGAAGCAGGGTGTCATAATTTCCAACACTTCCCGCGGCTCTCTCATCGATTCGGCCGCCCTGATTGACGGACTGAAGGAAGGTCATATAGGTGCTGTTGCCCTTGATGTCTACGAGGAAGAGGATGGCCTTTTCTACGAGGATGTCTCCAACAAAATAATCCAGGATGATATTCTTTCGCGGCTATGCACATTTCCCAACGTTCTGATAACCTCCCACATGGGGTTTTTCACCAAAGAAGCCATGCAGGCCATCGCCGTCGAAACATTGCAGAATGCTTTTGCATACGAAAACGGCATGAAGCTTCTGAATATAGTGTAGCAAAGTGGAAATTTGTGGAAATCTGTGACTATCTGCATACATTAGCTGTGGTAGATATCTTTTGTGATAATGCAGGCACGGCGCGGCTGATTTATTGCCTTTTGTGATAATTCCGGCCGTGATTTTGGTGTAGTCAGTTATATTTCGTTCTGATTGTTGTGCCTTTTCCCTAATTCGATGAGTGATTTCGATATAGTATGCTATACTTTTCGCATCTTTTTTATCATTTTCGGCGATTTGGTGTGAAAATCCTGCTCTAAATCAGTATGTTTCCGCCCAAATATATCAATTATTAGACCTGTTTCAGGATAAAAGTGTCTTATTTTAAATAATTCATCATCAAAATTCACACCAGATTAGCTATTTTCCTCAAAAAAGTGGTAGAATTAGAATATCCGATACTCAAAACGTATTATAAATCGCACTCTGTCATTCGGAATATTTCCGGAATTAGCATCCACCCACAAATTAGGTCTTGAAATCCCAACTGAGTTGTGATATGATATTTATCGTTGATTGACGATGCGTGGCTCAGTTTGGTAGAGCGCTGCGTTCGGGACGCAGAGGTCGCAGGTTCGAATCCTGTCGCATCGACTTATTACAGCCACCTCTTTGAGGTGGCTTTTTTGGTTCCTGCGACCGGGAGCGGCCCGAACTTCGGGCGCAGAGGGCCCTGGAGGTCCGGGGGACCTCCGTTTAGGGCCGACCGGAGCGGCGCGCAGACCGCAGGTTCGAATCCTGTCGCATCGACTTATTATAGAGGGTGTAAAATATGGAGAGGTTCCTCTCCCCGAAAAAATTTTTTCAAAACTTACACAAAAAACTTGACAAACCCAAAGTTATAATCAGTAGACTGCCTTGACAAGATAAAGAGGTCTAATTATCTTTTATGACTAATTCACCTTTATAATTATATACTGTTTTGTTTGGTGGAACATCTTTTGTGATAAAAGAATTAGCACCAATTATGCAATTATCACCAATAGTAATTCCGCCTAAAATCATTGCGTATGGAGCAATAAAAACATTTTTTCCTATGGTAGGTGCAAGATTATCATTTGCTTTTACCCCAATTGTAACGTGGTGTTGGATTTTGCAATCATCGCCAATGATAGAACATTGATGAACAACAGTTCCCAAACCTGCATGTAAAAAAGCAACGTTTTTTCCTATCAATGCTTTAGTTGGAATATCGCATCCAAATAATAAACGCAAAATTTTTGACGCGATATTGTATTTTCTTGATAGTTTGTAAATAATGCTAAACATAAAAACCTCCTCTTTATTTTTTTAACTAAATATAACATCAAAAATGGAATACGTAAAGTCAAAACATAAGCTCTATAGTATGTAGATAAAGCATGGTTTACATTTGAGTAACTATATTGATTCGAAAAACTAATTTAAAACCTTATAAACTAAAGAGGGTCATAGAAGTATATACGAGAATTAATTTAAACGTAATGATATGTGTTGACGGAGAATACAAAAAGATTAACTCGGAAGACATTATCATGATTGAGGTCGCAAGCCGTAAATTAAAGATGATAACAGAAGAAGAAACATATATTTTAAACGGGACCATACAGGAATGAAGAGATAAATTAAATATTCCCAGCTTCTGCGTGTGCCATAAGGGTTACCTTGTGAATATTAAACATGTAACAAGCATAACTAAAGACACGGTGTATTTAAATAACGGCAGATACAAAGCCTATGTGCTGTCTCTTATACACATCTCCGAGCCCACGAGACTCCTGAGCATCT
>ENA-UAMP01000499-UAMP01000499.1-human-gut-metagenome-genome-assembly--contig:-NODE-499-length-18117-cov-6.449618_pt1 | contig 18117 bp, 15 predicted proteins | sample MGYA00243285_ERZ654501 | MGnify/ENA primary metagenome ERZ654501 (study PRJEB26926, sample SAMN06164850) | human gut metagenome | biome: ENVO:00009003; feature: ENVO:2100002; material: ENVO:00002003...
TGTTATCTTCTGCATCAAGCTTAGTCACTGACATATCAAGCTTCTGTCTGTCATCAGAGAAAGTAAGACTTTCCTTGATAACAGGTGTCTTATCATCCACATATGTGAATGTCACTTTCTGCTCATTCGGATTTAATACATATCCGTATGGAGCTTCCACTTCCACAACTCTGTACTGTCCAAGAGGAAGATTCTTAACTGTTGCCTTTCCATCCTTGCCAGTTGTAAGAGTTGTCACAAGGTCTCCCTTGCTGTAATACTTAATGCGGTTTCCGTCTGCATCCTTCTGGTTGTCTGCTGTGTAAATATCCTCGGCAGCATAAACTTTGAATTTTGCTCCGGCAAGTGAGCCTTCCTTATAAACAAACTCTTTCTCATATGAGCTTGCAAGAAGTCCTCCCTTGAATCCATCAAGTACCTCTCCCTTCTTTTCTACAGTCAGCTCTCCTACTGCAGGGGCATCGGAATATTCCACAGTAATGATTGCATCATTTGTATCACCATCTATTTCAAATGCTGTATCAGTATCAACAGAGATGCTGACATACTTATCATTTACAACATATCCGTATGGTGCAGATACTTCCTCAATACGGTAGTTACCGATTTTAAGTGCTTCAGGTAAGATTAAATCTCCATCATCGTCAGTAAAGAATGAAGTATGCTCTACCTTTGACGGATAAGTTGTGTACTGCTTCACATATTCGTTCTTATCAATATTGAAGATTTTAAACTCTGCGTTTGGTACAAGTACTGTCTGCTTTGTATCAGAATCCTTCTTGATTACACGAAGCTTTGCTGTAAACTCTCTGTCCAAGAAAACTCTCCATGTCTGAGGCTCTGTTGGATGATTCTCCTTTATCTTTACCTCAAATGGCTTGATTGTCTTCATGTTATGCGGAGTCTTTGATTCAACTACCACATAAGTTCCATAAGGAATTGCAATGGATACTGCATGTCCCTTTTCATCGGATGTGATTGTTGTTGCTCCGTTTTCCCCGATTACCACAGGAGTAGCCTTATCAAAGTCATAACTTCCATCTGCCTTTACGGATAAAGAAGATTTTAAGTATGCTGTGAACTCTGCACCTGCCAACAAGCCTGCTTCAGTATCATCGCCATTGTCAGATACCTTGATAAGCTGGAATGGCTGCTTGATGACCTGCTCTGCTGAGGTTGTGCTTCTTGATACCTCTGCTACAAGGTCTCCCTCATAGTCGCATACTACATCGTGCTCCTCTTCGTCTAAGAGATACCCCTCTGATGGAGTGATTTCTTTCACATAATAGTTTCCAAGGTAAAGGTTATTGACCTCTGCTTCGCCATTCTTATCTGTTGTAAGTGTTGCTACAAGGTCTCCTGCCTTGAATACGACTCCTGTTGCTCCGTCCGGATGCACGATATCGTTTCTCGCATAAAGACCATAAACTGCACCTTCAAGGCTTGCATCTCCCTGGGCTACTGCCTTGCCTGATTCCTTGTCTACCTTGTAGATATGAATCTTTGCTGTAGTTCTGTCATTCACAAATGTGTGACTGAATGATGCCTTTGCCTGTGTTTCAGGTAATACATTGAAATTGAAGCTGTAAACATCTTTACTGTTTCTGATATACGCATATGGTGCCTGTGTCTCTTGGATATAATATCCGTTAGAGATTGGCAGATCCACGCTGTAGCTTGCCTTTCCGTCCGCACCTGTAGTTACTGTCTCAAGAGCTGTACCCTTTGTGACAATAACCTGTCCGGCATAGTTTTTGATGTCATTTCCGGCATAAAGTGTGTACTTGCCACCATCAAGAGGGTTCTCTGTGTCAGAGTCCTTCTTTACGACAGATACATCCGCTTTCTGTCTTGTATTCTCAATCGTAGTTGATTCATACTGTACTGTCACAGTCTGGTCCTTATACTCAACTGCTACTGTCTGAGGTGTGGTATTGATTGTATACCCGTCAATGCTCTTAATCTCAGTTACCACATAAGTTCCAAGATGAAGGTCAGATAATACCACCTGTCCGTCAGTTCCTGTTGTAAGGCTTTCTGCCACAACATCGCCGGCACTATACACCTTTGTACCATCTGCCTTATAGATATCTGCTCCGGCAGTTACCTTAAAGGTTGCTCCGGAAAGCTTCTTTTTCTCATAAGTGAAATTGCTTCCATTCCATGAGCTAAGCACCTCACCCTCTTTATAGATTGTGATTGCTCCAAGCTGCTCTTTATCTGTTGCAGAGATTCCCGTTGTCTGTCCTGCTTTTACAGTAAGTGTATGAACTTTACCGGAAAGGACATATCCCTTTGGTGCGGTAATCTCTTTTACATAATAAGTGCCTGCGACAAGTGCAGCTGACTTTGCATATCCGTTTCCATCTGTTGTCATGGTCTGTACTCTGTTTGTGCATCCGCTGTCAGAATAGATTCCATAGACTGCACCGGAAAGCTTCACTCCGCTTGACTCATCTGTCTTTGTAAGCTCACCATATCCGATGTTCTCTGTCTTGACCTTGATATATGCTTTGATAGGATCTGCTGTCGGTCTTTCAGAAATAAACTCCTGATAACCGCTCTTGCCCGTAAGCCAGAATACACAGCTTGATGTTGTCTCAACCTTACCAGCATTGGATGTGAATGTTCCTGTTGTAGCTGTAGTATTCACGCTCGTTGAAGAGATTGTAATACTGTTGCCATTCTTATCAACAGAATATCCGCTGATGCCAAAATCAAAATCCGATAAAACACCATTGCTGTCAGATAATGTTGTTTCAAATCTCTGACTTCCCTCATTCCACTTTAATTCATAAGTTGGTGCCTCACTGGTTCTGCGTGATGCAAAACTTGGAAGTGTTGCATTGTAGGAGCTGCTGATATTGTCCCTGAGCCTCTCATAATAGCTGTATGAAGAATCAGGACTTGGTGCTGTGTTACAGAGCTTTCTTGCTGCCGAATCACCACTTCCGGTTCCAAAGATATCTGCTACAATAACCCATACCATTGCCTGAGTTGCGATATACTCATCGCACTGACTGTTGCTTGGTACCGCCTTTTGTGTACTGTTAAACCCATAATAAAGGCAGTAACTTAAAAGCTTTCTCTGCTGTGCTGACATTGATGTGCTTGCATCATCGTAGCTGTTCATAAGCTGACCGCCATCTGCTCTTAATCCGAAATTCATACAATATGCAGAATTTCCGTCAAGAATTGAATACAGAATCTTGCCATGATTATATCCGGGCTTCAGCTCACTTACTTCTCCGGAATTTTTGACTGACGCATTCCAGAACGCAATATTTGCCTGCGGACTGGCTGCAAATGCTGTTGTTCCATTCGTAAAGAGTGTTCCAACCAGTGTGAGCATAGCCATAAATCCTGCCATAAAACGCTTTAGTTTCTGTTTCATGTGCTCTTTCCTCCTTAATTTACGCATAAAAAAAGAAAGACATAAGTTTATGGCTTACATCTTTCTTCATTCTGCTTCTATTCGTTTTTATTTATCTGTGACATCGAAACTCGTAATAGTCTGTGCCGCCTGTCGTGTAAACTCCATCATAACTGATGTAGAATACCGGATCTGTTTCCAAAAGTAACATACTTGCAATATATTCTGCGATTGCATCCTCAGATGATAACCGCTGTCCATCAATGGTACTTGCTTTGTTGAGGTCTGTCTCTACAAACACACTATAATAAGAGCCTTCCATACCATCGTAAGGATAATACTCATTGTACTCTTCCTGCGTGATACTACCGTCATTCAAATGATTCTGTAAATTCTGCTGTGTGGTAATCATCCCTCCTGCCTGACACTTTGCTGTTGCAAGTGACACAACATTCTGTGGACTGTATGCCACGGATGCAGGCTGTGGATTGCTCACATTGTCTTTCGGACTGTCTGTAGTCTGACCACCATTACCTGCATTACTCTGATTTCCTCCAGCTTCCTCATTATCATTTACTGAAGCTTTCTGTTCCGGCTCGTCATTCTGCTTTGGCTTTTCTTCCTGCCTTGAAGCAGTTTCATTATCAGCGGACCGGTTATCTTCCTTATCATTCTTCTCTTCTGAATCTTTAACCTCGGCAATATCTTTCTCTGTCTCTTCACTTCCAGCTTCGGTTGTGACCTCTGTGACAGCTTCCGTTGCCATTTCTGCTTCTTCAGTTGGCTTTACGCTTTCCGTCTGTTTCTCTGTCTGATTATCAGCCTTTTCCTTACCACCATTACAGGCAGCCATTGAAAAGACCAGTACTGCGGATAATAAGATAATACTTATCTTCTTCATAGTAATCACCCATCCCTTCTCCGCAAGAGGGACGGGCTTTGTGTTCCGTGCCATCCACCCTTGCGGTGAACTATTTATCTGTAATGCACGGGACACATAGGACTGTCCCGTATTCTGTGCATCTTAAACTCCTTTCATTATACCAGCTCTCTTATTTTAAAGAAATACTGCATAAGTCTTCTGTTTTTCTTATAATTTAAGAATAAACCCTTTACCTGCATAAGCTCACCTCCTCTCAGAATGTGCCCATTCTTACGAATGAAAGAAATATCCTTGCCACCATAGCGAATAGAAGAAGAATTATTCTGGCAAGTCCTAAGACCAGCTTCAACGCTCCAAGAATTATCCTTAATATCCACTTGAGTATCTCTAAAATTACTGTTCCTACGGCTCCCATAACTCTTCTCATAATAATCAGTCTCCTTTCGACATCCATCCCATTGCAAGTCCTGCAACATCTGCATCGTCCATAACATCTTCTGTAGGTTCTTGTGCTTCACTATTGGCTGCCTGCATTATTACCGGCTGACCAACATTCATCCCGGATATCACTCCGCCTAACAGCTTTATTACCTCTTTTCTAGCCTCATTGGTTGCTGCTTCAATGACCTCTTCCTTAATGTCATCAATATCTTCTGACCGGATATATTCAGCCCTCTCTTTTTCTTTCTTCTTGATAACAAATGTTTCTTTTCCATAATTATCAATGTAGAACTGAATCGCATCTATAATGAACTGGTTCTTAGATTTGAAAATCTTCGGATCAAGGTTCTGAATCACATCATTTATTTTCACATGCTGAGGATTGCTCATGTTGAGGCGGACAGAAGTTTTTACTTCATATTCAAGTCTTCTTCCCATCATCTGCCTCCTTATGATAATCGCTTAGTGCTTTTAAGTCCCATTGTGGCAAGCTGCTCATATCCTCTTGCATTTGCCTTTACATCAAGGTTATAGGAAATGTTCCTGGCATCGTGACTACCAAAATTCTTCATCACAACCGCCCCGCCTCCGACAAATACAATCGGTGTAGTCTTTAAGTTATACCCAAACTCACGGATTGAGTTATATACCTTATCAACAAAATCCTCTATCTCTGCCTTGATAATGGCAAAGTATTCATCATCAATATCTGACCTGCCATATCGCATGATGTTCTGTATCTCTGACTCGTCTACCTCTCCGTTAAGCTGTCTTACACACTGCTCATTGATAGAACGCATACAGGTAATAAGACCTTTTGGAATCGTCACACACTTTGATTCATCCGGTGACTTGTTGATTACCGGCATAATGTCGATTGTCCAGCTACCGATATCTACTATCAGCGTTTTCTTTGCCATAGCAGGAATCTTGTCCACTACTGCTGCATAGCACTGAGGAAATACTGCAACATCATCAATTTCAATATGATATGGCTCATTCTCATATTTGAAGCTTACACGCTTATTCTTTGTCAGATACTTGATAAAATCATTCTTCTCTGCACCAAACCTCGTAAGCGGAAGTCCTACAGCAAGGAATACCTTTGCCTCTGCAAGACCTCTTCTTTTAAGTTCCTTAGCAACTGCTGCAAGAGTGAGAAGATAAAAGCTGTCATCTTCGACCTTTGTATCCTTTACTTCCTGCCTTACAGTTCCGACCTTGTAAAACTTTCCTTCATACTCAAGTACATCACCGAAAAGTGCCGGAGTAGTTGTAATCTCCTTTACACCTGTGACAAATACCTGAGAGATTGTTTTCATCATTGACCAGCCATGATCAATGCCGATTACTTCTAACTTGTTATTCATATGTTTTGCACATCCTTTCTTCTTAAACAGCCACTTGAACATCTTAACCACCTACTTTCCTATCAGCTTTCGCATACAAGGAAAACAATAACCATTCCCTTGATAATATGGACATCCGACACATTCTGTCGGAAGTTTCTGTTCTTTTTTCTTAGATGGTTTACAACATGTTCCATTGGCACATCTGTTGTTATGTCCCCAGAAGAATCTACAATGCATACAATCTTTTAATTCTCTTTCAAGCTTTTCTTCTGGAGATACAAACCTGCGTTTCTTATGCTTATCTCTTTTTTCAACTGTTCCCACCAGAGCTCTCCTCCCTTCCAAGGAGTGATTGCTCTCTTATATTTTCCAATATCCTGTCCGACTCACCTGCTGTCCTTGCTAATGAATACAATACAATAAGAACAATAATTATAAATGCTATGCTAAATCCCATCATCACTTTATCCTCCTTCAAATTAGTTGCCATATAGACAAAATTTGAATTTGGAAGTGATATAGTCTACATGGCTATGCTTAATGCTAAGCATGTAGGTACACGCCAGTCTTCTAGACTCCTATATCGCCCCGTGTACAAAGAGGTGTTCTCACCTCCGGGAGTTACAGACGAGCCACAAAATGTGTTTCACGACGCCCTTCTGAATTATTAGAAGCACTATCTCCTCTTTTAGCCTTTTGAGGATAAGGACGAACTTCTCGCCCTCTGTGGTTGATTATCCTTACGCAACATGTCGAATCCTTTTTCCAGATTTCCATCCAACTTCTCACCCTTCATCTTTCGATCCATCAGGCTACTAATATGATAGCTGTGACTTTCATCTTCCAGGTACATGCCTCGTAAATTTACTACCTACAGATACTCTGCAGTGCAAACTACTTTGCAAATCTGTAACTGATTATTCAATTGTTATGTCCAATCTCTCTTGGACAATTGATATTCTACAATGCACTTTAATTTTACGGAAGTGACACCACTGGTGTATTTTTACGAATTTTCACCAGTTTTTGGTGTATTTGTCATTTCCTTTAATTTGTTCCATGTATGCTTAGGCAGTTCTCTTGCCGGCTCTCTGAATCGTTCAAGATATTTTTCAAATAATTCCGTATTGATTAATGCTGAATTACCGACTTTATAGACTGCTCCTGCCTCTCTCGCAATTACTATGATTCTAGATTTACTTATCCCATAAATAATCGCTCCTTCCTCTGCATTGACAAATTTTTTCATAAAATCCTTTGTATCTGAATAGCACTTATATGAGTAACTCATTCATCAGTCTCCTTTCACATTTGGCAATGGATGTTTCATTTCTGTTGGCGGTTCTCTGAATTGCTCCATATAATCATCAAAAATTTCCAAATTTATTAATATAGTATTTCCCTTAGCTGTTCCAATCTTATATACAGCACCCGCTGCTCTAGCCATTTCAATAAATCTATGATGCCCTATGCTATAAGTCATTGAAGCTTCCCCAATTCTTACAAACTTCTTTTCTACGATTTTGTTTGAACTAGGCACTCTTGCAAAATGTTTCATAAATTTCATCAACCTTTCCTTATGTACTAATATAATCTTTGCAAGCTGATATCTTGCTCCAGCAGCTAATGCTATATCCATTGCCTCATCTCGTGTTACATCTAATAAAGCCATTACTTCATCAATACGAATAAATCTTGGTTTTACATTTTCTTTTCTATAGGCACTAACTGAACCACTCAATGTATTTACCATAACATCACCTACTTATAAAACTCAGCATCTGTAATATGAAAAGTTTCAAGATACTTATCCAATATTTCTGTATTAACAAGTACAAGCTGACCAATCTTATAACAAGCCTTGGCATCCTTAGCCACTTCTTGAAATTTTGTCATTCCCATACTGTACATCTTTGCACCATCTGAATATCTTACAAACTTTTTTGCAGCCTCATATCTATCTTTCTTCTTTGATTCATCCATTGCTGTGCTCCTTTCACTTTGACTTCATAACAAATGACGTATTTTCTCCATAACGCAAAAAAGAGGACATCTTCTAAATTTCTTTAGAAAATGTCCTCTTAGTAGTTCATATTCGATTGAATCTTATTCTTTTCAGATTGTGTACTCTTTCATACTGATGTAAATGACTATGCCAAAATACGTCTTTTAATGCGTCCTTTGACGTACTCAAATGCCTCAATCCCGCATAAACACTGGGTTTATTTATCCAAGCTCTTCATCGTCGGGAACAGAAGAACATCTCTGATCGCCTGTGAATCTGTGAGGAGCATTACCAGTCTGTCTATACCATAACCGATACCGCCTGTCGGTGGCATACCGATCTCAAGTGCATTGAGGAAATCCTCATCAGTGTGCTCAGCCTCATCATCGCCAGCTGCCGCATTCGCATCCTGAGCGGCAAATCTCTCACGCTGATCGATCGGATCGTTCAGCTCTGAGTAAGCGTTACACATCTCCCATGTGTTGATGAAGAGCTCGAAACGCTCAACCTTTGTAGGATCTGAAGGTTTCTTCTTTGTAAGTGGTGAGATCTCTATTGGGTGATCCATGATAAATGTAGGCTGGATCAGGTTCTCTTCACAGAACTCCTCAAAGAACAGGTTCACGATATCGCCCTTCTTGTGGCGCTCCTCATACTCTACATGATGCTCGTCAGCGATCTTCTTCGCCTCAGCATCATCAGCAACCTGGTCAAAATCAACACCTGTATACTTCTTTATAGCATCGACCATAGTCAGACGCTCAAATGGCTTGCCAAAGTCGATCTCTATTCCATTATATGAAATCTTGGTGCTTCCACATACCTTTTCTGCGAGGTAACGGAACATGGACTCTGTCAGCTCCATCATACCATAGTAATCTGTATATGCCTGATATAACTCCATGAGGGTGAACTCAGGGTTGTGACGTGTGTCAACGCCCTCATTACGGAACACTCTTCCAATCTCATATACTCTCTCAAGACCACCGACGATAAGTCTCTTGAGATAAAGCTCCAATGATATACGAAGCTTTACATCCTCATCGAGCGCATTGTAATGTGTCTCAAATGGTCTCGCTGCAGCACCACCGGCATTGGATACAAGCATAGGGGTCTCAACTTCCATGAAATCACGTCCAGCCAGGAAATTACGGATCTCCTTTAATATCTGTGATCTCTTGATGAATACTTCCTTGCTGTCCTGATTCATGATCAGATCCACATACCTCTGACGATATCTCATATCTGTATCTGTCAGTCCATGGAACTTCTCTGGGAGCATCTGGAGTGACTTGGACAGAAGTGTTATCTCTTCAGCATGTATGGATATCTCACCCGTCTTTGTTCTGAAAGCATATCCCTTTACACCATATATATCACCTATATCTGATTTCTTAAAGTCAGCATATGACTCCTCGCCGATCTGATCTCTGGCAACATATACCTGAATGTTGCCCTTGAGGTCCTGAATATTACAGAAAGAAGCCTTACCCATGACACGCTTGAACATCATACGTCCTGCAATACTCACATTGATAGGTGAAGCGTCCATGATCGCTCTTCTCTCATTGTAATCGTTGTTGATTACCTCTCTCTTCTCCGCCTCGTCAAGCCCCTCAACTGAAGGTGCCTGTCTTCCCGCAAGAAGCTCAGCCTCATGTGCTGTGTACATGTCCTTTACTTCTATACTGTGCTGCTGCACATCATACTTAGTTATAACAAATGGATCCTTGCCTGCAGCCTGAAGATCTGCCAGTTTCTCACGGCGAACCATCTTCAGCTTATTAAGATCCTGCTCATTTCCCTTGTTGTTCTGCTCTGCCATCTTCTCTTACAGCTCCTGTCTCTTAATATCAAGTACTCTGTACTTAAATTCTCCGTCTGGTGCCTCCACCAGAACTTCCTCTCCGACCTTTGCACCCTTGAGTGCCATTCCAACCGGTGACTCATCTGAAATCTTGTTGTTCATGATATCTGCCTGTGATGAACCAACGATATCATACTCAACTTCCTCATCAAACTCATAATCGTATACGACTACCTTACAGCCGATACCTACAACTCCTGTATCAACCTCGTCCTCATCTACGACCTCAATATTCTTAAGCATGGTCTCAAGCTGTTCGATCCTCGCCTCGATGTCTCTCTGCTCATCCTTGGCTGCATCGTACTCTGCATTCTCTGACAGATCTCCCTGCTCTCTTGCCTCCTTGATCTTGGCTGCAATCTCTCTACGCTTATTTACTTTCAGATCCTGGAGCTCTTCCTCAATCTTTTTGAGACCTGAATAGGTAACTACATTCTTTTTCTCTGCCATCGCCGCACATACCTCCTAAAATATCCTTATGATTATATCCTATACTATGGTATAAAAAAATGCGGAAGATGGGACTTGAACCCACACGGTATTGCTACCACAGGCACCTGAAGCCTGCGCGTCTGCCAATTCCGCCACTTCCGCATGTTCACAACGAACGTTAATATAATAAACTGTCAGCTATGATATGTCAACAACTTTTTTCAGAAAATACAGACTGTATACAGCCAGCCACAGCTATATAAAGTCTGTATTTTTCTATTATTACCTTGCTATATTTATTCTTCTTTTTTGCTGCGTGTTTACGTTTTTATTTAACATTCTTTACCGCAGCAACATTTGAATATGAAGACTTCGACGCTGCACCGCCATGGCTCACTGTATACGTCACCACGGATGACTTTTACATATTACGAGTAATCTATATGGCAATCCATATCCGAACTACTTTGTACACTTAACCCCAACCGCTGCCGGGAATGCCGACTGAGCTTTGACTCCGTTGCCTCCTGTCGCAACTGCTGTGGCCTTGTAATAGTATGTCTGTCCCTTTGTAGCCTTCTTGTCTACATATGAAGATTCCTTCACAGCTCCAATAAGCGCATACTTTCCGTCCTTGCTGGTTGCACGGTATACATAATATGCCTGTGCTCCGGAAACGCTGCTCCATGAAACAGTAACTGTCCTGGTTCCTGTGTTCCTGGCCCTTGCCATCTTAGGTGCTCCGAGCTTGTGCTCATAGGTAAATGTATATCTCTTATCCGACTCATAATTACCGAAATATGACTCACTTGTTCCGATAAACCCAACTCGTGGCTGTATAAAATATAAATACTTTGTCTTTACCGAATAATCCTTATCTTCATATGATGTACGGTTTGTATTCGCTATCCACTGCTGTACACCAGACTGAAGATTCTTTCTGTATATCGTATAGCTCATCGCACCCGGAACAGCCTTCCACGATACAACCGCCGTTGCATTGGTCTTTCGTGCGACCTTAACTCCGGACGCAGGTGGAATTTCATTTACATCACATGATACATACTTGCGGCTTACCACAGAGCCCTTGTACGGCTTTATAGTGATATAGCTGTATTTCATGCCCTTATCTCTCGATCCGGGATTTCTGAATCGGCAGGTGTTTCTTGTCCAACTTGTATACTTGGCAATCGTCTCTTCCCTGTCGGTAAAGTTGTTGTGCGCTGTGATCACATATCCCGATGCTCCAAGCACCTTGTCCCACGCTACACTCGTGTATATGACATATGTCTTCTTGTCATCACTCATCGCGGTTTGTATTGATGTCTTTCTGAGGTTGTAAATGTATCCATCATATGCCATCTCCACACTTTCAGAATGAGTATTTTCGCATAACACCTTTCCTCCGGACACATTCTGAGCCTTTAAGATAAATCTGTATGAATGTCCGGCACTGAGTCCCTTCACTGTGTAAGACGAACCCTTTGTGACTGCCAGTCTGGTATATCTGTTTCCATTCACATCAGTCTGCATATACCAGATCTCATAAACATTTGCTCCTCGAACCTTTTCCCATGACAGTTTGACTGATGTCGATGACAGCTTATCTAAATCGAGATACGGATTTCCCATGAGGACCTTCACACTGTTATTATCAGAAGATATCGCAGGACCTGAGTAAAGCTTGTTTGTATTTGGATCATAGTACTTAGGTATGACCTTGTAGTAATATGTCTTTCCCGCCTTTACAGTTGTGTCTGTATATGTCTGGCTTGTCGTCGTCCTGATCTTTTTATATCCGCCACTTGCCTTCTCTGATCTGTATATGTCAAACTGATTGTACATGCCAGTGCCGTTGACAGTTATATCCACCCCTCTGCTGCCAAGTTCGAGCGAAAGCTGTGTCCAATATGCACCATAGTCCGCCTCAGCTTTTATGACCGGGGATATGGTGATCGCTTTGTCCTCTTTAATATATGAGTCCTTGCTGGCAATGACTTTGAACCTGTAATAATATGTCCTGCCCAAAGTTGCCGAATTGTCATAATAAGTACATGAAAGGCCAGCACTGGTTTTATTAACAGAAATTTTCTTAAAACCACTCTTCGGATTTGTCGATCTGTATACCTCATACTCATAACTGCTGCCCACATAGTTTTTAAATCTGGCAGATACATATATCTCATAGTACTTGCTGTAGCCGTTGTTTTCAGTTTTGCTGTGTACGTTCGCTGAATATCCGTCTGTAGCGAATCCGTACGCTGCAAACTTTCGCTTTACAGTCTTGGTGATCTTGGTTCCGCCAGATCCCGTAACCACAAGTTCAATAGTATATGTCACTCCGGCCTTACCATAAAACTTCCTGCTGAAATCCCAGTTTCCATAGGAATCAGCCTCTGTTGTATATTCAAGCACACCATTGATATACAGCTCAGCGCTCTCACCTTTTCCGTTTCCGCTTATATTTACGTAGCTTGAATTTACCTCGCTTTCACTGGCATTACCATCAGCGCCAAAATAATATACTACAGCCGCCTGCTGTGTATCTGCAGCCACAGCCGCCTGTGACTGGTCTTTCCCGTCTGTCGCCGCCATAGCAGGTGCAGCCACCCCAAATATAAGTGCAGAGGCAAGTGCAACGCACAAAGCTTTGTTTATAACTCTCTTCTTCATACTCTACCCCTTTCCATCTACTTACTGATCCTCACAGCCTTTGCAGCGGACGGAGTTGACTTTACAGTCTTGCCGCAGTCATTGACCGTGAGGGCCACAACTCTGTAATAGTAAGTCTTGCCCTTCTTAAGTTTCTTGTCTGCATATACCATGACATTCTGAGATGTCCTTGCCACCTGTACATACTTCCCATTTACACTCTCTGCGCGATATACCTTGTAGCATTTTGCATTTGCGATCTTGTTCCACTTGAGTGACGCTGTTCCAGCTGATGCATTTGTGCCTGAAGATATGGCAGGTCTTGTGAGCGCATGTGTATAATCTGCGTATTCCTTATAATAGCCTTGATAAAATCCGGCTATTGACTCCCATGGGCGGACTGAATAGGTATATTTCAGGCCATTTGTCACATGAGTGTCCACGAACGATGTAGCTGAAGTGTATCCTATGGTCTGAGTCACGCCAAGAGGAGTTATTCTGTATACTGCATATGTCTTTGTTCCAGGCACCGATGTCCAGTCTATCTGAACCGATGTACCAGTCTTTCTAGTAACCTTCACCCTTGACACAGCAGGCATCTCATCGACAACCTCCCCCCGTTCTTCACCGACCACCTTTCCTCTGTATGGCACGACTTTGACAAAACTGTATTTAAGTCCATTTTTAGTATCTGCCACATTTCTGAATGTATACGACACTGCTTTTGCCGAGAGTTTCCTGATCGTCTCTGTCTTACCAGTGTAATTGTTGTACGCCTTTACATAATATCCTGATGCACCCCAGTCCTTATACCATGTCAGCTTGTAATACACTGCGACTATACCCTTGCTTGTATCCGCTGCCGACTTCACTGCAGTTTTGGATAAGTCCTGTACATAATCTGTATACCCCATGGTACGTATATTTGTGTTGCTGTCTGAATATTTAACCGCCGATCCGGCCTTCTTCACTGTTCTTATCTTTACTGAATACTTGCCGTTAGGCGCAAGATTTTTGAGAACAAACGACTTTTTCTTTGTGACTGCCGCTTTTCTGTAAGCGTCACCGATTATATCTGTTCTCCTGTACCATACCTCGTATGATACGTCCGAGCTGTTGTCTCCATCCCACTCACACTTCAGGGATGTCGTCGCCACCTGGGTAAGTTCAGGCCACGCCGCATCCATAATGTATCTCGTTGCCACCGGCTCGGTGAATTTACCCGTTGTTGTCTTTCCTGTTACAGAGTCATAGTACTTTGGAACAACCTTGTAATAATATACCGTTCCCTTCTTTGCACTTTTATCCTCGTAATAATTTTCATAGATGCTTGCGATCTTCTTGTATCCCTTTGCCCTGGCAGTTGAACGGTATATATCATACTGATTTGCAAAGTTCGTACCTATTGACAGGCCTATGCCAGCCCTTTTTCCATTATTTAAACCATATGTATAGCTGCTCAGTGTGCAAGTCGGCACTCCATGCCTCACACCCACAGCAGCGCCGCTCACAGAAAGTACCTTGTCGCTCGTCACATACTCATCTGTTCCTCTGAGAATACGGAGTTTGTAATAGTACGCAGTTCCGGCTTTTACATCATAGTCATAGTAACTTACCTTGTAAGCTGATGTGGTATTTCCATATGCGATACGTGAATATCCACCGCTTGGCTTTGCCGATCTGTACACTTCGTATTTTATTGAGTAGTTTTTCGGATTGTCCACCGGCATATACACATATACGCTGTCAGGTCTCCGTATTCCATTTTCACTGGTCGTCCATCCCCGGCTTTCTGCTGTTATCGCAAGCTCACCATTGTCTTCGTATCTTCTGAGTGAAACAGTGCTCGTTGTGATCTGTTTCTTTTCAGTAACCACCTCTCCGTCCTGGTTGCTGACCCTGACTTCCACGGTATATGTGGTTCCAGCCAAAGCGTCTATACTGGTGTTAAGGTCAATATATTTATTATCACCGCCGGATGTTTTCTCAGAATACAGCTTGCCATTCACCCAAAGTTCTGCCTTGTATGCATATGCGGAACCATAAACCTTGATTTCCTGATTATACCCCTCCTGCAAATTAAGGTATGACACGTACGCTTCACTCGCCGCAGTTTCTGCCGCACCATCGTCAGCTGCCGTGCTGACCACTTCCTTTGCATCTGTCTGACTACTCTCCGCCGCCGAGGCTATCCCCACATCACCGAATACCATCGCCGAGGCAAGAGCAATACACAGACATCTCCTTGCAATGCCTTTTCTCATAAATTCCCCTTTCTCTTTTCCGGGATGATACGCAGGAACTTTCCCTCTGTCACACGAATCAACTAGCTGATCATGTCTGCACACCTATCCCTGTTTTGATAAAATATTAATTCCTTTTCATTTTATATTTACGTATACTTTTAGTCAATATGTTTAAACTTTTATTTCAATTTTGTATATTTTCACACTCTCTGATTCACCGGGCGCACAAAAAACAGACCACACACATTTCCTATGTACGGCCTGTACCCATCTGTCATATTATCATTTTGTACACTTGACTCCTACAAAGCGTTGCCGCACTGGCAGTGAAACTTTTTTCTGGAAGTCTTTTCACTGCGTTTCTTGCCATTTAGCCAAACCTCAGCCTTATACGCATACACTGATATGTTCACATAAACAGTTCCTAAAGTCTCATACATATTAAACTTTGACACACTCGCCTTACTCGCAGCTATCTCCGCTGTGTCAATACCAATCTCAGTGCCGACAACCAGAAAAGACCGGCAGGAATACTTTTTGTTCCCACCGATCTTCGTAACTTCGTATACACATGATTGAATTGTATCTGCTGACTACTCTGTGGTCTCGCTCTCTGTAGTCTCACTGTCAGCATCTGTCGCCGTTGCAGTCTTCTCTACCGCCCTTTTCATAAGGAAATCAAGAACGTTCTCCTCTGTAGCATAAAATATGAGATCATCCTCTGAATAGTACTTATCTACATCAGCATCGCTCTCTAATTTATTGTCCTCCATAACCTTTGCCCTGTAAGCCTTTACGTCATCAGCATCAGCTACAAGATCGTTGTCAAGTGCTATACATGATACCACTATCTTCTCTTTCATGACACTCTCAACTGCTGTGTGGAGCTTTTCAAGGAATGCGGCCTCATCACTGCAGCCATAGAAATATGCCATGTATGTTGTGAAATCTATTCCATAGTTCTCTGCGTTCTGCTTTGCATTGTTCACTGTAGTCTGGATGTATGTCTTTATCTCATCCTCTGGATACTTTTCAAATGTAACCTTCTCCTCAACAGCCTTGAGCACCGAGGCCTTATCCTCATCATCTGCATCTTTGTTCTTGTCAGCCTGAAGATCCTCTCTGAGATGCTTTGTATATGCATCTGTAGTAGTATACTCACCATCTGTTGCTTTCTTTACAAGGGCGTCTGTATACTCCGGAACTGTTTTGACCGAGATGTAGTTTACGGTAACCTTATAAGTTGCAGTCAGTCCTGCCACTGTGGTATCTGAGTAATCGTCTGGATATGTTACAGTGATCTCCTTCACGTCACCAGCCTTGCTGCCTATGAGCTGATCATCACTGCCGTCACCCAATGTATTGTTGCCAATAGTAAGAGAATAATCTGTCTTACTGTCTTTCTCCGTTCCCGATATCGTCTCAACATAATCAACGTTAACTTTATCGCCATCTTTTATGGCACTTGTCTTATCTTCACTTGTCTCAGAGTTATCGTTGCAGAAACTATCTATAGAACTCTGAACATCGTCATCTGTAACCTCTCGAGATGCAGGAACATACTCAATATCTGTATACGCTGCCTTGTCAACCACTGCACATTTTGAATATTTCTTAAACTGACTTGAACTGCTGCTGCACCCGGAGAGCAGACCAGCACACATAACAGCGGTCATTCCAGCTGCAATTATCTTCTTAACTCTCATAATCCTATTCTTTTACCCCTTTGTCTTTTTATTATTTATTATTCTGCCTCTGTTGTGGCCGCCTCTGTTGTGACCGCCGCAGTCGTAGCGTCAACTGCCTTTGCATTCTTGTAAAGTACATCGTTCATGACCTTGTATGCAAGGGCATTGTACTTGATCTCAACATCTGTCAGGTTGCTTCTGACGCTCTCCTCATCCACATTGTTCTTCTGTGCATAATCAGCAAGATAATCGTCTGCCTCCTGGTCTGTGACAGTGATTCCCTCAGCCTTTGCGACTGCACACATCACCATCTTTTCTTTCTGTGAATCCTCACATACTGCGTAGATGTACTGTGAAAATGCATCAGCATCATCATATCCATAATAATAGTAGATATATGTGTCATAATCCATTCCGTAGCTCTCTGCCTGTGTTTTTATCGATGTCTCAATCTTGTCAGCATTTGCCTGTACTTCCTCTGTCGACAGATTTTCAATCTTGCTGTCGTTGATAAGCTTTACCATGATGTCGTTCTGAGCACTTGCAAGAGCTGCATTCTCCTTGTCAGTCTTGAGCTGCTGACGTACAGACTCCTCATACTCCTTTGTGGTCTTGTAGTCTGTGTTGTCGGCAACCAGCTGATCGTTGTATGTTGCTGGCTTGTCTATCTTTATATAGTTCAATGTTGTCTTGAACTCAGCTTCTTTTCCATTGAGGTTGTCCCTTCCATAATTCTCTGGAAACGTTGCTTTTACCACAAATGTATCTCCAGCCTTATGTCCTACTACCTGATCCTCAAATCCATCTATAAATGAACCCGAACCGAGCACAAGGTCATATCCGCTGCCGTTGGTGTTTCCTCCGTCAAACTCCTCACCATCCACAGTGCCTACAAAGTCTATGTTGACTGTATCGCCATTCTTTGCCTCGCTTGTGGTATCCTTGTCATATGTTGCAAGACCGTCTACAAATTCATCGACCTTCTGCTGAACTTCCTCATCCGTAACTTCAACATCAGCCTTCTCGTACTCAATACCTATGTAATCTCCAAGCTCAACATCCTTGGCATACTTCTCTACATACTCATCTATGGTCTCTCCACTTTTTGCATCGGATGCCGTAGCTTCACTCTGAGTATCGCTCTTCTTATCATCTGTCTCTTATACACATCTCCGAGC
>ENA-UAMP01000502-UAMP01000502.1-human-gut-metagenome-genome-assembly--contig:-NODE-502-length-18087-cov-4.068656_pt1 | contig 18087 bp, 17 predicted proteins | sample MGYA00243285_ERZ654501 | MGnify/ENA primary metagenome ERZ654501 (study PRJEB26926, sample SAMN06164850) | human gut metagenome | biome: ENVO:00009003; feature: ENVO:2100002; material: ENVO:00002003...
ACGAGATGCTCAGGAGTCTCGTGGGCTCGGAGATGTGTATAAGAGACAGTCTGTACACTGAGGCGTGTCAGATCGTGGTGAGGGCTGACTCAGGCATAGACAGCCTGGATGATCTTCAGGGCAAGAAAGTTTCCGTTGGCGAGGAAGAATCAGGAACCCAGAGAAATGCAGAGCAGATACTTAAGATGACAGGTCTTGTGGAATCCCTTGTAGACACAGTAAATCTCGATTATGTGGATGCGGCAAATGAACTCAAATCAGGCCAGATAGATGCATTCTTCTGTACAGCAGGCATACAGACTTCAGTGATCGAGGAGCTGTCTAAAGAGTGCACTGTGAAGCTTATCGGAATAGATGATAAATGCAGGAACAGGCTTAAATCCGTGTATGGCTTCTATACAGATTACACCATACCGGCGGGAACATACGAAGGACAGGATCAGGACGTTGAGACTCTTGGGGTCAGAGCTGTGCTTCTTGCAAGAGATGATATGGATGAGGAAATAGTGGAGGAGCTCACAGGACTTCTCTTTGAACATTCGCAGGATATACAGTATTCCATACCACTCACTTTCCAGATCGATGAGAGTGAGGCAGTGAAGAACGTGACCATTCCATTTCATGATGGTGCGAAAGCTTATTATCAGAAAAAAGGAATAGAGATCCCGGCTGAACAGTAGTTGTCAGCTGATGATAATAAATATACTGAATGCGGAAAAGAATATATGCAGATGATATTGGGTGAAATGGTATCTGATAACGGATGTCTGCATGTGTATATAATATAGATAAGAGAGGTCTTACATGGAGATACAGATAGATATGTATCAGACACTGGCGGTGTCAGTTCTGGTACTTATATTGGGACAGTTTTTGAAGAAAAAAATTAATTTCCTGGAGAAATTCTGCATACCGGCGCCGGTCATAGGAGGTCTGCTTTTCGCAGTCCTGACCTGTGTGTGTTACAGTCTTGGCATAGCAGAATTTACATTTGACGATACGCTGAGAGAGGTGTGCATGGTATTCTTCTTCACATCCGTTGGATTCCAGGCGAATCTCAAGGTTTTAAAGAGTGGAGGAAAGTCGTTGTTCATATTCCTTGGGTTGGTTGTGGTACTTATAGTGTCCCAGAACTTCCTGGCACTCGGAGTTTCAAAGGTACTTAACCTTGATCCGCTGGTTGGCTTGTGTACAGGTTCCATTCCTATGGTAGGTGGTCATGGAACTGCAGGAGCGTTTGGCCCGGTGCTGGAGGATTTTGATGTCAAGGGGGCAACCACTATATGCACGGCTGCGGCAACATTTGGACTTATCGCAGGAAGTCTTATAGGCGGACCTATAGGCAAGAGACTCATAGACAGGAAGAAACTTTTGGACACTGCAGTTGCCGAGGACGACAGTATACTGGTTGAGGATGAGAAGAAACATGAGCGTCATACCAATATGTATGCGGCAGCAGTGTTTCAGCTCATCATAGCAGTAGGAATAGGAACCATCATATCGGAACTTCTTACAAAGACAGGACTTACATTTCCTATATATATAGGTGCGATGATCGCGGCTGCGGTCATCAGAAATATCGGAGAGTATTCCGGCAAGTTTGATATATATATGGGTGAGATCAACAACCTTGGTGGTATCTGCCTGTCACTGTTTCTTGGAATGGCGATGATCACACTGAAGCTGTGGCAGCTTGCGGAGCTTGCACTTCCACTTATAATATTGCTCTCAGCGCAGCTTATACTCATGATGCTGTTCACATATTTTGTTGTGTTCAACGTGATGGGCAGGGATTATGATGCGGCGGTTCTGTCGGCGGGTACCTGTGGCTTTGGTATGGGAGCCACACCAAATGCCATGGCGAACATGCAGGCTATATGCGACCGCTATGTTCCTTCGGTCAAGGCATATCTGATAATACCGCTTATAGGAAGTTTATTTGCTGACTTCCTGAACAGCCTGGTAATTACATTTTTCATAAACATACTTTAGGGGGTATAACCAACTATGAGAGAAAAAAATAAAGAACAGCATAAAAAGCATCACAGATTCAACATGTCATTTGACAATCTGGCGATCCCTGAGGTGAACACAAAGAGCCATGATGACAATGAGGATAATGTGGGTGAGGATGATTCGTCTGTGACATATGACACGGTGGCGATCCCGGAGATCCACATAAGGAAAAAGAAAGACAAATAGTGATTAAAATCGTCCGGTTGTGTTAGAATACAGTCGGGCGATTTTGTATTGAGATTATTTTATTATTGACAGGTTAATCGATATTGCTGCGAAATTGACTTGTTATTGGATATATGGGGGTTGTATATGGGTGACAGCAAGGTGAAAAATGAGAATATGATTTTGGATTTTACTCACGTATATCGTGATGAGGATATAAAAGATATAGATAGATTCAGATACATAGATTGCTCTGATATACAAGAGACAGATATGTATTGTTCAAAAAATGCGTATGAAAAAATATGGGGCAGGATAGAGCCGTACGGAATCCAGGGTATACATTATATAGATTCGGGAAATTATCATTATATAACGAAGATTATAACAGATCATATAGCCGAACCGTTTGGGCTGGTTATGTATGATCATCATACAGACATGCAGATACCGATGATTCCAGAAATGACGAGCTGCGGAGACTGGGCGGGACAGGCTTTGAGTCAGAATAAAAACCTCAGGCAGCTTGTGATAGTGGGACCGCCGGAGTCAGATATAGAGCAGACTTTGGAAAGTTATAGTGGGAGTCAGAGCGGAAGATTGTTGACATTTTCCGCCGAAGACCTGCATGGTGATCTGCTTGAGAATAAGCTGAAACTTATTAGAACAGATCTGCCTCTGTATATATCTATAGACAAAGATGTCCTCGGAACAGAGTACACGGAGACGAACTGGAGTCAAGGGGATATGTCAATTTATGGACTTGAACGCCTGCTTAGTGTCTTTCTTGGCGGTCAGGGTGAAGAAAAAAATTCTGACGCTTGTCGTAATGATGAAAGATATGCCGGTGATATAAGACATTCAAGAATATTGGGTATTGATATATGCGGAGAGATTCAGACGGATATTCCGGTGCCTGAGTATCTTGAGGCGGAGGAGAAGAATGAGAAGGTCAATATCGAGCTGTTTCGGTTTATATCGGAGCATGTGAAGAAATTCAGATAGTATTAGACGTAACCGTTGTATACAATTATGAGTTCGATTAGGAAAATGTAGAAAATGGAAAACTGACAACGAGAAAATTAGAAAGCGTAAGGTGAAAATATGGAGGAGATTCAAAAGCATCTGTTTGAATTACAAGATATGGCATACAGAGATTTTCACAGCAGGCTTATGCCAGACATCGACAAGGAGACGGTTATAGGCATAAGAGTTCCAATGCTCAGAAAATATGCGAAGAGCATAGCTGGAACAGAACTGGCAGAAAAGTTTATAAAAGAACTTCCACACTGTTATTACGAGGAGAACAATCTCCACATGATGCTCATAACCGGGATAAAGGATTATGACAGATGTATTTCGGAGATAGAAAGATTTCTTCCATATATAGATAACTGGGCAACCTGTGATTTCCCTGCGCCGAAGTGTTTTGAAAATCACAAGGAAGATTTGCTGCCGGTTATTAAGCGTTGGATCGCCTCAAGTGAGACCTATACTATACGGTATGGAATAGGAATGCTCATGAGGCTTTATCTGGATGCTGATTTTGACCCTGAGTATGTGCGGATTGTGGCTGAAGTTAAGTCTGATGAGTATTATGTCAACATGATGATAGCATGGTACATGGCGACAGCACTGGCAAAGCAGTGGGATGCGGTCATTCCGTACATAGAAGAGCACCGCATGTCCGACTGGGTTCACCGAAAGACAATACAGAAGGCGGTGGAGAGTTATCGCATAACGGATGAGCAGAAGAGATATCTTAAGGGATACAGATAATTACATAATCGCAACACAAGAAAGGGAAAATATACATGACGACAAGAGAGGAAGTACTGGCATATGGTCTCTCATTTCCTGATACATATCAGGAGGCTCCATTTCACGACCAGAACTGGCAGCTTGTGAGAGTCAAGGGAAGTAAGAAAGCATTTCTATGGACTTATGAGAGGAATGGATATATTAATCTGAATGTTAAAGCTGATTCAGAGTCGCTGGATTTCTGGAGGCAGGCATTTGAATCGGTTATACCGGGATGGCACCAGAACAAGGAGCACTGGAACACCATCATACTTGATGGAAGCGTGCCCGATGATGCGGTGAAGCAGATGATAGCGGAGAGTTATGATATAGTTACATACAGCCCGACAAAGAGGATATATGATGCGGTGAAGAAGATACCGAAGGGATGTGTTGCCACTTACGGTCAGGTGGCGGAGATGGCAGGCGACAAAAAGATGGCCAGAGCCGTAGGCAATGCACTCCATAAGAACCCTGATCCTGAGAATATACCATGTTACCGCGTGGTGAATTCCAAGGGTGAGCTGGCGGGTGCGTTTGCATTCGGTGGGGCAGATGTCCAGGCAGAGCGGCTTAGAGCTGATGGTATAGAGGTTGAGAATGGCCGTGTAGACCTAAAAAAATATGGAGTGAAAAATATGGATGTATAAAGCTATTGCGCATAGAACTCATCGTGTTATAATTGAGAAAAAATATCAATAGACATAAATAGACGGCATTCGACAGACGATTTTGTGGTACTGAAAGACTGCGTGGATGAATCTGGACGAATGATGAAAGAAGGATAATCAATTATGACACTGAGAGATTTGAAGGTAGGACAGAGTGCCAGAATAAAGACCGTAGGCGGTGAAGGAGAGCTAAGACAGCATTTCCTTGACATGGGTGTTATACCCGGTGCGGAGCTCACCCTTGTGAAGCTTGCCCCTATGGGCGATCCTATGGAGTTTCAGATCCATGGATATGAACTCACACTCAGACTGGCTGATGCAGAGCAGATAGATGCAGAGCAGATAGAGACAAGGTCCAGAGCACACACCAGGGTTGAGACCATAGAGGAGAAGGCGCATCCCGGACTTGGCGAGGAAGGAAAATATCACGTCAAAGGGGACGGTGATCCGCTTCCGGAAGGAACAAGACTTACATTTGCCCTGGTTGGAAACCAGAACTGTGGAAAGACGACTCTGTTCAATCAGCTTACCGGATCAAATCAGCATATAGGTAATTTCCCAGGAGTAACTGTCGACAGAAAGGATGGTCCGATAAGGGGCAGGGAGAATACTTCCGTGACGGATCTTCCCGGAATATATTCGATGTCACCTTATAGCAGCGAGGAGATCGTGTCCAGAAACTTTGTGCTTGATGATCACCCAAAGGCTATCATCAATATAGTAGACGCTACTAATATAGAGCGAAATATGTATCTCACAATGCAGCTTCTTGAGATGGAGATACCTGTCGTCGTTGCACTCAACATGATGGATGAGGTCACAGGCAATTCAGGCTCCATAGATGTAAATGGGATGGAGGCAATGCTTGGAACCCCGGTTGTACCCATATCTGCGGCAAAGAACGAGGGCGTGGATGAGCTTGTAAGACACGCCATACATATAGCAAAGTATCAGGAAAAGCCTGGAAGACAGGATTTCTGTGATGAGAATGAGTTTGGCGGAGCTGTTCACAGGTGTATACATGCGGTGGCGCATCTCATAGAGGATCATGTAAAGGCAGCAGATCTGCCGCTTAGATTCGCTGCGACCAAGATCATAGAGGGAGATCATCTCATACTTGAAAGGCTTGGACTTGATGAGAACGAGAAAGAGACGATAGAACATCTTATAATCCAGATGGAAAAAGAGCGAGGACTTGACAGAAGTGCAGCCATAGCTGATATGAGATTTAATTTCATAGAAAAGGTATGTGAAAACTGCGTAGTTAAGCCAAAGGAGAGCAAGGAGAGGATCAGAAGCGAGAAGATAGATCGCATTCTTACGGGTAAGTATACCGCAATCCCATGTTTTATAGGTATCATGATGGCGGTGTTCTATCTGACATTTAACGTGATCGGAGCAGGACTTCAGAAACTTCTGGAGATGGGGATAGATGCACTCACGGTTCAGGTCGGAAAGCTTCTCACCGCAGCAAATGTAAATGTGGTGGTCAAGAGCCTGGTTATGGATGGAATATTTGCAGGAGTGGGAAGTGTGCTCAGTTTCCTCCCAATAATTGTTACCCTGTTCTTCTTCCTGTCACTTATGGAGGACAGTGGATACATTGCAAGAGTCGCGTTTGTCATGGATAAGCTGCTAAGGAAGATCGGACTTTCCGGAAAGAGCATAGTTCCGATGCTGATAGGCTTTGGCTGTACGGTTCCGGCCGTTATGGCAACCAGGACACTCCCGAGTGAGAGAGACCGAAAGATGACTATTCTGCTCACTCCATACATGAGCTGTTCGGCTAAGCTTCCTATATATGCGTTCTTTGTAAGCGCATTCTTCCCTGGAAAGGGCGGTCTTATTATGGCAGGGCTTTATTTCCTTGGAATTGCGATAGGAATAATTGTGGCTATGATTTATCGGAGCACATTGTTTAAGGGCAATGCGGTTCCTTTTGTCATGGAGCTTCCAAATTACAGACTTCCGGGTGCGAAGAACGTAGGCCAGCTCCTGTGGGAGAAGGCAAAGGACTTTCTTCAGAAGGCGTTCACAGTTATATTTCTTGCAACTATATGTATCTGGTTCCTTCAGAGCTTTGATATGCACCTCAATATGGTGAAAGACTCGCAGGACAGCATACTTGCTGCGATAGCCGGACTTTTGGTACCGATATTTAAGCCGCTTGGACTTGGCGATTGGAGAATATGTACGTCGCTCATAAGCGGTATCATGGCGAAGGAGAGCGTGGTATCCACACTCGAGATTCTGTTTAACGGATCAGTGACCGCAGCCATCACAACCAGGGCTGCAGCATCGCTGCTCGTATTCAGTCTGCTTTACTCGCCTTGTATAGCAGCCATCGCCTCCATCAAGAGAGAGATGGGACACCGCTGGGCTGTCATGGTAGTGATCTGGCAGTGTGTTGTGGCGTGGCTTGCAGCATTTGTGGTGTATATGATAGGTGGAATCCTGTGATAAAAGCCTGGAGTATGGGGTTGATACATTCTGGAATACGTTTGGTATTAGTGTATTATCACACCAGTTTCTTCTCCGTCCACTTTCCACTTCGCCAGCGCAGGACCATACCCACTGCGCGCACACATTCGTCACAGGTAAGGCCTATGTAGGCGCCGATTGCAAGGAGCCCAAGGTGCAGGCCGAACATCCATGTACCGCCGACAGCACACACGTACATAAAGACCGCTGCTATGACAGCTGGGAATACCGCATCTCCGCTGGTCTTTAAGGCCTGGCCGTAGACAAGGTTTGTAACTCTGCCGACCTCGAGGATGATGTCAATTGCAAGAAGCCTTGTGACAATATGAACCATGTCCGGGTTGTCGGTGAACAGTCTCATGGTCCATGGGGCTGTGACAGCAAATAAAGTTTCAAGACAGGTCGCCACGATCACACCGATGATGGCGGCCTTTTTGGTATCTCTTTTACATGCCTCTATATCACCGGAACCGATATGCCATCCTGTCATGATGGCATTTGCCTGGGCAAGTGCTGAGCCGACGCAGTAGGAGAAGTTGCTTATCTGGACTGCGTAGGATCGTGCCGTGACATTTATTCCGTCAGTATCCATCTGGTTCAGAAACTTGACCACCAGCATCATGGCGACATTGTACAGAACGGATTCGAATGCAGATGGCAGTCCGACTCTGATGATCTGTGAAAGGACAGTTCTGTTAGAAAGCCTTTCGGGATTTTTCCCTGCTTTTACAAGGGTGCAGGAGAAAAAGATGACAATTGCAAGGTTGATAACCTTGGATATGACTGTCGCTGTGGCGACACCCTGCACCCCTTTATGCAGCGCAAAGAGAAAAACTGCATTTAAGGCGAAGTTTACAAGGTTGCCGATTATGGTAGCGATGAGAGGCTGCTTAGTATGTCCAAATGCTCTGAGGTAGCTTGCAAATATTGGGATCAGTGCGTTCAGAAAGCAGCCTCCGCCTACGATCTCAAGATAGCTCATGGCAGGTTCCCTGAGATTTCCGGCTATTCCTATCAGGTCAAGAATGCTGCCGGAGAAGACGAACAGGAATACGGACATTCCCACACCTATGACTGAATTAAATATAAGGCCAAGCTGACGAGCCTGATAGGCAATGCCAGGCCTGCCTGCACCTATGTTCTGTGTCATGACAGTCATCATTCCTGATGATATGATGGAGAACATGATGATAAACATGCCTATGTAGCTGTTGGCGGTTCCGACAGCTCCCACGGCATAGTCACCCACTGATGAGAGCATGAGTGTGTCCACCATGCCGGACAGCATATAGAATAGTGTTTCAAAACATATAGGTATAAAAAGCGCGGATAATTTCTTCATATAATAAGTACTCCTTTGGTGATGGGTATAAAATCATGAGTTATAACTAAATTGTATAATATCGCATTGATGCTGCGTGAATCTTGTACTATTTCAATTAAAAGTTGCACATATTCCACATATGAGTTAATATGACGAAGCTGCATGATGTAAAAAGCAACGCAATATATAACAAATCAATATCAGAGGAGAACAATGTACGCAGAATTAAAGGAAAATCATCCGCACGGAACAAGAGAATATCCATTTTGTGAGTATCATATGCGATATTTTCCTCATGCATTTCAGATCCCGGTCCATTGGCATGATGAGGTGGAGATAATATATGTGAGGAAAGGCCCGCTTACGGTGGAGATTGATGGACAGGAGTTCACAGGTGAAGACGGCTCAGTGTTTATTGCAAGTCCGGGAGTACTGCATATGATGAGCGCCCCGGACACTCCTGTGGACTATTTTACATTTATATTTCCTCTGGAATTCATATCATTTCAGACTAAGGATGCCCTGGAGGATGAAGTGTTTTTTCCACTCAGGAATCATACACGGGGATTCAGACCAGAGGTGGCGAATCGGAATCTGCTCGGAAAACTCATACCTATCCTTGATGAACTGGTAGAGGAGAATGGGAAAATGGGTACACACAGACAGATACAGGTGAGGATCCGGCTTTTACAGATGATGGATCTGCTTGTGGAATACGGTCAGCTTGAAGAGCTGACAAGGAATGCATCAGGTGAACTGGAAAAGGAGATACTTCTGTATATACAAGATAATTATCATGATAACATAGGGCTTGCTGAACTCTCTGAACATTTTCATCTGTCAGAAAAATACATGTCAAGGTTATTCAGTGAGAGATTCCACATGACACTTACCCAGTATGTGAACTATGTGAGACTGAGGTATGCTAGACATCTGCTTGAGTCCACAGATCTGTCGGTGACCGAGATTGCCATGAAATCGGGATATCAAAATGTAAGCTATTTTATCAGGAGATTTTCTTCAGCTATGGGAGAGCCTCCGCTAAGATATAGAAATGGTAAGACCAGAAGAGATGAGAAAAATAAAATAAAAAATTCAAAAAATGATGTCTGTTGACGAATGAAGTGTATAAACATATAATTACAGTATTAAATCAATAACATCTGAGGAGACCGTGAATGAGAATCAGACAATTTAGAGAAGACCATTGGGACAGATTGCCTACGATAAGGATACAGAAGGCCGTCCTTGATAATTTCAAGAGCGTTGAGCATGGCGAGATAGTATTTGCATGCGGAAAGAAATATGTTCCGTATGGAACGGAAGCAGATATATTGGGGCTGTATGGACAGAATGGATCAGGAAAAACGAGTTTTATAGAGGCGTTAGCTATTTTAAAATTGCTGATGATGGGTGTTGAGGTACCCGGAGTATACGCTGAATGTGTGGCAAAAGGACAGGATAAGTCCAGACTTGAGTTCACATTTGATCTTCAGTACCCGGATGGGCGTATAAGGAAGGCCGTGTATGAGTTTGCACTCTCAGCAGTTGAGATCGAGCAGTCTGGCGGCTTTGGACAGTACGGAGCAGACGATGCCGGCAGTTCGCAGCACTCAAAGTACAGAGTTAAGATAAGTGACGAGAAACTCAGCATGTCAGGGGACTTTGGCGGCAGAAAGATCATAATGCAGCCGATCATAGATACATCCGGGGATGAGAGACCATTTGGCCCTGTGTCGAAACAGAAGTTTTTCGTGGCGGGTGACAAGAAGTCTCTGGATGAACTGAATATAGTGAGAAGGCTTGCGGAGGAGAAATCAACATCATTTGTGTTCTCCCTCGGTGCTGCAAAGGTATTTGATGACTGTGGGCTGTACTCGGAGTTTTACCAGGTTGTGCTGGAGCTTGCGTATTACAGTCAGCTCTATCTTCATGTGGTGGACACGAAGTCCACAGGATATATAAGGCTCAACTATGGACTCCCTCTTTATACCCAGAGCGGCAGGTACCTGCTCAAGACAGACATGCCAAATATAATGCCGGATCTTGTGTTTTCGGAACTTAAGTCGCAGTTTGACAATATTAACATAGTGCTCAGCCAGATCGTACCGGGATTGAATGTGGATATGCATGAGCTGTCTCCGACCATGATGAAGGATGGCAGCGTGGGTCATGTTGTGGAGATTGTGTCAAGCCGCAACGAATCTGATATGAGCAATGAACACAATGCTGAGACTGCACCGGAGGGCAGACTTTTGATGCCGTTTCGATATGAGTCTGATGGAATCAGAAAGATCGTATCAGTGCTCAGCCTTATCATAGATGCGTACAATGAGCAGTCGTGTACGATCGCCATAGATGAGCTGGATGCAGGAGTGTTTGAGTATCTGTTGGGAGAGGTGCTGCAGACGTTCCAGGAATCAGGGAAGGGACAGTTTATTTTCACATCGCACAACCTGAGACCATTGGAGGTCATAGATAAGGACTTTATATGCTTTACGACTACCAATCCGGAGAACAGGTATATCAGAATGAAGGGGATTGGCAACACAAATAATCTGAGAAGTACCTATTTCAGAGAGATACTTGTGGGGGAACAGGACGAAGAGCTGTATAGGAATACAAAGAAATACAAGGTCGTATCAGCGTTCAGAAAGGCGGGGATTGATAATGGGGAAACGACCTAAGAAGAAGATCGTGCTGTTTCTGGTCGAGGGAATGTCTGACAAGAATGCACTTGAGATTCCGTTTGGACAGCTGCTTGAGGACATAGATCCTGATATACTGCTTGAATTTGCCATGGTCATGAATGACGATGGACATGCCGGCGGAGATATAACGTCAAAGAATGGCATACATCCGGACAATATAGAGAGGTTCATAGATGAGATAATGGTCAGTCCATTCTTGAAACAGACGGGACTCTATCCGAAGGATATTTTGGAAATAGTTCATTTTGTAGACACGGACGGTGTGTATATAGATGATGCGCTGGTGGCGGCCAGCGGCAATGAGACAGATGATCCGGTATACTATCCGGATTACATAGTGACGGGTATCCCAGCTCATGTCGTGGAGAGAAATCACAGAAAGAGTGACAATCTGGATGTGCTCACATCGCTTACATCCATCAAGATCGGAAGCAAGAAGGTAAAATATTCGGCGTATTATTTTTCCTGTAATCTGGATCATTTTCTGCATGGAGATGCCAATTTCAATGAGCATGACAAGACCAGAAAGGCTCTTGAATTTTCTATAGCTCATGAGGAGTCCGGATCTTTGGAGAAGTTTTTCTTTGAGAATGAGACGGAGACTACGGATATGTCCTATGATGAGTCCTGGGATTTCATAAGGAGTGGAGAGAATTCGCTGAAACGTCACACAAATGTAAATCTGCTCATAAAGAGACTGATGAGTCTTGCGGGGCAGAGAGGAGGAACAGATGGGAAAGAGCAAAAATAATAAAAATGACGATGGTATATATAAGAAACCTACGCGTGGTTTCAGCAAGAGAACGAATATGATAGTGGGCATTGCGTTTGTGATATTTGTTCTGGTCTGCTGCATAATAAGGATGTTCGTGTAAGGTTTCGGTAAAGAAAAGCAGCGGTGGTTGATTTTTAAAATCTTCATGTTATACTTTGCTTAGTTATATGAAGATATTCAAGGAGGATAGACCTGTGTTTGGTAGTAAATCAAGCAAGAAGACGGGACTGAAAATAATAATAGTTGGCTGTGGCAAGGTTGGCGTTGCGATCCTTAAACAGCTGGCGAATGAAGGTCATGACATAACGATCATAGATAAGGATCCGCAGAAGGTAGCGACATATTCCAATCAGTACGATGTGATGGGGGTTGTCGGAAATGGGGCTAATCACAGCGTACAGTTGGAAGCCGGAATACAGAATGCGGATCTTATTGCTGCGGTGACGTCATCGGATGAACTCAATATCCTGTGCTGCACTATAGCAAAGCAGGTTGGAGACTGTGCAACCATAGCAAGGCTTCGAGATCCGGACTACAGCAAGGAGGCAAGTTATCTTAGGGAAAAACTTGGACTCACTATGATCATCAACCCTGAGCTTGAGACCGCGATAGAGGTGTCGAGAGTCCTCTATCTGCCGACAGCGCTTGAGATCAATTCATTTGCACATGGACAGGCGGAGATGACAAGGATCAAGATCCCAGAGAAGAATATGCTTGACAACAAGAGCATAGCTGATCTGGGTAAGGATCTTGCGAATAAACAGAAACCTATCAATATACTTATAGCGGCGGTTGAGAGAGCAGGAGAGTTTTACATACCTTCTGGAGATTTTGTGCTCAAGGCAGGGGACATAATGTCATGTGTCGGAACAAGACCTATGTCCAGAAAATTCATGGAGCATATAGGCTTTAAGACTGCCAGAGTCAAGGATACCATGATAATAGGAGGCGGCAATGTCGCTTACTATCTGGCGGGACAGCTTGTCAACATGGGAATATCTGTCAAGATTATTGAAGAGAGCAAGAAACGATGCGAGGAGCTCTCTGTGCTTTTACCAAAAGCTATCATCATAAACGGTGATGGAACGGATCAGGAGATATTGAATGAGGAGGGACTTGCCGAGACCGAATCATTTGTATCGCTGACGGGAATAGATGAGGAGAATATCCTTCTCACTCTGCACGCGAGAAAGCACTCAAATGCAAAGACGATAACTAAGATAAACAGAAGCAATTTCCGCGAGGTTATAAACAGTCTGGATCTTGGCAGTGTTGTTTATCCGTGCAGTATCACAGCAGAGTCGATAGTTGCATACGTCAGGGCAAAGCAGAACTCTAACAGCAACAATATAGAGACTCTTTATCACATGTTTGATTCTCGGGCAGAGGCGATAGAATTCAGGGTCGACGTGAAGTCTGAGGTGACGGATATTCCACTCAAGGATCTGAAACTCAAGAAGAATCTGCTTATCGCGTTTATAAATAGAAATGGTTCAATACTTCTTCCTACAGGACAAGATTCCATACAGATTGGAGATACAGCCATGATAGTTACAACGGAGACGGGATTTACAGATATAAGAGATATACTGGCTTAGGAGGCGCGCTATGAATAATTCCATGATCATATACATACTCGGGCAGGTCGTGAGACTCGAGGGAATATTGATGATCATACCATGTATCACGTCTCTTATATATCAGGAGCATGAAGGGTTTGCCTTTCTTGTGGTCATCCTTGCCTGTGTGATAGTGGGTACACTTATGACTATAAGAAAACCATCGAATCAGACTATATATCTGAAAGAGGGGTGCATAGCTACGGCATTTAGCTGGGTGCTGCTCAGTATATTTGGCTGTATGCCATTTGTAATATCTGGGGAGATCCCATCATTTACAAATGCACTTTTTGAGACGGTGTCTGGACTTACAACCACAGGAGCAAGTATCCTGAGCGATGTTGAGGCGATGTCCCACGGAATGATGCTCTGGAGATGCTTTACGCATTGGATAGGTGGAATGGGAGTCCTGGTATTCCTGTTGGCCATCATACCTATGAACAGCGCATCAGGATCAAATATGAATCTTATGAAAGCGGAGAGCCCTGGCCCATCGGTGGGGAAACTCGTGCCAAGACTTAGGCATACTGCACGTATACTCTACGCAATATATTTTGCCATGACGCTTCTTGAGGTGGTTCTTTTACTGTTTGGACGAATGAGCTTGTTTGATGCGTTCTGCACAGCTTTTGGAACGGCTGGAACCGGTGGCTTTGGTATCAAGAACGACAGTTTTGCAAGTTTCTCGCCTTACATACAGTGGGTAGTAACAATATTCATGATGCTGTTTGGCGTGAATTTTAACTTCTATTATTATATACTATACAGAAATGTTAGAAAGGCTCTGTCCATGGAGGAGGTAAGAACATACTTCCTGATAATCCTTGGAGCTATCGGAATAATATTTGTCAACCTTATGCAGACCATGTCAAATGCCTGGGATGCACTGAGACACGCATCGTTTCAGGTAGCATCCATCATAACCACAACGGGATATGCATCGGCAGACTTTGATCAGTGGACGCAGACGTGTAAGACGGTGCTTGTGATACTTATGTTTATCGGTGCCTGCGCGGGAAGCACGGGCGGTGGTATGAAGGTGTCTCGACTGATAATCATGTTCAAGACGGTGGTAAAGGAACTTGGTTCGTATTTTCATCCGAAGAATATCAAGAAGATCAAGATGGATGGAAAACCGGTGGAGCACGAGGTCGTGAGGGCTGTAAACGTGTACTTTATAACACTTATGGGTATATTTACTATATCTGTTCTTCTGGTGTCATTTGAGGGAAGAGATCTGGTGACGAACTTTACAGCTGTGGCAGCATGTCTCAACAACATAGGTCCTGGTCTTTCCCAGGTAGGACCTACACAGAACTTTGGGATGTTGACGGGATTTAGCAAATATGTATTGATGTTTGACATGCTTGCGGGAAGACTTGAACTTTTCCCACTGTTGCTCATATTCAATCCGGGAGTGTACAGGGATATGATAATGGGAGCAGTCAGATATGTTAAACGTAAAATTGCAGCGCGGAGAGTGAGTTAGGGCGAAATGATAAATGTTATCACTATACACATCCCTGAATGTATTGACACACAGGTATAATTTGGATATACTCGTAGATAGTTAGACACACCTAACTATAGCTCTTCCAATCATTTTATAAAGAAAAGGCGAGACCCTCTTATCCTTGATAAGGGGGTTTTGTTTTTGCTTAAAATTCCTTAACAAGATTAAATAGATGTAATCAACAGGCAATTATTTGTTATAATGTACACAGTTTTGGTGCAGTGCTTACTGTGCCGGCATAGATATGAATGTGTATATTTGACGAAGGAGTATGGATATGGAAAATACAGTAGAAAATATGAATGAGAACGATAAGGAATCCATAAAGGTTCTCGTTGTGGATGATGAGCAGGATATAAGGACTTTGCTCAACATATACCTGAAGAGACTCGGATATGAAGTCGTTGAGGCGGCAGACGGAGTTGAGGCGGTGGAGACAGTCAGAGCCAACAGTGATATAGATCTCATAGTCATGGATATCATGATGCCGAAACTGTCTGGAACTGAGGCGTGTGAGAAGATAAGGGAGTTCTCTTCCGTGCCAGTACTGTTCCTCACGGCAAAGACAAAGGAACCGGATCAGAATGAGGCGTATGTTGTGGGAGGAGATGATTTCCTGCCAAAGCCATTTACCCAGAATGATTTCAACAGAAAGGTTAATGCGCTTATCAGAAGATACAGGGTATATCGCGGCAAGTCAGAGGTCGATGCCAAGAACATAACAGTGGGGAACATAAGCATAGATTCATTTAAGAGGATAGTAACCAAAAACGGAGAGGTCATAAAACTTACGGACAAGGAGTATGCACTTTTGTTTTTCCTCGTTGAACACAGAGGAAATCCGTGGTCACTTGAGGCACTTTATGAGAATATCTGGCAGGAGAAATATCTTCCATCATCATCGAATACAGTTATGGTTCATATTCTGAGACTGAGACAGAAGATAGAGGACAATTCCGCACAGCCGGAGATAATAAGGACCATATATGGAAAGGGATATCAGGTAGACTGATATGAATAAGACATTCAGACGTACACTCAAGGTTAAGATGTTCATAGTGGTGGTGCTTGGCCTGCTGGTAGCCGTGATCACATTCCTGGCAGGTATGTTGGGATTGGACAGATATATTTCAAATGTATATATGAGTGATACAAATGTGCAGAGTCGTTCTATGAGGCAGATACAGGGTTTTGCAGCATATGTGAACAGTCATTCAGTGAAAGCGGCGGATTCCAGGGCGCTGAGGGCATGGCAGGAGCAGCATAAAAATGTGTATATACTGGTCTACAATAATGCAGATATTGTGTTTGATTCGCAGTGGATGATCGAGAAACGAGGGGCATACAAATATGTTATAACCAATTCCGAAACCGGTGAGATGGTAATACTGATACAGGATAACCATGGAACCATAAGAAAGATAAGAAGACAGAACAGTGGCGGCAACGAGAGTGAGAGCAGACAGGGAAAGGCTGTGAAGGGAAACACAGCTATAACAGATGCTACAGAAGAACTTGCGTCATCGGATGACGCTGGTGTCCAGGAGGCGGATTACGACTTTTATCCTGTCCTGTTTCGAGATGGCGTGTTTGATGTGTGTATAGTTGATTATTCGGATGAAACTATCAAAGAGGTAGGAAGGGTAGCAATATTTATGCTTTGCTGTATCCTGTTCATAGGTATAATCATATATTACTTTGGCAGGGAGATACGGAGACTCAGGAGACTCACAAATCAGGTCATGGACATTAAGGACGTTGATATTAATGGTCCTATCACCATAAAGGGTCAGGATGAAATCTGCATGCTGGCGAAGAACATAGATACAATGAGGGCTACGATCATCGAGCAGCTCAGTAGGGAGAAGGAGGCGTGGCAGGCGAATAGTGATCTCGTCACAGCCATGGCACATGATATAAGAACTCCGCTAACAGTAATGGCGGGATATCTTGAACTTATGAAGAATAAGGAATATTCGACTCAAGAGGAGCTTGACGAATACATTAGGATAAGTTCTGAGAAGGCAGAACAGCTGAGAATGATGTCTGACAAGATGTTCAGGTATTTCTATGTGTACTCAAAGGGCAGTGATGAACTTAAGATGGAGACGTTTCAGGCAGGAACGTTTTTGAGCCAGATGCTTGGAGAGTACATGGTTCTTCTAGGGGAGAATGGATATCAGTTCAACATGGATATATCGGATAAAGAGGCAGAGATATCAGTGGATGTTCAGGGGATGAAACGAATAACAGACAACGTGTTCACCAATATAAGGAAGTACTCAGACAAATCCAAACCTATAGATGTTAAGGTGTATGTGGATGCCAGAAAGGTCAGGATTTTCTTTCGAAACTATATCAGTGCAGACAGCAATAGAGCGGAGAGTACACACATAGGAACTCTCACATGTCAGAAGATGGCTGAGGAGATGAACGGTTCATTTGTGACATGCAGAAAGGGTAAAGTATATGAGGCGGCACTTACATTGCCAAATGTATTTTATGACGACAATGTCGGTGTGCCAACGCAGGGACTTACGGCGATATTGTCCGGGGGAACGCATCACAGTGCGACGAATGAAAAAGACTAAGATCAGGGACATGCGGATATCAGGTGATGCCGTATGTCTTTTTTTATGAAGTTTATCTGTACATTCCATGATAAATGAAAGCGAAAGATGGTATACTAAAGACAACTATTTTAAGAGAGGTGACATATGTATGAACATTTTGTTTTATGATACAAAGAAATATGACAGGGATTCATTTGATGCTATAAAAGATCATTACCCTCAGCTGTGCATAGATTACGTCGATGCAGATTTGTCGGTTAGAACAGCGAAACTGGCTAGGGGATACGATGCGATATGCGCATTTGTGAGTTCAGATGTGAGTGCATCCGTGGTATATGCCCTGAATGAGGTGGGGGTCAGATTGATACTCATGAGATGCGCCGGGTTTAACAACTGTCTCTTATACACATCTCCGAGCCCACGAGACTCCTGAGCATCT
>ENA-UAMP01000505-UAMP01000505.1-human-gut-metagenome-genome-assembly--contig:-NODE-505-length-17927-cov-9.963574_pt1 | contig 17927 bp, 16 predicted proteins | sample MGYA00243285_ERZ654501 | MGnify/ENA primary metagenome ERZ654501 (study PRJEB26926, sample SAMN06164850) | human gut metagenome | biome: ENVO:00009003; feature: ENVO:2100002; material: ENVO:00002003...
GCGGCTATCCCATTGATTTTGTCATGGAGTTTTACGGCAAGTCCTTTCCCGAAGCTGTCCAGCTCCTGACCGGCGAAAGCGGCGAAGGACAGACCGAAGCCACCGCACCGTCCACAGCGTTCCACTTGCCCTTGCACAACCGAACAGCCGACAGGGTAATTCAATATCTTTGCGAAAGCCGGGGTCTCAACAAAACGCTTGTTGAGGCTTTTCTTCTTTCCGGGGATATTTATGAGGACGCAAAGAGGCACAATGTTGTCTTTGTCGGCAGAGACCGAAACGGCACACCGAGATACGCCCATGTGCGTGGAACGCAGGACAATTTCAGACAGGACGTTGCCGGTTCGGACAAGAGCTATCCATTCCGCTACGAGGGCAAGGGCGACCAGCTCTTTGTCTTTGAAGCGCCAATCGACCTGTTATCCTTCCTCTGTCTCTATCCGCAGGACTGGCAGAGCCGGAGCTACATCGCCTTGGGCGGCGTGTCCGGCAAAGCCCTTGACCGCTTTCTTGCTGAACGCCGGGATATTCGGAAGGTGTTCCTATGCCTTGACAGCGACGCCGCAGGAAATGAAGCCTGTACCCGGCTTTTGCAGGAGATTCCCGCAGGGATCGCCGTCATGCGGCTTGTCCCGGCAAGGAAAGACTGGAACGATGTTCTACGACAGCAAGGGGACATTCCGAACCGCAAGTTCATTGCCGAGACGATACCCATGAGAGAGCTTCCCGAAGCGCAGCCCGTCCCCATGCTCCGTATGGCGGATATAGAGCTGACGGCGGTTGACTGGCTGTGGTTTCCCTATATCCCCTTTGGAAAGCTGACGATTATACAGGGCAACCCCGGCGAGGGCAAGACCTACTTTGCCATGCGTCTTGCGGCGGCTTGCACCAACCGAAAGCCTTTACCCGGTATGGAGACCCTTGAGCCTTTCAACATCATCTACCAGACCGCAGAGGACGGTCTGGGCGATACCGTTAAGCCCCGGCTGATGGAAGCGGACGCAGACCTTGAAAGAGTGCTTGTCATTGACGATAGAGACACGCCGCTGACCCTTGCCGATGAGCGCATAGCAAGGGCAATCCGTGAGAACAACGCAAGGTTGGTTATCATTGACCCGGTGCAGGCGTTTCTGGGCGCAGATGTGGACATGAACCGGGCAAATGAAGTCCGTCCCATCTTCCGCAGTCTGGGAGACATTGCACAGGCTACTGGGTGCGCTATCGTGCTGATCGGACACCTCAACAAAGCCGCAGGAACGCAAAGCACCTACCGGGGATTGGGGTCTATCGACATTACGGCGGCAGTCCGCAGTCTGCTCTTTATCGGCAAGCTGAAGGACAGCCCCACAACAAGGGTACTTATCCATGAGAAAAGCTCCCTTGCGCCGCCCGGACAGTCCCTTGCCTTTTCTCTGGGAGACGAGAAAGGCTTTGAGTGGATAGGGGCTTATGACATTACCGCTGACGAGCTTCTTGCCGGGACGGACACCGCCAAGACCGAGAGCAAGACCGCACAGGCGCAAATGCTCATTCTGGAACTGCTTGCGGACGGAAAGCGTATGCCGAGCGCAGAGCTGGAAAAGGCAGTCAATGAGCGTGGGATTTCCTCACGCACCATGAGAACGGCAAAGAGCCGTATCGGGGACAGACTTGTGACCGAGAAAGACGGCACAGCATGGGTCTGCTATCTCCGAGACTGACAACAGGAACACGGCAAGCGTGGCAAAGACGGCAAGGTTTTTATAGATACCTTAATGTTGCCGCCTTGCCTTGTTCCCTCATACCGACACCGCCCGATGATGAACAGTCACCGGGCATTTTTCATTTACAGGAGGATTTTGAATGAACAATACCGCAACCAACACCGCCACTTGCCCGACTGTCAGAAAGCAGATTGGCAAGACCACCTATATCGTCCGTGTCCATTTCAGCGAGACCGCCAAAGAGACGATGGAGGACAAAATCAAGCGTCTGCTCCGTGAGGAAGTCCGCAAAATGTGACTTCTTTTTGAATTTGATGAAAAAGTCCTTGACTTTTCGTCTCTGGCAAGACAGCCAAAAGCATTTTGATTTCCTGCGGTGCAAGACTGGCTCCCTTTGATATTCCCCAGCTTCGGGAGATCATGTCTTATGACGAGCTGGAGCTTGATAAGCTGGGGGACGAAAAATCGGCGCTGTTCTTCCTTATCAGCGACACGGACACCACCTACAACTTTTTGGTTGCCCTCGCTTTTTCGCAGATGTTCAACCTTCTGTGTGAACGGGCTGACAACACCTATGGCGGGCGTCTGCCCTATCATGTGCGGGTGCTGTGGGACGAGGCTGCCAACACCGGGCAGGTGCCGGGGCTGGAAAAGATTGTGGCCGTCATCCGCTCCCGTGAGATCAGCCTGACGCTTTTTTATCAGGCAATGAGCCAGTGCAAGGCATTGTACAAAGACCATTCCGAAACCATCATGGGCAACATGGACAGTATCGTATTCCTCGGAGGCCGGGAGGCTTCCACCCTAAAGGATATTTCGGAAAACTGGCTGGGCAAGGCCACCATCTCTATGCAGACCGAGGGCCGAAGCCGTGGACAGTCTGAAAGTTACAGCCAGAATATGCAGCGGCTTGGCCGGGAACTGATGACCACCAGCGAGATCACCACCATGCCCGGGGATAAATGTATCTTGCAGCTTCGGGGGCTCCCGCCTTTCCTGTCCCCGAAGTATGACTTGAAAAAGCACCCGAATTACAAGTACACAGCCGAATTTGATAAAAAGAAAAACGCCTTCCGCTTGGAAAGCCTGTTCCGCCACCGGCCATTGAGACTAAAGCCGGAGGACGAATACACGGTGTACGAAGTGGACGGCTCCGACACGGACGAAGAAGCTGACCTGTTGAATTTCGATGATCTGGACAGCGACGAGTTTGTGTAACTTCGGGCCATGATGACCCGAAGCGCCGCCGATGTGGGCGGCTTTTTTTGTACCCAAAACCATCAAACAAACAAAATGGAGGAACATATATGGAATTTTTCAATCAGGCAATCGACATTCTCAAAATTCTGGTCATGGCTCTTGGCGCTGGTCTGGCGGTATGGGGCGTCATCAACCTTCTGGAAGGTTACGGGTCGGATAACCCTGCGGCAAAGTCGCAGGGCATTAAGCAGCTCATGGCGGGCGGCGGTGTCGTTCTGATCGGCCTTCAGCTTATCCCTCTGCTGTCCGGGCTGTTCAGCTAAATGTCACCCGTTGTCCCTTTTTCCAGAAAAGGAGCTGATGTATGGACTTTATCATCGACGCAATCGTTGAATGGCTGAAAGGTCTGCTCGTCGATGGTATCATGGGAAATCTGGACGGCCTTTTCGATAACGTCAATCAGAGCGTTGGCGAGATCGCCACACAGGTAGGCACGACCCCGGCGGACTGGAACGCCGGGGTCTTTTCCATGATACGACAGATCTCCGAAACTGCCATTCTGCCAATCGCCGGGGTCATCCTCACTTTTGTAATGACTTATGAGCTGATACAGATGCTCATAGAACGCAACAACCTCCATGAAGTTGACACATGGATGTTTTTTAAGTGGGTGTTCAAAACCTTTGTGGCTGTGATGATCCTGACGAATACCTTCAATATCGTGCTGGCGGTCTTTGATGTGAGCCAGCATGTGATACAGCAGTCAGCGGGCATTATCCAGAACGGGACAGAGATCACGCCGGATGTGCTGGACAGTCTGCGGACAGAGCTTGAGGCGATGGAGTTAGGCCCTCTGTTCGGACTCTGGCTCCAGTCCTTCCTGATCCAGCTTACCATGATTGCCTTAAACATCGTGATTTTCGTCATCGTATATGGCCGTATGATTGAAATTTATTTACTCACAAGTTTAGCGCCTATCCCGTTTGCCACAGTCCCCAACAGGGAAACCGGACACATGGGGCAGAACTATTTCCGCTCCCTCTTTGCGGTGGGCTTTCAAGGTCTATTGATCTTAGTCTGTGTCGCCATCTATGCGGTGCTGATCCAGAGTATCGCCACCGACGGCGACCCCATCGGGGCGATCTGGGGCTGCGTGGGATATACGGTGCTGCTGTGTTTTACCTTATTCAAAACAGGCAGTCTTGCAAAATCCATCTTCGGCTGCCATTAAGAGACTTCGGGCCATGCTGACCCGAAGCGGAAAGGAGAAATCCATGCAGGAAAAAACTGTGGGCGGAACACCAGCCGCCCCTATAAAGCTGGATGTAAGCGTGCGGGTCATCGAACCTGTGAAAAATCTCATGGGCTTTGCCAGCGTGAAATTCAATGACTGCTTTGTGGTGGAAAATCTGAAAATCGTACAGGGCAGCAAGGGCCTCTTTCTTGGGATGCCCAGCCAGCCGGACGGCAAAGGCGGCTACCGGGATATGGCCTACCCTGTCACAAAGGAGTTCCGGGAACAGCTCAACACCGCTGTTCTGCAAGCCTATGAGGCAAAGCTGGAACAGATGGCGGAGCGCGGCTCTGTGGGGCGTGCGTCCATCAGCGACCAGCTCAAAGCCGGGAAAGCGGCTGCCGAACAGGCAAAGGCAGAACGGCCTCCGAAGGAAAAGCCCAGCCGCAGCGCAGAGCGTTGACCTCGGGCCATGCTGGCCCGAAGCAGAAAGGAGGCGGGAACCATGCCACGCAAACGGACGGGCTATGACGCGGCCTGCTATTACGACGGAAAACTGCTGGGCCGCTGTACCAAAGCGGACAGCGACGCCTATACCCTGTTGATGAACGCCTGCGGCGGGGAGGCCGCCCGGGTCCTGCGGGAATATGCCTATTTTTCCCCGGAACTGAAAGCCATCTTGGAAAAGGCGGCGCTCATGCAGGCGGACCGGAGCCGGACGGGCGGAATGTTCCATGCGCCGAAAAGCTCCCCGTGGGGCGAGGTGCAGAATTGTGAAACCCTCTGTCCGGGGGTGTTTCTGGTATCTACCGCCAGCCACGGCGGAACGATGGTGGCAAATGAGGTAGCCGCCGTCCTCTCCCCAGCGGCGAAAAAGTGCGGCTTCAAGGACAAGGGCTATATCTGCTATGAGGAGGACGCACAGGAAAGCGTAGTGCTCCGGGAGCTGCTGGACAAAAAGCTGTGGAAAATCCCTGACCGCATTAAGGACAAAGGACAGTTTGAAGAAAAACTCAATCAGTCCATCCGGCAGTATAACCCCGAATACTGGCGGGCAAGGCAGAGCGGACGAGAGGCCGCCGAAGCTGCCCGCAGCACAGCCCCGGCCAAAGAGGCCGCAAGATAACCTCGGGCCATGCTGGCCCGAAGCAATAAAGGAGGTGTACCAAAATGGCCTATGTGCCAGTACCAAAAGACCTTTCCAAAATCAAGACAAAGCTGGCCTTCAACCTAACGAAGCGCCAGCTTGTTTGTTTTTCCAGCGCGGCGGCGGTGGGCCTCCCGGCTTACCTGTTTTCCCGTGGCAGTATCGGGAACAGTGCCGCCATGTTCCTGATGATCGGCCTCATGCTCCCGTTCTTCTTTCTGGCTATGTATGAACGAGACGGTCTGCCGCTGGAAAAAGTGCTGAAAAACATCATCCGCACCCGGTTCCTCTATCCCCGGGTGCGGCCTTACAAAACCGAAAACTTCTATGCGCTGTTTGGCGCCAGAAAGGAGGCGCAGCCGATTGCAAAACAACAGAAGGGCCGGAAAGCCCGCAGGCAGAAAGCCTGAAAAGCAGGGCCTTACCGGCCTGTTCACGAAAGGAAAGAACATTCCCACCACCGCCCAGCAGACCCTCCCTTACCGGGAAATGTACCGGGACGGGGTGTGCCGGGTAGCGGACCGCTATTACACCAAAACCATTGAATACGAGGACATCAACTACCAGCTCGCACAGTCCGAAGATCAGGCGGCCATCTTTGACGGGTGGAGCGCCTGCCTCAACTACTTTGACAGCAGCCTTCCGTTCCAGCTTTCCTTCCTCAACCACCGGAGCCGCCCGGGCAGCCGGTACAGCGTGAACATCCCCATGCAGGACGATGATTACAACAGCGTCCGGTGTGAGTATGTGGAAATGCTGGAAAACCAGATCGCCAAAAGCAACAACGGCATTGTCCGCACAAAGCTCCTGACCTTCGGCGTGAACGTGGACGACCTTCCCACCGCCAGGGCAAGGCTGGAACGTGTAGAGGCGGACATTTGCGGGAACTTCAAAAAGCTGGGCGTCAAGTGCCGCTCCCTTTCGGGGCTGGAACGGCTGGAGCTTCTTCACGGGCAGCTCCACCCCGGCAGCGGCTCCCCCTTCCGGTTTTCATGGGATATGATCCCCAAAACCGGGCTTTCCACCAAAGACTTTATCGCCCCGGACAGTTTCGATTTCCGTTTCAGCCGACTGTTCCGGGTGGGGACGACCTGGGGCGCTGCCTCCTACTTGCAGATTTTGGCCTCGGAGCTCTCGGACAAGCTGCTGGCGGAGCTTTTGGAAATGGATGCGGAAATGACCATCACCCTCCATATCCAGACCGTCGATCAGGCCGCCGCCGTAAAATCCATCAAGGCCAAAGTCTCCGACATTGACAAGATGAAGGTGGAGGAACAAAAGAAGGCAGCCCGGTCAGGGTACGACATGGACATACTTCCGCCCGACCTTGTAACGTACAGCAACGACGCAAAGACCCTTCTGGAAGATTTACAGAGCCGGAATGAAAGAATGTTCCTGCTGACCTTCCTTGTGGTAAACATGGCCCCGACCCGCCGGGAGCTGGACAATGACCTGTTCACGGTGTCGGGTATCGTCCAGAAATACAACTGCACCTTGAAGCGGCTGGACTTCCAGCAGGAGGACGGTTTTCTTTCCAGCCTTCCGCTGGGCCATAACGGCATTGAGATCAAGCGCGGCATGACGACCAGCTCCACGGCCATTTTCGTTCCCTTTATGACGCAGGAGCTCCGCATGGATGGCGAAGCCGTCTATTACGGGCTCAACGCACTTTCCCATAACGTCATCATGGCAAACCGGAAAAAGCTCAAAAACCCCAACGGCCTGTTCCTCGGCGTGCCGGGCTCCGGCAAATCCTTTGCCGCAAAGCGGGAGCTTGTGAACGTGTTCCTTGCCACCCGTGACCGGATCATTGTGGTGGACCCGATGGGCGAATACTCGCCCCTTATCAAGCGGCTGGGCGGACAGGTCATCGAGATCGCCCCGGACAGCCCCCACCACATCAATCCGATGGACATTGACCTGAGCTTTGACGAGGAAAACCCGATGGCGCTGAAAGCCGACTTTATCCTGTCGCTGATGGAGCTGATCGTTGGCGGCAAGGATGGCTTGCAGCCGGTGGAGCGGACCGTCATTGACCGCTGTGTACGCCAGATGTACCGGGAACATTTGCAGGACCCGGAAACAAGCAAAATGCCGACCCTCCAAACCCTGTATGACCTGCTCTGTTCCCAGCCGGAGGGCGAGGCGGTACGGCTGGCAACTGCCCTTGAAATCTATGTGTCGGGTTCCCTTAACGTGTTCAACCATGAAACCAATGTGGACCTGAACCGCCGTCTGGTATGCCTTGACTTAAAAAAGCTGGGGGCCGGGCTTCGGACGATTGCCATGCTCATTATGCAGGACTTGGTAAACTCGCAGGTGTCCATGAATTTCCTGCGCGGTATCGCTACATGGTGCTACTTCGACGAATTTCATGTGCTGCTCCGTGACCGTCTGACGGCAAGCTATTGTGTGGCGATCTGGAAAATGCTACGAAAAAAAGGGTGCGTTCCGAGTGCTTTAACGCAGAACGTAAAGGATTTTCTGGCAAGCCCGGAGATTGAGAACATCTTTGAAAACTCGGACTTCCTTGTGCTGCTCTCGCAGGCACAGGGGGACCGGCAGATTTTAGCCAAACAGCTTGGGATCAGCCCCCACCAGCTTTCCTATGTGACCCATACCAATTCCGGCGAAGGGCTGCTGTTCTTCGGGAATACCACCATCCCGTTTGTTGACCGCTTCCCGCAGAATACCGAGCTGTACGCCATTATGACCACCCGCCCGGAGGACAAAAAACAGGAAATGAACCGGGCATAACACACTTCGGGCCATGATGGCCCGAGGTTTGGAAAGGAGGGATACATCATCGGAAAGAAACCGGACAAACGGAATTTTCAAAGGCCGGGGCCGACGGAGACGGAGGATACCGGGGGCAATCGCCCCGGACCGGCTGAACGGGAAGGACCTTCCCCCGCACTGTCCCGACGCCTGCGGTTTGAGGACGAGGATACCGGGCAGGACAGTCCTTCGGGCCACGATGGCCCGAAGTCCAAAAGCGGCAAGTTTCAAGAGGACAGACGCAAAAGCCGTCCCTCTGACCGCATGAGGCAGGAGGATGAAGCGGGCGGGCCGCAGGATACCGGCAAGGCACAGGAGCCGGAGGGCTCCGCCGAGAAGGCCGGGAGCAAAAAGGACAAGTACCAGAAAGCACAGGCAAAAGCGGAACACGCCGGGGAAAAGCTGGGAAAGGCCCGGGAGAAACTGGACAAGACCGAGGCAAAACGGGCAGCGAAGAAACCACCGGGGCTTGCAAAAAAGGCAGTCCGGGGAGCCCGTACAGAAGCATGGTTCTATGTCCACAACAAGATACACGAGGTCGAGCATGAAAATGTGGGTGTGGAAGGAGCCCATAAATCCGAGCTGGCCGCAGAGGCCGGAACCCGGAAACTGACCCGCTATGCCAAACGCCGCTGGCAGGAACACCCGGCCCGGAAGGTGGCAAAGTGGGAACGGAAGGACATAAAAGCCCGGGCCAATGTGGATTTTCAGAAGATGGCCTCCGAGCACCCGGAGCTTGCCAGCAATCCGCTTTCCCGTGTGCAGCAGAAATGGAAACTGAAACGCCGGTATTCCAAAGAGGCAAAGGCGGCTGCAAAACAGGGCGCAAAGGCCGCAAAGAAAACCGCTGCCGCTTCGGGAACTGCGACCCGTCGGGCGGCGCAGTTTGTGACCCGTCATCCCGTGGCGGTGCTGGTCCTGCTCCTGCTGTTGCTGCTCTGTTTTCTTGTGTCGGCGGTAAGTTCCATCTTCCCCACGCTTGGCAGCGGCCTTGCCAATGCGTTATCCGGCACCTCCTACGCCTCGGAGGATACGGACCTGCTGGGGGTGGACGAGGACTACACAGCGTTGGAAAACGAGCTGGCGCAGACGGTGGCGAACATTGAAAGCACCCATCCCGGCTATGACGAGTACCGCTATTCCGTGGACGAGATCGGCCATAACCCCTATGAGCTGGCGTCCTATCTCTCGGCAAAGTACCATGTCTATTTCCGGGAACAGGTGCAGGACGAACTGCGGGAAATCTTCGAGGCACAGTATGAGCTGACCTTGACGGAGGAAGTCGAGATACGCTACCGCACCGAAACCAGCACTGACCCGGAGACCGGGGAAACCACCACCGAGGAAGTCCCCTATGAGTATTACATTCTCAATGTGACCCTCACAAACAAGACGCTGCCCGCCGTGATCCTGCCGAGGCTTAACGAACAGCAGCGGGAAATCTACACCGTTATGCAGCAGCTCAAAGGCAACAAGCCCTATCTGTGGGAAGGGATTTACAACGGCGGCGAAGATACCGGCCCCAGCTATGAGATACCCGGCGAGGCGCTGGATGACCCGGCTTTTGCGGCGCTCATGGAAGAAGCCACAAAGTACATCGGCTGGCCCTATGTGTGGGGCGGCTCCAGCCCGTCCACCTCCTTTGACTGTTCGGGCTTTGTCTGCTGGGTGTACACGGCCAGCGGCGTCCACAACCTGCCCCGTACCACGGCGCAGGGCATTTACAACCAGTGTGCTATCATTTCCCCCTCCGAGGCAAAGCCCGGCGACATTATCTTTTTCACGGGAACCTATGACAGCCCCGGCCCTGTGTCCCATGTGGGGATTTATGTGGGCGACGGGATGATGCTCCATTGTGGTTCGCCCATCCAATACGCAAACATCAATTCAAGCTACTGGCAGACACATTTCTATGCCTTCGGGCGTTTGTGAGCCAGAGGAAAGGAGTCCTTGCATGAACAAGATCGACAAGCTCGATAAGGAACTGGAAAAAGCCCGGGAGAAGGCTGCCGAGTGGCAGGCCAAAATCCGGGAGCTGGAAAAGCAGAAACAGGAGGAAGAAAACAGCCAGATCGTGCAGGCGGTGCGCTCCCTCAAACTGACGCCCGCCCAGCTTATGGCTTTTCTGAATGACCCCAAAAACAGCCTTACCGCTTCGGGCCATACTGACCCGAAGCCGGAGGCACCCGAAAAGGAGGACACAGCCCATGAAGAAAACTAAATTTCGCAGGCTGGCGGCGATGGCTGCCAGCCTTTTGTGTTGCCTGATCTTTACGGTCCCGGCCTACGCCCAGAGCAGCGAGCCGCAGCCGGAGACAACGCCCGCCCCGGTGGAAACCGAAGCGGAGCCGGAAACCCAGAACCCCTTTACCCCGGACGGGACGGGAACCGTGGTGGACAACGCCACCGACGAGGATGGAAAGGAGTTCTACACCATCACCACAGCAGACGAGAGCGTGTTTTATCTGGTGATCGACAAACAGAAAACCAGCGAGAACGTCTATTTCCTCAATACCGTATCCGGAAGCTTCAGCGAAACCAGAGTTATGTTTCCGCTGAAGCATAGCTTACCAATTTCCGTCACCGTATACCCGTCCAGTTTATCCGGAACAATCAGATTTGCCGCCGTCCCCGAATACCCCGTGATCTGCGCGGTATTGTCGGACAGGACGCTGTATGTAAAATCGCCGGATCTGTTATCCGTGGAGAGGACGGAGACGGCCGGCCCCTCCGGAGGGGCTTCCGGCTGTTTTTCGGCCTCGGGCGCTTCCGGTTCTGCCAGGGCGGCGGGCGCTTCTTCCTGCGCGGTCAGTTCGTCCGGCAAGACGTCTTCATAGGCTGTCTGCATCCGGAACTCCACCGCCAGCGCCTGCATGGGCAGGCTGCACAGCAGGATCGCCGCCGAGCAGAGCAGCGCGGTCAGACTGGTAAAGCATCGCTTCATTATTGTTCCTTTTTTCTCCCGTTTTTCAAAAATCGCCACTTTCTCCCATATTTACCATATCATATGCAGAAATTCAATTCAAGACCATTTTCTATGAAAAGGAGCCGCTGCTTTTGCAGCGGCTCCCGTCTTCGCCTCCGGTGTTCCGGAGAAAAAGACTTACTTCATGTTGCGCTCGTAGGACTCGATCATTTTCTTAGACGTGTGACCCATAGAATCGTCAGGGCTGGAAACCCTTGCGGCGTCTGGCTTTTCTGCTTGTTCAGTCAAATCGCGGGTGATGTGACCCGTGCGGCTTTCGAGTTTCCGGAGGTACTTTTCCGTCGTTTCCCCCGTGAAGATCTTGACCTGAAGCAGCATGGTCGTGTCGTCTTTCGGTGTCACGAAGATCTTGCTGATATACTTGTCGATGAACTCCTTTGTGATGATCCCCTGCGCCGCGTCGCGCTGGGCGTTCGTCAGGACTCTGCGGATCTCATCGATCTTCTGCTTGAAGGCGTCGCCCTCGGCGGCTGTCTGCTCTAGTTCTGCGATTTCCTTTTCGGCTTCTTCTATTTCACGATTGCAGTCAGCAGTCATCTTCTTGAAATCCGCGTTCGTAATACTGTCGTCTGCGGCAAGCTGCAGGAGCTTATTCTTCTTCCGATTTGCCTGATCGATGATGTTATTCTGCTGTTCGATCTTTTTCCGGAGCAAGCCGTGCTGCGTCAGCTCGTTATACATACGGATGTATTCTTCGACCATCGCATCGGCATCGGCAGACGTATCGCGGAACACCTCAAACAGCAACGGCTTGATCTCGCTTTCGTAGATGGCAAAGGATTTACAGGAATCCGCGCCGTTTTTGATCTTGCCGGAGCAGAGCCATTTGCTGTTCTTTCTCCCGCGCTTGTCCTCGGATTCGCGGCGGTAGTAGGGCTGTCCGCACTCCGTACACCACAGCTTTCCAGTCAGGAGATTGGCGTGGTTGCAAACACCCTGCCGAGCCTTCACATCCTCGCTGCGCTTTTTCAGGACGGCGTTTGCTGCATCCCAGATTCCCTCTGGCACGATCGCCGGCACAATTTCACCCGTCTCATCCTTGAACATCACCCATTCCTCCGGCGGGAGGAATTTCTGCTTCTTCGTGAACATGTCCACGACCTTGACCTTGTTGCCAACGTAGTAGCCCTTGTATTTGGGATTGGAAATGATGTTGGACATGGTGGTATGCGCGATTTTCTTTCCGTTGTGATTGCGATAGCCTTTTTCCCAGAACAGCGTTTCCAGCTGCTTCATGGAGTATTCGCCGGTCGCGTAGAGTTCAAACAGTTCCCGCACCATCGGCGCTTCCGTTTCATCAATGACCAGTTTCCCGTCCGCTTTTGTGTAGCCGAAAATGCGGCTGTTGCCGAGTACGACGCTCGACTTGATGGCTTGCTGGTGACCGAATTTCACACGTGAGGACAGCTTGCGCAGCTCGTCCTGCGCGATAGACGACATGATGGACAGGCGCAGTTCGGCATCCTCATCAAACGTGTTGATGTTGTCGTTCTGGAAGAATACACCGACGCCGTAGCTCAAAAGCTGGCGCGTGTAGCGGATAGAGTCGAGCGTGTTTCGGGCGAAGCGGGAGATTTCTTTGGTGATGATCAAGTCGAATTGACCTTCGGCGGCATCCTCGATCATGCGGTTAAAGTTCTCACGCTTCTTCGTAGAGATACCGGACAAGCCCTCGTCAATGTACCCCGGCACGAATGTCCACGGGAGATTCCTTCGGATCAGATCCTCATAGTAGGAAACCTGATTGCCCAGTGAGTTCAGCTGCTCGTCACTCTCAGACGACACACGCGCATAGTAGGTCACTCGCAGCGGCAAATCGTAAATGGACTTTGTTCTTAGCTCCATTCTGATCGTATGTATGTCCATTTGGTGCGCTCCTTCGTTTTTCGTTTTATCATGTTTTTTCTACCATATCACACCTGTGTGAAACAAGCAAGTGTGAGTTTCTGACAGGAGCATCACGTCAGGACGCTCCTGTCAACTCCATTGGAGGCGGACGGCGCCAATGCGCTGATTTTGTTTTTCATGCGGTTGCGTTCCGTCTCCGTAATCACTCCGGCTTCAAACAGAACCTGATTGTAGTAGCTCAGCCAGAGCTGTTCAGCAAGCTCTTTCTTTGCCTGCTCCGGCGCCGGTTTCCTCTGGGTGCTGATGCTGTCCACCTCCTTTTTTGTTGTAAGTATTCCCAGCGGGAATTGGAATCATGCAGTTCTTCTTCGCCACCCCCAACGTCTACATCGTGTCCATTCGTATTTCTTCATGGTCGTCCTCGGCATGACCGAGGGCGGTTTTCTTTTGCCTGAGCTTCTTGCGGCGCTTGCTGTCAATGTGCGGTGGCGTGGTCGTTCCGTCGCGCACCGGCGCATCATCCGTCATCTGCTCCACAGCACGGCCAAGGCGCACAGCGTCGCGCACAAGATCAATGCCGCGATTGAGATCCATGCGCACAGGTGAATTTTCTTCCGCGCTTCCTGTACTGTATCCGAAAGCTGTTTCTTCGTATCGTTCAGGATCGCGGTCAGGGAGAGCTTCGTATTCTCTGTCAGCGCCTTGCAGTTGGAAGAATACCTCTCGTTCAGGCTCCCAGCCTGTTTCTCGAAATTTTCTGCGCTCGTTTGCATCTTGATCAGGGATTCCTGTGCGTCCTCCCTCGTCAGAAGTTTTTTCAGGTCCGCGTCCAACTGCATCTGCTGCCGAAACAGCCTGTCCTGCATTTCGAGCAGCGCGCTCCAGTTCCGCTCCGTGACCATCACGCTGGGTTCCAGCCGTTGCGCCTCGTCCATCAGCTTTTTGTGCTGCGCCAACATTTCTTGTGTTGTCATTCTCCGTTCTGTATCCAAACTCTGCCTCCATATTTTCTTTCAAGTATTTTTCTATATGTAATTTGCTGTCACGGCATTTGCGCCCATCCGGTGTGACGTAAGTGATATTCTTTCGGCTGTCTGTCCATGTGGCATCGTAACCCTCAGAGCGGAGCAAGATCAGAAATTCCTCACGGTCCCCGGCACAGCGCATACATTCGTCGATCACACGCATGAGTTCAAACTTCCAGCTCTCGCCCCTGTCAGCCGTGTAGTATTCCGCGTTGGACATTCCACGCGACTGCCGCTGCTCGTCCTTCTGGAATTTCGGCAGACCGAGTTCCTCGCAGATTTGGTCATTGCGGACGCGCAGCTCCTGAATCTGTTCGTCTGCCATGTGTACCTTCTTACCCGTCTCGAAGTTCACACTGTTGATGATACAGTGCGAGTGAATGTGTTCGCGGTCAGTGTGTGTGCAGACCAGAACTTCACAGCCCTCGAAGTATCCGGCGAGCCTGCGTGCTACTTCGTGTGCTGCGCACGGGTCGATGTCTGCACCTTTTGGAAAACTCTGTACCATGTGGTAAAACATCACGCCGCCATCCTTGCGGTGCAGCAGCTTCGTACTGAGGAATTCATCGAACGCGGTTTCCGGCTGGCAGCCAATGCCGCTGACGAGCTGCTGACCATCCCAAAGTGTCTTGCCGAGTTGGGAAACATAGCGCATGACACTTTTCATGCAGCCGCGCGTCTGCGTACCCTTTTTATAGTTCACGAAATGGACGATTGCGATTTTGCCACACCCCCTTCCTGCATTTCCCGCAGAGCGGTATTGATTTTTGCGAACTCGTGCGCGGCAGAATCCAGATTGGCGAACTGTACCTTGCCCATGTTCGCCAGTACCGTCAGCTGGTTGAGGTTGTTGCCGATGGCCTTCTGCTGCCGCAGGACTTCCTTCAGTCCGTTCAGAATCACAATGCGTTTTCCGAGACAACAGGCGGTCACATAGTCGCTCTGGCTCATATGGGCTTGTGCTGCTTTCCGGCGTATCGTTTCCAAATCCTGTGTTGAAATTCGAATACTGAATTGTTTGTCTTTTTTCATGTTTCCTCTGTTTCTATTGAAGTGGGTGTGGGCTGCTGCCCGCAAACAGCATTTGGCGGGGAGCTGGGACACCGGCGACTAGCCAAATGCGATGCTGGCTCCTCCCAAACGGGAGGATTTTTCCCGCCGCGGCGAGGCTTCTCTGCGCTTTGAGCCTGCGCTTTTTCGCGTTGCCCGCACGTCGGCGCAACGTGGGGCTTTGCGGCACTCCTGCGTACACATTCGCAGTCGGGGCAAAAAACCGCACACAGCGGCGACACGCGCCTCACGGCGCGGTGCAGGCGCTCGGCGCACCCGCAGGGTCGATCGTGCCGATTGTTTTCACGGGCAGAAAATCGGCACTATCGGCACTCCGGAGCGAGATCAGCCGCTTGCCGTTGCTGCGGTACGTCTCTGCTAAAACCCCGTTTTCTCTTAGAGCCGCAACGCTTTCCCGCACCAGACGGGTAACCTTTTTGGGCGTGATGCCGAGGCTGCCGTCAGGGTCGATCTTCGCAGACAGTGCCGATGGTGAACCGAGGTATTCAGGATCGGCACGGAGCAATTCAGAGAGAAGTTTTGTGAGTTGAAGCGTTGAAATCTTAGAAGCGCCGCTGCAAGTTTTGCTGTCCTCAAGCAGTTTCCAGATGTGATCTTCCTCACCAAATTCCAGTTTCAAAGTCCGGTCCGGGATGTCGCGCCCAGTACAATGAAGAGAAGCAACGTTGGCAAGTCGAGAGTGCTTTTGCAGAACAAATGCCGAGTCAGCCGCGCCGCTTAAACCCGTCGAGCCGGAGATCATGTTCATCGGATCATCGTCGTGGAGTTTGCGCAGGTGGTGGATCAACAAAATTGCGATGTGCCGCTTGTCCGCAAGTTTTTTGAGTAAGCCGATGTCCTGATAGTCATTTGCGTACAAATTGCTGTCATTTCCTGAGTTTCTGACACGCTGCAACGTATCAATGACAACGAGTTTTGTGTCAGAATGCTCCGTCAAAAACTGTTCGATCTGCTGTTCCAGCCCATGCTTGAGTGTGTCCGCCATAATTGCAAAATGCAGCGTTGGCGGCGCATCTTCCGTCAGGTCAAAGAGTCGCGTCTGGATACGCTGGAACGAATCTTCAAGACTGAGATACAGCGCTTCTCCCTGCGTTGTTGCGAAATTCCAGAGCGGCTGCCCCTGCGAAACGCACAGGCAGAGCCATAAAGCCAGCCAAGACTTGCCGATCTTCGGCGCGCCCGCGAGGATGTGCAGGCCCTCTGGTAACAGCTCGTCCACCAGAAACGGCACCGGCGAGTATGGCGCGCTTTGCAGCTGCTCTGCGGTCATGGTTTCGAGTTTCTTCATTTGTTCACTTCCTTTCGATATTATTTATTGTAGATACATTCTCTACAATTCTACAATCGGATAATAGCATAGCCGTTGACATTTCACAATAGGTAATGTATCATTTAAGCTCATACACTACACAAGCACAAATACATTCTCTACAAAGGAGGCACACGCACATGGGCGTTTTGGGGAAAGATTTATTGGATTTTCATCGACCGCGCACCAATACGAAGGTGGAGTTCGGCGCGTCCGGCTATTGGGTAGAATCCAATCCGGCGATGCAGCCCTACGGCGCTGTACTGACGGAAATTCTGAAGCTTTACGCTGCACCATTTCAGGAATTATTAGATCAATATCGGAAGACCGTTGCAGAAAGGGATGCAGAGCAGGCAGCGCGGGCGTTTCAGGCTGTGACAAATGGATTTGCATCTTTACCGCTTTACCGCCTGTATTGGAATGACGTTCAGCTGTTTGCAAGCATGGATGTGCGTGAATTATTCGTGGGAGAAGCGCAGGAAGCGTTCCGCGAATATGTGATGCAGGACGATACGTTGCCGAGGTTCATGCAGGAGCAGCTGGACGCCATCCGATTGATTCAGGAGCGCTATGCGTGGTTCCTGGACGGCATTTTTGCGTGCAAGCCGTTTGAAAAGAAAAAGGGTCAGAGAAAAACTTCTCTGGCCCAGCAGATTGAGAAAAAAGGCTTGGAGCCGTTCGTCAGCGGCGTCAGCCTTGGCGCAGATTCGAAGGTGGACGCGCCGAAGGTAAACGCGCAATTCTGCATCCGTGGCACTGGGCGCGAGGCGGAGGTGGTCGAAAAAATGTACTTTGACCGGCTGCTGGATTTTGTCTATGTAGAATTCATGAAAGGCTTGCAGCGCGGGTTTGTTCCGAAGCGCTGCGCCAACTGCGGGCGCTGGTTTTTGCAGACGCCGGGCGCGACCTTTGTCTATTGCGCCGGTCCTGCGCCGGAAGACCCAGGTAAAACCTGCCGGGAGATCGGCGCGGCCAGCAGCTTTAAGGACAAAGTTGCGAACAATGAAGTCTGGCAGGTGCAGCAGCGGGCATACAAGAAATACTACGCGCGCACGATGCGGAAGGATATGACCAAGGCCGAGTTTGAGGCATGGACGCGCGACGCGGAGCAAAAGCGGGACGCCGCGCTGGAACCGTATGCACGCGCAGAAAGCGAGGAAGAACGGCAGCGCATCGTGGCTGAACTGGAGGAAAAACTCAACAGGCTGTGACGCATCGCTTTTGCTTATCTCCTTTTTGAGCATTACTTCTTCCAACACCGCATAAAATACAAGTAAATTCTGCGCAGAAAAAGTCCCGGCAATCCATCAGACGATGGTTTACCGGGACTTCGTGTTTCGGCTGATTACGATTTTGTTTCTTCCTGCTCCTGCAGTTTTTTCTCCAGCGCAGACTGCTTTGCAAGAATGGCATTGACCTTATCATAAAGATCCTCGATCATGATCTCGGTTTTGAGATTGACCTTGTAATCATTTTCCGCGCGGCGGCGGTCCTTTTCCTCCTGCCGGTTCTGGCTCATCATGATGAGCGGTGCCTGGATCGCCGCGACGCAGGACAAAACCAGATTCAGCAGGATAAATGGGAACGGATCGAACGCATCTGCCGCCAGAATCGTATTGATGACCA
>ENA-UAMP01000535-UAMP01000535.1-human-gut-metagenome-genome-assembly--contig:-NODE-535-length-17036-cov-3.788293_pt1 | contig 17036 bp, 18 predicted proteins | sample MGYA00243285_ERZ654501 | MGnify/ENA primary metagenome ERZ654501 (study PRJEB26926, sample SAMN06164850) | human gut metagenome | biome: ENVO:00009003; feature: ENVO:2100002; material: ENVO:00002003...
CGAGATGCTCAGGAGTCTCGTGGGCTCGGAGATGTGTATAAGAGACAGCAATATCTGTGTCACAAGAGCAAGTTGGCGTTCCTTGTACTCCAACCCCATTATATGATGTCCACGGGCAGACAACTGGAAAAGAATGTTCCCATCTTCGTCATGCCCTTTGTCGATAAGCCCAAGGTATCGTCCTGCATCAGTATAATAATTTGTCTGCCGCTCATCAAATGCGTATTCCGATGTTATATCTTGCTTGTCATCGGTTTCTCATTTAACAACTCGATAAGGTTTACAATCCGGGACATACGGTCAGCTTGGGGAAATGAAATTTCAGGCTCAGTTACCAACGGAACAGTTGTCAAAAGGTTTTCAATATCTGACAAGCAGATTTCAGTTGCGATCACATAATTCTTCTGCTTTACCAGTCTAAGCGAATTATAGTTTTGAGGATCGTCAAACTGATATTGATACAAGTTAAACATACCGTTTGAAAAGATAAGGAACACAGGCTTGACCGGCTTGGTTACTCGGCTACTCCATACACGGAAAGGGTAGTAGAGCTGCCTTACAAGAAAATCATCAGACAAGTCCCGTTTCGCTTCAAAAAGAGAAAGATAGTTAATTCCCTCGTATGCGGCATCAATCTCTATTTGAGAATTTGATACAGTGACATATTTAGTGCCGGTGTCTGTTTCAATATTAAAGCCAAAACCGCCGGAACTCATGCGACCGCTTACTGTTGACACGAGAGCGTCATCTTCCAAAAAATCACTCAATATGCCACAAGCATTTGCACAATTCAAAGCAATGGCTTCGCTCACAAGAAACTGCGGCATTAGGCTTTGGATATGAGCAGGAATTGAAATTCTCTGTGCATCAGCAACAGGGGGTTCAAATTCTTTATATGCAGAGAATGATGAAATAACATAATCGCCACGAGTGATAGGCAAGATCGCTAATCCGTTGTCTGCAAAAACAGTTGGGAGATTAACTTTGTGGTCAAACTTAGTCATTAGCCTCGGCTCACGAAATTCTTTGATTTGGTTTGCCGATATTACAAATTGACCACTCCTTTGGATTTCATCAAGAATATCGTACTTGTCAAAGAGGGCTTGCCAAGCAGTATCATTCAGTCCCATAATTTCTGATTAGCACCTCCTCTATTGCCCCTCGCTTGCTTGCATCTGCGTTGATTGCTCGCTTTGCCTTTACGATTGTAATATCGTAATCCTTATACAAATCCTTGATAAAATCGGTGGCTGAGTTAGAAAGCATGAATTTTACTCCACGCTTCGTCAACTCATCACAGCACTGCTTCAATCTAATCTGCTCGTTTCGGTCAAAGCCGCCCTTGTTATAACCTGTGAAACTTGCTGTATCTGAAACAGGATCGTATGGGGGATCAAGATATACAAAACCGCCTTTATTTACTCGTTTCAAAGTTTCAGCAAAATCCTCACTATAAAATGTGATATTGCTTGATGCAAAATATTTGCTAACAGCCCGAAGAACAGGCTCATTAACTATATTGGGGTTTTTGTAGTGACCAAACGGAGAATTAAACTCACCAGAAGAATTAACCCGGAAAAGCCCATTGAAACAAGTTTTGTTAAGATAGATCAATCTGGAAGCTCGCTCAACCTTCGTCATCGCTTGGTATGCTTCCTTATCTCTATCCATATCTCGCAGTGCATAAAAATACTCTGAAGTGTTTTCATGTTTTTTCAAATCTTCAAGCAGAGATTCGAGGTCATCACGAATTGTTTCGTAAACAGCTACCAAATCCCCGTTTAAGTCATTGACGATAGCTTTAGATGGCTGAATGGAAAAAAGAACAGCACCGCCACCTAAAAATGGCTCACAATAAGAAGCGATCCGCTTTGGAAGCAAAGGCGTAATCTCATCTAAAAGCTGGCGTTTTCCGCCAACCCATTTAACAACTGGGGCAACCAGTTTGTTTTTTGCCATTACCACACCTCCTTACAGATCTTTTCATAGTAATTATAGCAAAACAGTCTCATTTTTTCAATCACCTTGCTGCATAAAATTTGTAACTTTTTTTGCATAGTCACTCGCCGCCCGTCGGCGTTCCTCGCTGTACGGTGCGGTCAGACGGAAAGACAATCGCCCCTTTTCAATCTCAAACGCCTTGTAGCCTGTTTCGCTATCCTCGTCCGTCATAGTGCAATGGTCGGGGTACCGCTCCGCATAGGCGGTCAGCCGCTTCTTCAAGTCGGTGTTGTGGGTGTAGACGGTGATCCTGCTCTTGGTTTCATCAAAAAAGATTTCTGTGGTTTTCTGCCGCTTGGTAAGTCCTGTTCGCATTTTAACTCCTTTCTGCGCCCCTGTTACGCAGTAGGGGCATTTTTCGGGTGTTTTTCCCGGCTCTTGACTTGGGAAAAACGGCGATTTTCAAATAGAAACTGCTCGGACAGGGAAGTAGTGCGTCCGGGCAGTCGTTATTGGCTGTTTTCTGTTTTTCTCGGCTCTTGACTGTTGGTGTGTTTTTTCAGCCAGAGCAATAAATCCTGCTTTATGACCAGCTTCCTCCCGCCGATTTTCAGCGTGGGGAAATCGTCTGCGTTCAGCAGATTGTAAGCCCCGGCTTTGGATAGGTGCAACGCTTCGGCAAGCTGCTTTGCGTTCAGCACATCGGGTAGATTTGCAAACGGCTCTTTGCTCATTGATACTCCTTTCCCACACGAAAAACAGCAGCCACCTTTCGGGTGACTGCTGCCGTTCTGCGTCATTTACTTGTCCAGATATTTTCCGTATTCAGCGGTCACAAAATCCTCATAGGCACTTGCGATTTTTGCAATCCGCTTGTGTACCGCACTTGCGGTTTTGTAGCCAACCTTGTCTGCGATCTCCTGCTCGGTGTGTCCGTCCATTCGTAGCTTCAATATCTCCCGGTCTTTGTCGGTGATATTCTGCTCGGCAAAGGCGGCAATCTGCATTTCGGAGATAACCATCTGCTCAAACTCGCTTCGTGGGTCGGCTACCTCAAAAATGTCTCCGTTCTCGCTCTCCATCATTTCGTCCAGAGAGATAGGCTTGCCGGAACGGTTGTGATACCACTTCCGCATGAAGTCGGTCTTGACGGTGCTACTTGTGGTTTCGTAGTCCTCAACCGTCCTGTTCTCCCAGATAGCATCAATCATCGGTTGCCAGTTTTCTTCCGCAATTACCATATCGGTGACATTGCCGATCAGATTGCTGAACTGCTGATAGGTCAGCCACGGCACTTCAACACCCTGCGGGATATTGTATAGGTTTTGAAAGCCAAGTCCGTGTTGCTCAAACTTCATTCGGATATATGGAATGATGTTGTATGAGAGCCGCCACAAGGGGAAGTAGCCCGCATACTGCTTCACATCGCCGGGAATATCACGGTAGTTTCCCTTGCGGTCTTTCACTTGGAAGAACTGCCATGCGCTCCACGAATAGCAATCCCACACAAGCAGCTTAAACATATCGTCACAAACGATGCTGTCATACTTGTCCGTCCGCAAAACCTCGTAAGGGCAGCGTGGCAAGTCAAAAGCCGGTTTCCACTTCTCGGCAAGCTCCTTTGGCAGACTGTAAAACAAAGTCAGCCACGATTTGTCGCTATCCTGAGGTATCTCGATGATTTCACCGGGCAGCACCACAAGAAAGCCTTTGGGGTCTTTCGGTTGTGTCATAGCGTCACCTCCAATCGTTTATTTTTGCCCCTCTACTATATATGGCATGAGAAAGTTCAAATTGTTCCAATGCGTCAAAAGTTTTTTGAGATTTTTTGAAAAAAACTCGGAAAGGAATGGAAAGGATAGATACGATATGATTATAGCAAAAAAGTGTGAATAAATCTATTGCTTCTACGCAAGGGCAAAAAAATAAGCGATACTCGGTCAAAAAACCAAGTATCGCTCATTTTTTCGTTAGCCAATCCCGCCTGACAGATGCCGTAAGTGTAATTTTTGGTGAATTACTTTCTTACGAGCACCCGCCAAAGCACGGCGTATTTGATTATTTCGCCGCAGCCGTTTTTGTATTCCGCTTCCGGCAGGGTGCTGAGCGCATCCGTATCGCACAGCACGAGCGACGGCTGATAGAAGCAGCCAAGCTGGTTTTTGCCCGTTGGCAGATTTACCGCCGTTTTGCCGCCGACTGATGAATCAACGTCCGCAAGCAGCGTTGTGGGCAGCTGCACCAGCTTTATGCCCCGCTGGTACGTTGCCGCGGCAAAGCCGCCCACGTCGCCCACTATGCCGCCGCCAAGGGCAACAAGCACATCGCTGCGGGTGAAGCGGTTTTCGCTGAGCGCGGCTATGATAGCCTCGTATGTTTTTATGCTTTTTGTGTCCTCACCGCCCTTGAACACAAATGTATGCACGCCATAACCCGTCGCCCTGAGAGACTCTGCAACGGTTTCGCCGTAAAGAGGGAACACGTTTTCGTCCGATACTATCAGGGCCTTGCCTATGGCGTGGGTCGCCTTGAGCGTTTCTTCGCCCGCTATTGCAAGCGCGCCGTGCTGAATTTCAACGTTGTATTGGCGCGATGCGTTAACGCGAATGCACTTCATCTGCCGTCAACCTCCTCCTTCAGCCTGCGCCCGTCGTCAAGCAGCTTTGTAAGCGCGGCTGTGTCGCCCTGCTCAAGGGCGGTTTTGTATTCGTTAAGGGATGCTATGTATGCGTCCAGCTCATTAAGCAAATAATCCCTGTTTTCCATGAAAAGCTCCGCCCACATTGTGGGGTTCAGCCAGGCCACGCGGGTCATATCCTTGTAGCTTCCGGCGGAAAAGCCCTTGTGCAGCTTAGCGGTGGGGCTTTTTATATATGCGTTGGAAGCAACGTGCGCCAGCTGGGACGTGAAGGCGATCATGCGGTCGTGCTCGGCGGCGTTGGTGACGGAAAACGAGCCGAAGCCCGCCGGGGCAAGCAGCTTTTCTATTCTGCTCAGCAGCGCAATGTTATCAAAGTCCATTGGGACTATGACCATCGGCGCGCCGTGGAACAGATTCGCGCGGGCATATTTGAAGCCGGAATTATGCGTGCCCGCCATCGGGTGGCCGCCTGCAAACGCTATGCCGTGCGCCTTTGCCACGGGGAAGCACCCTTCGCACACGGTGCGCTTAGTGCCGCAGCAGTCCAGCACAACGGTGTCCTTGCTTATATAATCCGCCATGCGCGTGAAGTATTCTATGCACGCCGCGGGGTATACGGCGATAAGCACTATGTCGCAGCGCTTTATGCTCTCCTCATCAAGCACGCCGTCCACCGCGCCGCTCATCATTGCAAAATCGAGTATGCTCCTGTCCGTATCGAAGGCAAGCACGGCTTCACCCGCCTCATGGTATGCTTTGGCCAAGGAGCCGCCTATAAGCCCAAGGCCGACTATTCCCGCCGTCATTCGTTTACGACCTCCCTCACGCGCCGCACCTTCTTGGCAAGCTCGTCGTATTGTTCGGGGCGCAGGGACTGCGCGCCGTCGCACAATGCCTTCATGGGGTCGTTATGCACCTCTATTATCAGCCCGTCCGCTCCGCAGGCCGCCGCCGCAAGCGCCATGGGCGGCACAAGCCTTGCTATGCCGGTGGCGTGGCTGGGGTCAACTATTATGGGCAGGTGCGTAAGCTCCTTGAGCATGGGCACCGCCGCAAGGTCAAGGGTGTTTCGGGTGTAATCATCGAATGTGCGTATACCGCGTTCGCAAAGTATAACGCGCTCGTTGCCGCCGGCCATTATGTATTCCGCGCTCATCAGCAGCTCTTTAAGCGTGTTTGCAAGGCCGCGCTTGAGCAGAATGGGCTTGTACAGCTTGCCGAGCTCCTTGAGCAGTTCAAAGTTCTGCATATTCCTTGCGCCGACCTGTATCAAATCAACGTCCTCGAACAGCGGCAGGTGGTTAACGCTCATTATTTCCGTAACTATGGGAAGTCCGGTCTCCTTACGGGCCAGCTTCAAAAGCTCTATGCCCGTGGCCTTAAGTCCCTGGAAGTCATAGGGAGAGGTACGCGGCTTGAACGCGCCGCCGCGCAGCATATTCGCGCCGCTGGCCTTTACCGCGCGGGCAACGGCAAGTATCTGCTCCTCGTTTTCAACGGAGCAGGGGCCCGCTATCATGCAGAAGTTGCCGCCGCCGACCTTAACGTCGCCAACGTTTACGACCATGTCGTCCGGATGAAACTTCCTGTTGCAGCACTTGAACGGCTCGGTCACGCGCTTTACGGAATCCACTATGCCAAGGCTGGCTATAAGGTCCATGTCTATGCGGCCCGTGTCGCCTATCAGGCCAAGAACCGTTTGGAACTGGCCTTCGGAAATGTGTATGCCCAATCCCTGACCCTTCAGCCAATCGATGAGCTGATCCTGCTTTCCTTGTCCGCCCCGTGCTTAAGTACAACAATCATGGTATATATCCTCCAAAAAATTTATTTCGTATTCGTTTGCAGCTCTGCAATAAAAAAGCGGCACCGGTGTAACCTGTGCCGCTTGAGCGTGTCCCTTCAAAAAGAGCTTATCCTTTGCACACAAATTACCCCTACTATGCAGTCATAGTAAAGTAATAATAGTATGCAAAAGCGATAGTCTTAATCATCGGTTCGTTCTCCTTATATCGCAAAACCAACTTCGCCATTAAGTATAAGAACATAAGGCGGAATTGTCAACCGTTATTTTGCTTGGCGCGGCAAAGGCACGGGGGCTGATGCGCCTTATATATCCACGCAGTATATCTTTTTAACCTCGCTGCGCTTCCTGTACACGGTTAGGAACACGGCGACTACGGCTATTGCGTAGAAGCCTGCGTTAAGCTCGCGTATCGGCAAAAACTCGGCCAGCGCCCCGGCAACAAGCGCGCCCGCCATGTTGCCTATCGTGGTAAGCATTTGGAACGCGCCCGTGAAACGGCCGCGCATTTCGTTGGGGACGTAGCTTTGGGTGGAGGATATGCGTATATTATAGCTTGTAACGCCGAGAAGCCCGGTTATAAGCATCATTGCAAACATTACGTACAGCGGCGCATAAAGCAGAGAACCTGCAAGTATATTTATAGCAAAATACACCATAAGCGCAATGGCGAATTTCTTTTTCGGGTCGAATTTATGCTTATAAAGCCTTAACCCGCCAAGCACGCGGCCCAATACGGCAAAGCCCATGACAAATATGTATTTTTCAACGCCCAAGCCTTCGGTGTTCTTAAAAAACGGCAGCAGGAGCGTGTTGCTTGCGCTATCCGAAAACGACATAACCGTGAAATACGCCGCTATTGCCATAAGCCCCGCTTCGCCGCGCATATAGTGTATGCCGTCCTTAAAGTCGGATACATATTTTTTCAGGTTGTATTGCTCACCAACGTTCTGCATCTGCGATTCATCCACCTTTATCTGCGTTTCAAAGGAGGCGGCGATAAGGAACGTTACCGCGTTGAACAAAAACAGCATTTCAAGCCCCGTATGCTCATAGCACCACGCCGCCGCAAGCACCATTACGGACGCAAGAGGGTATATCATGCTGGATACCGAATACGCCTTGGTGGCGAAGCCCGGGGTTATGAGCATGGGGTACAGGCTGTCGTATGCCACCTGATATATGCTGTCCACAGAGCCGATTATAAGGCAAAGTATAAGCATGGTTGCATAGTTGAATATATCAAGCTTCAGCACAACGAATATGACAAGATACAGCGCGGCCGATATGAAATCCAGCGTATATATTGCTTTTGCGCGGGAAAAACGGTCAAGATACGGCCCTGCAAGGAACGGCATAATCACCTTGGGCAGATTGTACACTACGTTGAATATGGCGTAAAGCAAAGTGGAGCCGGTGTAATCCAGCACCAGCAGGCATATTGCAAAGCCTGACACGGCGTTGCCCAGCGTGCTGACGACCGTGCCTAACGATAGTATAGTAAAATTCTTTGTCCATAGCGTGGGCTTCTTTTCCATTGGCGTATATCACTCCTTTTTTTAACATCATAACGGCCGAACCGGAGGAATGCCGTCGGCTCGGCAGGGGAAAAGCCGCGTTATACGGCGAAATTGGCGCGGATGGAGCCGTTCATGGTTTCGGCCTTCAGCTTGCTTTCGGCCGCGTTGCTTATAACGGTGGTATGCTTGCGGCTCTGCTTTTCGCCGTTTATATATACGGAGCCGGACATGGTATCGAATTCGCAGTTGAACTGCTCCAGCTTTTCTGTTGTGTTGAACGCTACGGAGCCGTTAACGCTTTCAAGATGTACATTGCCGCGCACGCCGCCCGTAAGCTTTACGGAGCCGTTTACGGTTTCGCAATGGCAGCCTGCGGTGGCGGTGCAGTTGGTTGCGTTGGTGGAGCCGTTCACGTTTTCAAGATGTATCTTGCCCGCCGCGATGCTTTCAACGTTTATTGTGCCGTTCACGGCTTCGCATTTGAGCGAGGACAGGCGCAGCGCGGGCAGGGCGGCTGCATCACCGGACGCGGACTTGGTAATATCTATCGTGCCGTTCACGGTCTCAAGCCAAAAGTCTTCGAACTGAACATCCGGCACGGTTATGGCTATCACGGACTGGCGCCATGCATTGCGGCCGCCGAAGGCGCCGCTCCAGAAGCTGCCGTCAAATATGCTGGTGAAATGCTTGGGAATGGGCTTTTCTTCTATTCTGAGCACGCCGTCGCGTATGGATACGGCGGGCTTCTTAAGCCCTTCGGGGAAGTCCAGATCCACGCGGTATTCATTGCCGCGCAGCAGTATAAGCTTTGCATTTATGGTTTCGGCATGTATGCCTGTGAATGCTTCGCCGCAGGCTGCCGTTTCGGCGGCGGGGGAGGTGGGGGCGCTGCCGGCGCTCTGCTTGATTATGTCCCGCGCAAGCTTTTCCGGGGAGCCGAGCTCCGCCATTACCTTTTCGGCGTTTTCCTCGCCGGCATCTTCAAAATATTCGGTATAGAACTGCACGGCGGCTTCGCGCTCGCTCGCGTCTATGCATTCAAGGCAGCTTTTAAGCCTTGCAAGGTATTCGTTGGTGGTCATTGCGGTATCCTCCTTATATAATGCGCGCTATGCTGGTGCGCAGCTCGTTAAGCTCCCTATGGAACTCCTTAATAACTTCCTCGCGGCAGCCTTCCTTTGCTATTATGCTGCGCCTTTCGGTGGCGGGGCTTATGCCGCCGCGCTGAGCGGTTTCATTATAATACGTCATCGTTGTTCCCTCCGTATAACAGTGAATTTACCCTTAACGTGTATGCCTTCCATTCGGCCCTGTATTCGTTCAGCTTATCGCGTCCTGCGTCCGTAAGCGCGTAATAGCGCCTGAGCCTTCCGGAGAAGGGCTGATCATATGTTGAAAGCAGCCCATCCTTTTGCAGCCTTCTGAGCACGGGATAGAGCGTGGACTCGGATATATCCATAACTTGCTTCACGCTTTGCGTAAGCACGTAGCCATATGCATCCTGACTATCGAGCACCGCCAGCACGCATGCATCCAGCAGCGCCGATCCTAATTGAAACACCATGTCGCGTACCTCCTTTCGACGATGATATTATACAGCGTATAATATAGCGTGTCAACACCTTATTGCGAAATAAATAATATTATTTTAGCCTGCGCGGAGGGCGTATTGGTGGATAGCCGGCGGCACTTTCATAAAAAGGATAAATGTGATAGAATACAGGGGCAAAGAACGTGGGGGAGAGAGCGTATGCGCAAAACGAAGATAATCGCAATAGAAGGCATAGACGGCGGGGGAAAGGGCGTGCAGGTGCGCGCGCTTAAAGAAAACCTGAAAAAGCTTGGCTACACCGTAGCCGGGCGCGACTACCCGATGTATGACACATATTTCGGCGCGCAGGTAGGCAAACTGCTGAGCGGAGCGGACGGAGTGCGCGCGGATGAGATAGACGGCAAAAGCATGGCGCTGTGGTTTGCGTTGGACAGATGGGAAAGCTTTAAGGACTACCGCGACGGGGAGACTGACTTCCTTATTATAAATAGATTTGTGCTGTCCAACGCCGTGTATCAAAGCGTACGCGATATCGATTTGGGCAAGCCGGACATTGTGAATTGGGTGATGGATCTGGAATACGGCCACTTTGGCCTGCCGAAGCCCGATCTTAACATAGTTTTTTCCATCCTGCCCAAGGCGGCAGAGGAGAACGTGACCAAAAAAGGCTACCGCGGATACGTTGGCGAAGGCAAGGATGTATACGAAGCCGACCATGGCATACAGCAGCGCGCGATGGAAAAATATATTGAAATTGCAACGGACATGGAAGATGCAGATATAATATATTGCATGGAAGAGGGCAGGCTGAAAAGCATAGACGACATTGCAAAAATGGTAATGGATGCAATAAAACGGCGCGGCCTGATATAATAATTGGAGGTTTCTTCATATAAAAATGTATGTATTTTGCAAATTCACGGTATACATGAATTTGGGTATACATGAGCAAATTGATACAGTATACAGAAATTTGTAGTTGATAAATATATTTGTGTATTATATAATACGTTATGTCTTATGAAAGATATACGGAATACTAATGAGAACGCGACATAATTGATTTTTAAGTTTCCTGCGCATTTAGCCGCAGGCGATTAAAAATAAAAGGAGAGAACACAATGAAGAAAACGCTTGCTATGCTGCTTGCTGTCATGATGATAGTAGCGTGCTTCGCCGGCTGCCAGGGCACTACCCCTGCCAATACTGATCAGCCCAGCGGAACCGAAACCCAGCAGCCTACCGAAAGCACTCAGCCCACCGAGGCTCCCGTGGAGCCCGAACCGGAATCCAACATCGGCCCCGATGGCCGTGAGTTCGCTGACGAGCAGGTGTACCGTTCGCTGTACTCCAGCGAAGTGACCACCATGAACTATCTGGTAAGTGGCGCCACTTACGAACTGGTAGTCGGCGCTAACACCATCGATTCCCTTGTTGAGAACGACACCTACGGCAACATACTGCCCAGCGGCGCCGAATCCTGGGAAGTAAGCGAAGACGGCCTTACCTGGACCTTCCATCTGCGCGCCGGCCAGTATTGGTACGATGCGGACGGCAACCAGAAGGACCCCGTAACCGCTAACGACTACGTGGCCGCTGCCCGTTACGTCTGCGATTCCGCTATGGACTGCGCCAACAGCTACCTGATGGACGGCTGGATCGTAAACGCTTCCGAATTGCTCAACTACACCGCCGCTCTGCTGGCCAACCCCGTAGAGCAGGGCACTGAAGTCGGCGAAGAGCAGGACCTCGTGGTTGACGCCAACGGCATTATCTACGAAGGTTCTGACTGGAACAAGGAAACCGAAAAGTACGACACCTGGACCGAAGTCCCCGCTGTCACTCCCGAAGATCTGGGCGTAGAAGCCGTTGACGACCTGACCCTTGTTTACCACATGGTAAAGGCTCGCCCCTACTTCCTGACCGCTCTGCAGTTCGGTACCTATTGGCCCGCCCCCGCTTCCCTGCTTGCAGAGCTTGGCGAAAACTACGGCCTTGACAATTACTCCATGTGGTTCAATGGCGCTTACCTCCTTTCCGAGTTCAAGCCCAATGAAAAGCGTGTTTACACCAAGAACGAGAACAACTGGGACGCCGAGCATATCTACATCGAGCGCATCGAGCAGACCTGCAACACCGAAGCTACCACCCTTGCTCCCGAACTGTTCCTCCGCGGCGAAATCGATTATGCTGACATCGGTTCCGATATCGTTGCCGATTGGCTGAGCGATCCCGAAAAGAGCCAGATGATCTCCAGCTCCCGCGTTATAGGCGACTATTCCTACTTCTTCGGTTTCAACTTCGAACCCAAGTTCGATGCTGAGTACGAACCCGAGAACTGGGCCATCGCCGTCAACAACGAGAACTTCCGTAAGGCCGTGTTCCATGGCATCAATCGTGACGAATATCTGGCCGCTAAGTACCCCGGCGATGATCCGTCCATCCATAAGATCAACACCGTGACCCCGAAGGGATTCTCCGTAAACGAAGGTAAGGACTACGTCTTCTACGGCGGACTTGCCAAGTATACCGAGGGTGAGAGCTTCGATCCCGAACTCGCCGTCCAGTTCCGCGACGCCGCCAAGGCAGAGCTGGAAGCCGCCGGCTGCAAGTTCCCCATCAAGGTTCCCGTTAACTACAACACTTCCTCCACCACTTGGGCAAACTGCACCGTGGTTCTGGAACAGCAGCTTGAAGAACTGCTTGGCGCAGACTTCATCGACATCATCGTTGTACCGTACTCCGGCAGCTCCTTCCTTAAGGAAACCCGCCGCAACGGCAACTATGCCCTGCAGGAGCTGAACTGGGGCGCCGACTTCATGGATCCCGAAACCTGGGCCGATCCGTTCGATCACAAGAACAGCTACAACTTCTTCTGCAACGAGACCCTCGAGCAGGATGGTATCAACCAGTATACCAAGACCGAAGAAACCGCTGCCCTCATCGACCAGTACTTTGAACTGGTTGCCGCAGCCCGTGAAGAGACCGGCGATATGGATGCCCGTTACGAGGCGTTTGCCGCAGCCGAAAGCTTCTATATTGACCACGCCATCGTAGTCCCCGGCTTCATCTCCGGCGGCTCCTACCAGGCCACCAAGCTCAACGCCTTTGAAGGCCAGTACGCCATGATGGGTCAGTCGTCCAGCCGTTATAAGGGACAGCACGTCTACAAGACCGCTATGAGCCAGGATATGTTCGATGCTCAGTATGCCGAGTGGACCGCTGCCATGGAAGGCTAATTCCTAACACAGGAAACGATTCCTAAAACAGAAAAATGCGGCTCTGCTCTGTATACTGCGGGGCAGGGCCGCTTTCTTATTCTCCTAAACGGGGCCGGTTCGTGCGCCCCACAAGACCTTTTATAATCTTTCTATACAAACAAAGTCCCGCGCAATAAACCGCAGCAAGGGACCTGAAGGAGAAACTAAACAGTGTTAGTATATTCATTAAAGCGACTTGGAAGAGCTTTGATAACTTTGGTTATATTGATAACTATCGTGTTCATCCTTGTACGCGCAATGCCTGAAGAAGGATACTTCAGCAATTATGAAAAGATGAGCCCGCAGCAGATCGAAGTCGGTCTGCGCAAGATGGGATTGAAAGATCCATTGTATGTGCAGGTAGGTAAATTTATATACAATGCGCTTCGCGGCGACCTTGGCATATCCTACCGCTACCGTATCAATGCGAAAATAACGGATATTATCAGCAGTAAGATCGGCATATCCATGAAAATCGGTCTTATATCAATGGTCGTAAGCCTGCCGCTGGGCATGGCGCTGGGCGTGCTTATGGCGCGCAGCAAGGGCGGCTTTGCCGATAAGCTGGGCAACGCCTATATAGTGTTTATACAGGCCGTGCCTAATGCCGTGTACTTCATATTCATTCAGCTTTATGGTTCCGACCTGTTCGGCGTAAGCATGCTGTATAAGGAAACGGAATGGACAAGTCTTATTCTGCCGGTAATTTCGCTGGCCCTGCCCTCCATATCCAGCTACGCAATGTGGCTCAGGCGTTACATGGTGGACGAAACGAATAAGGACTACATCAAATTGGCCCGCGCAAAGGGCGTGCCGAACAGCACCATATGGTTCCGCCATGTTTTCCGCAATTCCGTGGTGCCTATGGTCAATCTGATCCCCGGTTCAATACTTTTGACCATATCGGGTTCAATATATGTTGAGTCTTTGTACTCCATACCCGGCATGGGCGGATTGCTGGTGGACGTTATAAAGAGGCAGGATAACAACATGGTGCTTGCGCTGGTCGTGATATTCGCGGTGATGAGCATACTGGGCCTGCTGCTGGGCGACCTGCTGATGGCTGTTGTTGACCCGCGTATCAGCTTCACTAAGAAGGAGGGGTCACGATGAGCAAGTACTCTGCTAAGGACAAAATAAGCAAAAAGCTTGAGGACAGCATTGCCCAAACCAATGCTCCTCTTACCGAGAAGGACGACCTTACCCCGGATGAGATAGCCAAGCTTACTCCCGAGGAATTTGACTTTGCCGAATATGATGAAACTGCTGCCGAGCGCGCGGGCTATTCTAATTATTCATATTGGCGCAGCACCATAAGGGTGTTCTTCAAAAACAAGGTTGCCGTTACCAATTTGGTAATAATGCTGGTGCTGGTGCTGTTCACTTTCCTGCAGCCCCTGCTTCCTAACCAGTTTGATCCCAACCTTGTAAACAAGTTCGACGAAAAGGCCGTGTGGCTAATAGTTGACGAGGACGGCAAGGCTAAGCTGAGCGGTATCAAGTATACCAAGGGCGACTATGCCGCCGAAACTGACGGCAGGAACACCACCCTTGCCTATGTTCAGGCTCCCGAAGACTGGGGCAACATAAAGCTTTATGTGCAGGAAAAGGGCGGCGTTGCCGAAGAGATAGCAGCTACTGCCGACAGCGAGAATCCCGGCTGGTATTATGCCGTGATAAGCGCCGAAAAGCCCTATATGTATGTCACCAGTGAAGATGGCGAAAAGACCACCTATTTCCAGGCGTGCTGGATAACCGTTGACGCTGAGACCATGGGCGTAACCTCATCTTCCTCCAAGCAGACCTCAGGCGAGCTTATAGCCGACGTGCCCGAAGGCTGCGTGCTTACTTACCTGTACGTTCCCGAAAATTGGGGTACACCCAAGGTAATGGCAGGCGGCATCATGCGCGGCAGCGAAACGAGCGAAGTTGAGTTCACTCCCCTTGAAGGTGAAGGTAACGAGGGCTGGTACTACGCGTTCGTTAACAGCGAGCAGATGATGCTTGAAATAACCAGCGAGAATGGCGAATATAAGGGCATGAACAAGGGCGTTGCCCGCGTTACCGATCCTACCGAAATCACCCCGCAGGTCGGTTTCATAAGCAATCAGCGTCCTAACGAAGTGTATTGGTTCGGCACGAACGATATCGGTCAGGATCTGTGGAGCAGGATGTGGAGCGGCACGCGCACCAGTCTGTTCATAGGTATAGTCGTTGCGGCTATCGAGGCCGTGGTCGGCATACTGGTTGGTCTGCTGTGGGGTTATGTCCGCAAGCTGGACTTCCTGTTCACCGAAATATACAACGTTATAAACAACATACCGTCTACCATAATCCTCATACTTGCATCCTATGTTATGAGGCCCAGTGTGCAGACGATAATAATCGCGATGAGCCTGACCGGCTGGATAGGCCTTGCGCGTTTTATCCGCAACCAGGTCATAATCATCCGCGACCGCGACTTTAACCTGGCGTCCCGCTGCCTTGGCACACCCACCCGCCGCGTTATCATGAAGAACCTGCTGCCCCAGATGGTTTCCGTTGTCATGCTGCGCATGTCGCTTGCCATCCCCGGTGCTATCGGTTCGGAAGTGTTCCTGGCGTATATCGGCCTTGGCCTGCCCATAAGCATACCGTCCCTGGGCAACCTGGTAAACAAGGGCCGCAGCCTTATGATGGCGCCCAGCCTCAGGTATCAGCTGATAATCCCCGCGGTAATTCTTTCCATAATCACCGTGTGCTTCTACTTGGTAGGTAATGCGTTCAGCGACGCTGCCGATCCCAAGAATCACGTTTAAGGAGGGCTGACAATGGAAAACAAAGAGGTAATCCTTTCCGTAAAGGATCTCAACGTTAAATTCAGCCTGCGCGGCAAGGTGCTGCATGCCATTCGCGGCATAAGCCTTGACCTGTATAAGGGCGAAAGCCTTGCCATAGTCGGCGAGTCCGGCTCCGGTAAGAGCGTATTCACTAAAAACTTCATTGGCCTTCTGGACAAGAACGGTTGGGTGGATTCCGGCGAAATACTTTATTACGGTCGCGACCCCGAACATCCCATTGACCTTGCAAAGCTGAAGACCGAGCAGGATTGGTTCGGCATACGCGGTAAGGAAGTTGCAATGGTAATGCAGGACCCGATGACCAGCCTTAACCCGCTTAAGACCATCGGCTGGCAGATAGGCGAAGCGCTTAAACTGCACCAGAATCTGCATGGCGAGGAAGCCAAGCAGAAGGCCATAGAAATACTGGCGGACGTTGGCATACTCGAACCAGAGCGCAGATACGCGCAGTATCCGCACGAGTTCTCCGGCGGCATGAGGCAAAGGGTCGTTATAGCCATAGCGATGGCCTGCAACCCGCGCATACTTATTTGCGACGAGCCCACTACTGCGCTGGACGTTACCATTCAGGCGCAGATACTGAACCTGATAAAGCAGCTTAAGGACAAATATGAGCTGACTACCATTTACATAACGCATGACCTTGGCGTTGTTGCAAACGTTGCGGATCGCATTGCCGTTATGTACGCGGGCGACATAGTTGAAATAGGCACCACGGACGAGGTGTTCTATGATCCCAAGCATCCTTATACTTGGGCGCTGCTCAGCTCCCTGCCGCAGCTTGGCGTTAAGGGCGAGGATCTGTATTCCATAAAGGGTACCCCTCCGAACCTGTTCCATCCTATCCGCGGCGATGCGTTTGCCGCGCGTAACCCGCAGGCGCTGAAGATAGACTTCCAGCACAGGCCGCCTTATTTCGAGGTATCGCCCACGCATAAGGCCCGCACTTGGCTGCTGGATCCCCGCGCGCCGCATGTGGAACCGCCCGCAAGCATAAAGAACATAAGGAACATGAGAAACTTGCGCAGTAACGGAGGAAAGAACAATGGCTGATATGAATAAAGAACCTCTGCTTCAGGTGCGCGACATGGAAGTCACCTTCGGCAAGGGCAAAAAGAAGTTCGTTGCCGTAAAGGGTGTTACCTTCGATATTTATAAGGGCGAAACGTTCGGCTTGGTCGGCGAATCCGGTTCCGGTAAAACAACCATAGGCCGCGCCATAATCCGCATCAATCCTATATCTGCCGGCGAAGTCACCTTCAAGGGCCAGCGCATAAGCGGCAAAATAAGCCGCCAGCTTGATAAGCAGGTGACCCAGAAGATACAGATGATATTCCAGGATCCTATGGCCAGCCTTAATGAACGCGCCAAGGTGGACTACATAGTGAGCGAAGGCCTGATAAACGTGCATCCCAATATTTCAAAGGAAGAAAGGGAAGCCGCCGTCAGCAAGGCGCTTTCGGACGTTGGTCTGCTGC
>ENA-UAMP01000569-UAMP01000569.1-human-gut-metagenome-genome-assembly--contig:-NODE-569-length-16162-cov-4.006084_pt1 | contig 16162 bp, 7 predicted proteins | sample MGYA00243285_ERZ654501 | MGnify/ENA primary metagenome ERZ654501 (study PRJEB26926, sample SAMN06164850) | human gut metagenome | biome: ENVO:00009003; feature: ENVO:2100002; material: ENVO:00002003...
TTCACTCTCACGAAGCTCGATGATTTATTTACCACGCAGGCACAGAGAGATGAAGAACAGCTTTCAAAAATCCGAGATATTCCATTGGAGCTAATTGATGATTTCCCCGACCACCCGTTTAAGGTCAGGGACGATGAAGATATGATGCAGCTTGTGGAGAGTGTCAAGGAAAGAGGAGTGATTACTCCGGCAACGGTAAGGCAGAAAGAGGACGGCAGATACGAACTTGTTTCAGGACACAGACGAAAGCGAGCTTGTGAACTGGCAGGATTTGAAACACTGAGAAGTGAGATTGTAGACCTGAACAGAGATGAAGCGACCATTTTAATGGTTGAGAGTAATTTCCAGAGGTCAGAGATATTGCCGAGTGAAAAAGCCTTTGCCTATAAAATGCGTTTGGAAGCAATGAAAAGGCAGGGACAAAGAACAGATTTAACTTCCAACCCACTGGGTCGGAAGTCGGATGGCAAAGAAACTGCTCAAATAATCGGAGAACAATCGGGCGACAGTCAAACGCAAGTTCGTCGTTATATTCGTTTAACAAATCTTGTTTCCGAACTGCTTGAATTTGTTGATGAGGGGCGTATTAAAATGCGTCCTGCCGTAGAGCTTTCCTATCTTGATGAAGATTGCCAGCGTGATGTGGTTGACGAAATCGACCTAAATGACGCAACCCCGTCACACGACCAGACAATCCGTATGCGAAAGTTATTCAACGAGGGCAACCTTACAACCGAAGCAATCCACGCTGTTATGTCTGAGGAAAAGCCGAACCAAAAGGAAAAAATCGTGTTGAGGGGCGACAGAGTAAGACAGCTTATCCCGAAAAACATTCCCGTCAGTCAGACGGAGGATTTTGTCTGCAAAGCATTGGAGCATTACAACAAGTTTTTGCGTAATCGTGCAGAACGTGACAGCAGATAGCCTGAGTTACAGTTCCCCTTTCTCACACTCTAACCCCTTAGTTATACTTCTACCTACCGAAAATGATATATATTATCTCACTTGAATATAACTATCTCAAAGTATATGTCTATCTCTAAGGGGCAATCGCACAGTATGAACGGACTGGAGGTGTATGGTAAAATGAAAAATTAACGAAAAATCCGCATTTGTTTTTCGGCAGGTAAATCTTGTCGTAAGAGAAAATCCACAAAGGCACATCGTAGCGATACGGTGTGTTTTTCAATTTTTACAGGAGGAAACGCAATGATAAAGTCAAAATTCAAAAGAGTCACGTCGCTTTTCTTGGCGACCCTTATGTGTGTGACCACTTTTGCAGGCATTGGCTCGACAACAGCATATGCTGCTTCGGGAGAAAAAGCCGATGTTTATATGGTCGATTTCCCTCGTGATGGCGATGCTAATTACGATGGGGTATGGGGACACAGCAATTTGACCTTGAAAAATGGTTGGCATACCGGACGTTCCAATTTTACCAATCTTAAGGCTATTGGCTCATACTCAGGCAATGTTGCTTATTGTATTGAGCCTGGAATTTCGCTCAAGGTCGGTCAGACAATGAATAAGTATGACGAAAATTATTTTAATAACCTTGCATCCAACGGGGTTATTTCCGGAGATGAAATCCGTCTTTTCGTTGGTCGTATTTTACAGTATGGCTATCGTGGGACAATCTCGACATCTTGGAGGTCACAGAATGAAGCAGCAGCAAACAGCATTGCACAGGCTTATGCCACACAGCTTCTTATCTGGGAAACTGTTATCGGAGAGCGTGATGTGAACTTCAATCATGTAGCAGCCAGTGGTTGCAGCAATGTGAAAGATGTCATCAATGCAAAGCATCCGCTTCGCAATAAGATTTTCAGTTATTACAACAGTATGGTGCAGAGTGTACAGAACCATGCGACCATACCAAGCTTTTGTAATAAATCATCCGGTTCGGCAAAGACAATAGAACTTGAGTGGAACGGAAGCAAGTACACAACTACTCTGACAGATTCCAATAATGTGCTGTCCAAATATAATTTCAAGGCAAGCATCAGTGGAGTGAGCTTTTCAGTGAATGGTAACAAACTTACGGTTTCTATGGATACAGCACCGAGTAAGGAATTTACCATTACCGCAACCAAGAAAAATGCAGTCCGCAGAGGTGTGGTTGTATGGTCAGAGGGCAAACACGGTCAGAATTCCAGTGTGCAGGATGTTGTCAGCTATGCTCAGGAAGTAAGCGACAGTATCAACGGTTATGTGAAGATGAAAGTCAGCTATGGTTCTTGTCAGATTGTAAAGACCAGTGAGGACGGCAAGGTTGACGGTATTAACTTCACAATTACCGGAAACGGTATCAATCAGACGGTTACAACAGCCAATGGCGGTAAGTTCCAGATTGATAACCTTATGCCGGGTATCTATACTGTAACCGAGCAGGCATACGATAAGTACGAGCCGCAGGAAACACATAGAGTTACTGTTGTAGCAGGACAGGTTGCAAAGGTCAATTTTAATAACAAATTGAAGCGTGGCGACCTTCAGGTAGTGAAGTCCTCAGAAGATAATCTTGTTGAAGGTATGAAGTTCCATCTTTTCGGTACTTCTCTTTCCGGTGCTGCTGTTGACCAGTATGCAGTTACAGACAAAAACGGTGTGGCAACTTTCAAAGATGTGCTTATCAGTGGTTCTGAACCATATACTCTTGAAGAAGTGGACACAGCTATCCGTTATGTTGTACCGAAAAATCAGACTGCACCAGTGAAGTGGAAAGAAGTAACCACAAGAAACTTCAATAACATTTTGAAGAAATTTACTGTAACAGTAACAAAGAGCGACGCTGAGAAAGGCGAAGCACAGGGCAATGCCAAACTTTCGGGAGCAGTTTATGGTATCTATAAGGGCGAAACGATTGTAGATAAGTATGTTACTGATGAAAACGGTCAGTTCACTACTAAAGAATATGTTTGTGATACCGACTGGACAATCCGAGAAATTACACCGTCAGAGGGATATTTGCTTGATAAGACTATCCATGAAGTAGGTGCAGACCCGAAACTTTATGAGGTGGAACACAACCTTACTTCCAATGATGTAACCGAGCAGGTAATCAAAGGCAATGTGGCTATCATCAAACATACCGATGACGGAGAAACAAAGATTGAAACACCTGAAAAGGGTGCTTCCTTTGAGATTTACCTGAAATCTGCCGGAAGCTATGACGCAGCCAATAAAGACGAGAGAGATACTATCGTATGCGATGAAAATGGCTTCGGTCAGACAAAAGATATGCCGTATGGTATTTATACCGTACACCAGACTTCCGGTTGGGAAGGCAGAGAGATGATGGACGATTTTGATGTGTTCATTTCACAGAACGCACAGACCTACCGTTATCTTATCAATAACCGTAACTTTGAGAGCTTTGTCAATGTAGTCAAGGTGGACGCAGAAAGCGGAAAGAGTATTCCGTATGCAGGAGCAGGATTTAAGATTTACGACCCACAGGGCAATCAGGTCAAAATGACCTTTACTTATCCGACACCGACCACGATTGATGTGTTCTATACCGACGCAAACGGTTCTCTTGTCACACCTGAGAAACTGGATTACGGCAAGGGATATTCCATCGTAGAGGTACAAGCTCCATACGGATATGTACTTGATGATACTCCGGTATATTTTGATATTACCGAAGAAAATTCCACAGAGGAAGGCGGCGTAACTGTTGTGAAAGTCAATAAACCGAATATGGCACAGAAAGGTACTATCACGGTTGAAAAGACCGGAGAAGTATTTAGTGGTGTCAATGTAAGTGGTTCTGAGGACAGTGATGTTATCTATCAGCCTGTTTATGAAGTGGCAGGACTTGAGGGTGCAGTTTATGAAGTCCGTGCTGCGGAAGATATTAGTACACCGGACGGTACACTCCGCTATTCAAAGGGCGAAGTGGTAGATACTATCACAACAAGCTCCGATGGATTTGTTAAGAGCAAAGAACTTTATCTCGGAAAATACGAGGTCAAGGAAATTACCGCACCTTATGGAATGGTAATCAGTGGCGAAACACATACGGTTGAGCTTACTTATGCAGGTCAGAATATCTCTGTTACCGAAACTTCCACATCATTCTATAACGAAAGACAGAAAGTTCAGGTACGCCTTGCAAAAGCCATTGAAAAGGATAAGACATTTGGTATTGGCGACAACGGAGAAATCAAAAATATCAGCTTTGGTCTTTATGCCGCAGAAGATATTGTATCTGCAAGCGGTACAGTTATTCCGGCTGATGGACTGATTGAGATTGTCAGCGTAAATGAAAATGGAACTGCTGTTATGAAGTCAGACCTTCCGTTTGGCAAATACTATGTCAAAGAGATTGCAACCGATGAGCATTATATTCTCTCTGATACGAAGTATCCGGTTGTATTTGAATACGCAGGTCAGGATACCGCAACGGTTGAAATTAAAGTGAATGACGGAAAAGAAATCAAGAATGAACTTATCTATGGTTCTGTATCAGGTAAGAAGATTGACGAGAATGGAGAAGCACTTGAGGGTGCTGTTATCGGTATCTTCAAAGCCGAAGAAACAGAATTTACAAAGGATACTGCACTTATGACGACTACCTCTGCAAAAGACGGTAGTTTTTCTTTTGCAAAAGTTCCTTATGGCAAATGGATTGTAAGAGAAATCGAGCAGCCAAAGGGATTTGTCCTTGATGAAAAAGCGTATGAGGTCAATATCAGCAAAGCCGAGCAGGTAGTTGAAATTGAGATTGTCAATGAGTATGTTCACGGCAATATCAGACTCACGAAGGTGGACGCTGAATATCCGGATAACAAACTTACGGGTGCAACCTTTGAGGTATATAAGGACACCAATGAGAACGGAAAGATTGATGATGGCGATGAACTTATCGGAAATCTTGAAGAAACCGAAACCGGAATTTATGAGATGAAAGAGCTGCTTTACGGAAAATATATTGTCCGTGAAACAAAAGCACCAGAGGGCTTCCTGCTTGATAAGGGAGAATACTCTGTTTTCATTGAGAAAGACGAAACAACTTATTCCGTTGAGAATAAGGCTGGTGTTGGATTTATCAATGAAGCTATGCGTGGAACACTGAAAATCGTCAAGACATCTTCAGATGGTAAGGTTAAAGGTTTTGCGTTCAGAGTAACCGGAGCAAACGGTTATGATATGACATTTGAAACAGATAAGAACGGCGAAATCGTGATTGAGGGACTTCGTATTGGCGAATATACCGTATCAGAAGTGGCAAACAATGCGTCTGCCGCATATATCACACCTGCCGACCAGAATGTTACTATCAAACTTGATGAAACAGCTGTTGTAAAAATGCACAATGAGTTAAGAGATACTCCGAAAACAGGAGATGATACCAATATGAAACTTTGGTATGTCCTTGCCGGACTTTCTGCTGTCGGTATCGCGGTAACTTCTGTTGTTGCACACAAAAAGAAGAAAAAGGAGAGTAACGAGTAATGGAAGCAAAGACAATTATCGCTATCGCATTAGTCGCCGTTATTGTCGGCGGCTTTATCTTTCTTCAGGTTAAAAACCGTAAGAAGTAAGTAACAAGCGAACATTAACCAGTCGGGGCAGAGCGTAAAAACTCTGTCCCTTTAATTTTTGGAGGAACATTATGAAACAACAGAAAACGGTGGAGAGCCGAGTGCTTGAAATCTTAAAGGAATGCCCGATGTCGAGGTATGATGATATGCTTCTCATTCTGCATTATTACAACCAATACGGATATATACCTGCCGGAAATCTTCCGCTTGAGGATATTGTATTTAATTACCGAGCATACGGACTTCCTTGTTTTGAAACCATACGCAGGGCAAGGCAGAGAGTACAGTCCCTTTTTCCTGAGTATTCACGTAATCCGCAGAAAGAAGAACAGAGCGGCAGTATTTCTATTGTAATCAACATTAGCTAAGGAGGTATTTTCGTGAAAGACAAAGCAACTTTTCAGAATAAGGTCAAGGTGCTGAATAAACTCTTTGACTCCGGTTGTGATACGGAGAAAAAGTTGCAGCAGCTTGATATGGAAGCAATCCTGAAAATCCCGAATATCACGATTCCTGATATGGGTGTGATTATGGAGCTTCAGAAGAATACAAAGTCCGGTAAACTCTTTTCGTATTTGGGCGGTGGTTCTGATGAAGCAACAAAAATGAGAGGTAAGGAAAATGAAGCAACAGGAGAATAGAGCAGAGCCGCAGGAAAAGCAAATTCGATTTATAGACAGTCATTACAACTTAAAATTCTATATTCCCGATGGTGGAAAAATCAGGATTACTTTTCGTGATGGACACACAGCAGACAGAGTGTGCAAGTATATTGATGACTACCATTTGTATGTCGGAAATTGCTGCTATCATATATGCGAGTTTGCTGAAAAAATGGAGCTTAGTGGAAGTAAAGTTGAACCTGTCAATCAATCCGAACCGTCAAAAAACAAGACCAGAAACAGAGAAAAACAGCGATAAGGAGGTGCAAGAGTAATGGCACGAAAATATGACCTTATTTCTGAGCTTTACAACCGCACCTGCAAAACGGTTGTGTCAAATCCTCAGAACTGGCAGGCATTCTTAGCTTCGGCTTGCCGAAATTATAAGTTACGCTATGACGAACAGCTTCTTGTATATGCACAGCGACCCGATGCAACAGCGGTTCTTGAGATAGAGCAGTGGAACAAAATTTTTGGTAGATGGGTCAACCGAGGTGCAAGAGGTATTGCTGTTTTTGCTGATGAGAACCGTTCACGGCAAAGACTGACACATTACTTTGATATTTCAGATACTCACGAAAGCAGATATTCAAGAACAGTTCCGATTTGGGATATGCGTCAGGAATACGAAGCTGATGTGATTGAGACATTGGAAAGCACTTTCGGAGAGATTGAGAATAAGAGCAGTCTTGCCGAAGCAATTATGGGAGCAGCAAGAAATGCGGCAGAGGATAATATCCCTGATTATCTGCAAGACCTTTACTATGCAACCGAGGGCAGTTCCTTTGAGGAAGTGGAAGAGGATATTGTGGCTTTCATTTATAAAAATGTCGTGACAAATAGTGTGGCATATATGATGATGTCAAGGCTTGGCGTTGATACGGACGGCTATTTTGAACTTGATGATTTCAGAGATGTTACTAACTTCAATACGCAGGAAACACTCAATGCACTTGGATTTGCTACCAGTGATATTGCAGAAATGGGATTGACGGAAATATCTAAAACAATTACTGCACTCAACCGTCAAAATCGCATAATTGTCGGTCAGGACAGAAATGAATACAATAAGGTTGAAAATAACGACGAAAGGAGTTTGGACAATGAACGAACTGACCTACACGATGGTGGGCGATTACAGCCTTCCGAACCTGAAACTTCCCCAGCAGCCGGAAGTGACGCTGGGCAGATACGCTCAGATGAGGAGAGAGTTTCTGAAGGAACATCACAGAGTCCTTTACTACAATCTCCTGACGAGGGGCGAACTGACACAGCACTTGGCGGAAGTGGAACAGAGAGCCAGCAAGATGGAGGAAACAATCCTGAGCCAGATGGCACAGAAAGAGGGAGTGACCGAACAGATGAAAGCGGAGGATATGATGAAATGGGTTCGTCTGATGAACTCCCTTCGCAATTCGGCACAGGAAATCGTGAAAGCGGAAGTGATATTCGCTTAGAGTATTACGACAGAACGCACGAGGATAAAAGCCTTCCGTTCTTTGGACGTGATGAAGTAATCAATGAAATTCTCAGAACGACACCACATTTGTCAGCAAGTCTGGAAGAAATCAAAGATTATTATGAACGTAATCCTGATAACAAAGACCGCACAGAGTATATAAAGAGTATTTTCAATAATGATTATACCGAACTTACTTTAGAGGACGGCAGGACAGTAGGGTACAAGACCTTTGAAAACGTTCTGCATTTGTGGGAGGGCAAATACGACAGCAGAACCGCACAGAGCTATTATGATTGGGCTGTTATTGCCCGACATTTTGAAGCTATGCGATTACTGGGAGAATTAAGTGACAGCATAAAACCATTACCGTCAATGGACGGTCAGATGACATTCATATTAGACGGTCGGGCAGAGGAAAAGAAAACCTCTGCCTTTACTTTTTCTCAGGAGATTATCGACGCTGTTCTTGCGAATGGAAGCGGATTTTCTGAGGGAAAAATGCGTATCTATGAGCAGTTTGAAAAAAGCCTTTCTGCAAAAGAAAATGCCGACTTCTTGAAAAATGAATACGGTTGGGGCGGTTCTTATCCCGTCATAATCGGAGCAGGCATTGATGAGAGCCACGATGGAAAAGGTATTACGATTACGAAAGGTATCGGTAAAGAGAAGCCACATATCACGCTTTCGTGGTCGCAGGTGGAGAAGCGTATCGGGGAACTTATCCGAATGGACAGATACTTAAATCCAAAGGAAAAAGAACACTATCCTCAGTGGCTCGAAAGCCAAGAGGAACGCAGAGCCAAAATCGAGGAAACGAAAAGAAACCGTGAGATACTCTCTAATGCACCACCGGAGCAGGAACTAGCCGAAAAAGAACCTGAAGAAGCGGAAATATCGCAAGATGTGAAATATGAATATCATCTTGGCGATAAGGTGTATATCGGTGCTTCTGAGTACGAAATCTTATCTGTTGATGATGAGAGAGTAATGCTCTATGACTATGATATGCCACTGTTCAATAAGGAATTTTCACGCACAGAGTTTGACAGAAAAGTGCGTGAGAATCCGATGAATGAGCATTTGATTGTAAAGGAAGAACCTGCCGAAGAAAGAAATGAAAAAGAGCCTGAGCCGGTAGTTCCCGCTTGGGAGCAGAAGAAAAAAGTCAAAGGATTTGACCTGCATCCTGATGTGCCTATGGCAGAACGCCACACCTTTAATCTCAGAGAAAATGAGGTTGAAACGGTAGGTAAAAAGGAACGCTTCCGCAGAAATATTATGGCGATACAGCTTCTTAAAAAATGTCAGGAAGAAAACAGATTTGCCACTCCTGAAGAACAGATTATCTTATCAAAGTATGTCGGTTGGGGTGGGCTTTCAGAAGCCTTTGATGAAAATAATTCAGCGTGGGCAACGGAATATCTGGAACTTTCTTCGGTATTAACACCGGAGGAATATGCTTCGGCAAGAGAAAGCACATTGACTGCGTTCTACACGCCGCCTGAAGTTATCACAGCCATTTATAAGGCAATGGAGCAGATGGGCTTTAAGGAAGGCAACTTGTTAGAGCCGTCCTGCGGTATCGGTAATTTCATCGGTATGCTGCCGGACGCAATGCAGGACAGTAAGATTTATGGTGTGGAACTTGATACGATTTCCGCAGGGATTGCACAGCAGCTTTACCAGAAAACAACCATTGCGGCACAAGGATTTGAAGAAACCAATCTGCCGGACAGCTTCTTTGATGGAGTGGTTGGCAATGTGCCTTTTGGAGATTTTAAGGTGTTAGATAAAAGGTACGACAAGCATAAGTTCCTGATACACGATTACTTTTTTGCCAAGTCCCTTGATAAGTTAAGACCCGGCGGTGTGATGGCTCTTGTAACGAGCAAAGGCACAATGGATAAGGAAACTTTAGCAGTACGAAAGTATATTGCACAGAGAGCAGAGCTTCTTGGAGCAATTCGATTGCCGAATAATACCTTTAAGGGTAATGCAGGAACGGAAGTCGTTTCGGATATTCTTATCCTGCAAAAGCGTGACAGACTGATAGATATTGAGCCGGATTGGGTTCATCTTGATACCGATGAGAACGGAATTAAGATGAACTCGTATTTTGTGCAGCACCCCGAAATGATACTTGGAGAAATGAAAATGGTATCGGGGCGTTTCGGTATGGAAGCAACTTGTGTGCCGTATGAAAATGCAGACCTTGCAGCACAGCTTGATGAAGCAGTAGCAAACATTCACGGAGAAATCACGGAATATGAAGTCGAGGAAGAACTGGAGGAGGAAGATAATTCTATTCCGGCAGACCCGACAGTGAGAAACTTTTCCTATACAGTGGTGGACAATAAAATCTATTATCGTGAAAATTCCCGTATGACTCCGGTGGAAGTGTCGGCAACCGCAGAGAACCGAATTAAGGGTATGATTGCCATTAGAAATTCCGTCAGAACGCTGATTGAATTGCAGACAGAAGATTACCCTGACAGCGAAATCAAAGCGGAGCAGGAGCGATTAAACAGACTTTATGATACCTTTTCAGGTAAGTACGGACTCATTAACAGCCGTGCAAATACCTCTGCTTTTTCGCAGGACAGTTCATTCTCTTTGCTTTCCGCATTGGAGATAATCGGAGAGGACGGAGAACTGGAACGTAAGGCTGATATGTTTTCTAAGAGGACAATTAAGCCGCATACTCCGGTTACTTCTGTTGATACGGCAAGCGAAGCGTTGGCGGTATCTCTTGGAGAAAAAGCCACGATTGATATGGACTATATGATGGAGCTTTCCGGTAAATCGGAGAATGAAATCTTTGAGGACTTAAAGGGTGTTATCTTCCTAAACCCGCTTTATGAGTATGGAAATTCTTACGAACCGAAGTATCTGATGGCTGATGAATACCTTTCGGGTAATGTCAGGGAAAAGCTGAAGATTGCAAAGAACTCGGCAGAACTCTATCCGGAAGATTATAAGGTCAATGTAGAAGCACTTCAAAAGGTGCAGCCGAAAGACCTGACTGCAAGTGAAATTTCCGTGCGACTTGGTGCAACTTGGTTGCCACCGGACGATGTGCAGGAGTTTATCTTTCATTTGCTTGAAACACCACGCTATGCACAGTGGAATATCAAAGTTCACTTCTCTCCATTTACGAGTGAGTGGAATATTGAGGGCAAATCCTATGACAAAGGAAATGTAAGGGCATATAACACTTACGGAACTTCCCGCATCAATGCCTATAAGATTATTGAGGAAACGCTGAATTTAAAAGATGTGCGTATCTTTGATTATATCGAAGATGATGAGGGAAAGAAAAAGGCTGTCCTAAATAAAAAGGAAACAGCGATTGCTCAGTCGAAGCAGGAAATGATTAAGCAGGAATTTCAGGACTGGATATGGTCTGACCCTGAACGAAGGGAAAGGCTTTGCAAATCTTACAATGAGAAATTCAATAGCGTCAGACCTCGTGAGTATGATGGAAGTCATATCATCTTCAATGGTATGAATCCTGAAATTGAACTCAGGGAACATCAGAAAAATGCGGTTGCTCATATCCTTTACGGAGGAAATACACTTCTTGCACACGCAGTCGGAGCAGGAAAAACTTTTGAAATGGTAGCGGCAGCACAGGAGTCGAAAAGGCTTGGGCTTTGTAGCAAGTCACTGTTTGTTGTACCAAATCACTTGACCGAACAATGGGCGGCTGAGTATTTGCAGCTCTATCCGGCGGCGAATATCCTTGTCGCAACAAAGAAAGATTTTGAAACCAAGAACCGTAAAAAGTTCTGCGGCAGGATTGCAACTGGAGATTATGACGCAGTTATCATCGGACATTCACAGTTTGAAAAAATCCCGATGTCCATTGAAAGACAGAGGGCAATCTTAGAACAGCAGCTTGAGGAGATAACGGGAGGAATTGCGGAACTCAAGCGAAACCGAGGGGAAAACTTCTCCATAAAGCAGCTTGAAAAGTCAAAGAAATCCATCAGGCAGAAACTTGATAAACTCAATGACCAGACGAAAAAAGATGATGTTGTAACCTTTGAGGAACTTGGTGTAGACAGACTTTTTGTTGATGAAAGCCATTATTACAAGAACCTTTATCTTTATACAAAAATGCGTAATGTGGGCGGTATCGCACAGACGGAAGCACAGAAATCTTCCGACCTCTTTATGAAGTGTCGTTACCTTGACGAGATTACCGGAGGACGAGGAACCGTATTTGCAACGGGTACACCTATCTCAAACAGTATGGTGGAACTCTATACGATACAGCGATATTTGCAGTACAACACGCTTGTGAAAAATGGGTTGCAGCACTTTGATGCCTGGGCTTCCACTTTCGGAGAAACCATTACGGCAGTGGAACTTACACCGGAAGGAACAGGATACAGAGCAAAGACAAGGTTCGCAAAATTCTATAACTTGCCGGAACTAATGGCGATGTTCAAGGAGATTGCGGACATTAAGACAGCAGATATGTTGAACCTGCCAGTACCGGAAGCAAAGTACCATAACATTGCAGTAAAGCCATCGGAAATGCAGAAGGAGATGGTTGCTTCCCTTGCAGAGAGAGCCGAGCAGGTGCGTGGCGGCGGTGTGGATTCAAGCGTAGATAATATGCTGAAAATCACGAATGACGGAAGAAAACTGGCTCTTGACCAGCGTATGCTAAACGATATGCTGCCTGATTTTGAAGGCAGTAAAATCAACGCCTGCGTCGATAACATTTACCGCATTTGGGAGGAAACAGCCGACAAAAAATCGGCACAGCTTGTGTTCTGCGACCGTGTAGCGATACGTTGCTACAAATAAACTTTATGTGGGCGAAAGCCTGTAAGGAGGTAAAAGTAGCGGGGAAAACAGAGTTTTCCCTAACTGATATTCTGAAGAGTGGAATGATGGGGTAACGCCCTGAAACGCTCACCTGATACTACGTTGGAAGCAAAGGAGTGCAATATCCTGCGCTGACACAGCACGTTGAAGTCGGCTGAGAACCGTCCAAACAGAGCCGTAAGGCAGATGTGGAAAGCTGTCCAGAGGTGGATAGTGCGGTCTATAGGTCGGGGGTCTATAAAATGCCTATGACAAGAATGTGGCTGACAACCACTGACGAAAGTCCGAATGTATGGGTCAAGAAGAAAGAACGGTAGAAATGCCGTTGCCATGAAAATGGTGTATGTGGGGTAAAGTAAGGCGGTCGCAATGAAATTCCCTATAGCATTACAGGTGCTATCCAGCATACTGGCCAAAAGGATAGTCTAAGGGCATCATGTACAGATAGGAATATCGGAACGTAGAAAGTCCCGGATGTGGAGCGATTGCACGCTATGAAGCATGAAAAGGAAATCTGTGTCGTCAGGAATGAAGGTGCAGTATAACTTTTCTTAATCCGGGAGGAAGGTGCAGCCATGGTACCGTATTCAGTCAGCGATGGTTGAATTTAGAAGCCGTGAAAAAAGTAAGCGGTGGAGGGACGGGCTGTAGTCAAGAGTAAATTGAAAATATCATTATTAACAAACACGCATAGGTTCGAGTAGGACTAAGAAAGGTTAAGCCCACGAAAGTGAGTGATGACCGACTATGGCAACAAAGAAAAAGGCTTTGAAGAAATCGAAACTGCGCCCTGCTGAATATTACGATTTCCAAGAAATTCAAGATAAGCTGTATGCCGAAAGTATGGATGGCAAGGTGTTCACCAAACTGGTGGAAATTATCACCTTGCCGGAAAATATCAAATTGGCATACCGGAACATCAAGAAGAATAAAGGAAGCAAAACAGCAGGCACAGATGGCAAGACCATACAGCACTTAGAAAAGCTCTCTGAAGAAAAGCTCGTTGTGCTTGTGCAACGGAAATTCAGTTGGTATGTCCCCCAAAGTGTTCGCCGAGTAGAGATACCAAAGGACAATGGTAAGACAAGACCGTTGGGGATACCGACCATTATGGACAGACTTGTTCAGCAATGTGTTCTACAGGTTTTAGAGCCAATTTGTGAAGCAAAATTCCATGACCACAGCTACGGATTCAGGCCAAACAGAAGCCAGCAGCACGCAATTTCTCAAGTCCATAAAAATATGCAGCTAAGCCATCTGCATTATGTAGTTGACATTGACATTAAGGGATTCTTCGATAATGTGAGCCATGGCAAGCTGCTAAAACAACTGTGGACACTTGGAATATGTGACAAAAAGCTGATTTCTATTATATCTGCAATGCTGAAAGCGGAAGTGGCAGGAATTGGGTTTCCAGAGAAAGGGACACCGCAGGGCGGTATCATCTCTCCGCTTCTGTCAAACATTGTGCTGAATGAACTGGACTGGTGGTTGGCAAGCCAATGGGAAAACATTCCAACACAATATCCGTTCAAGCAAACGCCTAACCGCAATGGCAGCCCCAATCATGGTAATAAGTATGCGTCCCTGCGTAGAAGCGGATTGAAAGAAATAACCTGTGTCCGATATGCAGATGATTTCAAAATATTTACCAGCAGCTATCCTAATGCGGTCAAGCTGTTCCATGCAACAAAGGACTGGCTGAAAGAGCGTCTCGGTCTGGATATAAGCCCGGAGAAGTCCAAGGTAATCAGCCTGAAAGAGGACTATTCCGATTTTCTGGGATTCAGACTGAAAGTGATTCCCAGGGGCAAAACCAAACAGGGACAAACCAAATTTGTTGTAGAGAGCCATGTCAGAGAGAAATCCATTAAGAAAATTAAAGACAACCTTGCGGAACTGACCCATGCGATTCAGTACCCGAAGAATGCGGCACATTCCGAATATGAGGAAATTGCGAAATACAATGCCTTTGTACTCGGTGTCCATGATTACTACAGCATGGCGACCAAGGTCAGCAAGGATTTCAGAGGATTAGCCTTTTCAGTCCAAAAGAGCCAGAAAACAAGATTTCGACAGCGGTTAAAAACGGCTGCAGAGGTTGAAAAGAATCGGATTCCGTGCCATATAGCAAACGTGATTAAGGAACGGTACGGAAAAAGTAAGCAGTTGCGATATGTAGGAGGAATTGCGCTTGCGCCAATAGGCTATGTCAAGCACAGGCATCCCATTCAGCGAAAACGTGGTGTGAACTCGCACACCGCAGAAGGTAGGGCAATGATTCATAAACAACTGGAAGCAGTTGATATGGAGATTCTGCATTATCTGATGCGAAACCCGGTCTGGAATGCCACCATAGAGTATAACGACAACAGATTGTCACTATACTCGGCTCAAATGGGTAAATGTGCCGTAACCGGGGCGAAGCTGATAATTGGAGATATTTTCTGTCACCACAAAGTCCCACGTTGCAACGGAGGCACAGATGCATACCAAAATCTGATTTTGTTATGCGGAAATGCCCACAGGCTTATTCACGCTACCGATACCGACACTATTGCAAGGCTTACGGATTCCTTAAACCTCACTCCGAAACAGAAAACCAAAGTTGATAAGCTCAGAAGTCTTGTTCATGTTGAGAGTTGTTAAAATGTAAATCAATTTGCCCTTGATGGCAAGCCGTGTGAGCTGAAAGGTTCATGCACGGTTTAGGGCGGGGGAAAAGTTGGAGATAACATCAAAATCTTACCTATCGCCACTGTCTACGCCTCACGGCGACGGCACTTTCAATGTGTACGACGATATACGAACAAAGTTGACCGACAGGGGTATCCCTGCGGAGCAGATACGCTTTATTCACGAAGCGACTACCGACGCACAGAAAAAGGAGCTGTTTGCAAAGGTCAGAAGCGGCGAAGTGCGTGTTCTTTTAGGCTCTACTCCGAAAATGGGTGCAGGTACGAATGTGCAGGACAGGCTCAAAGCCATTCATAATTTGGACTGTCCGTGGCGACCGAGCGACCTTGAACAGCGGCAAGGGCGCATTGAACGGCAAGGCAATATGTTCCCAGAGGTTGAGGTCTATCGCTATGTTACCGAGCAGACCTTTGACGCCTACCTCTATCAGTTGGTAGAGAGCAAGCAGAAATTTATCAGCCAGATAATGACGAGCAAAAGCCCCGTCCGTTCTGCCGAAGATGTGGACGAGGTTGCGCTGTCCTTTGCCGAGGTCAAAATGCTTGCTACAGGCGATGAGCGTTTCAAGGAGAAAATGGACTTGGATATACAGGTATCGAAGCTGCGTGTACTCAAACAAAGCTATCTCTCCGAGCATTACGACCTTGAGGATAGGATACTCAAATTCTATCCGCAGACCATAAAGGAGTATGAGGAACGCATCGCAGGCTATGAAAGCGACACGGCTCTTGCTGAACAGCACAAGCCGCAGGGCGAGGATAAGTTCTGCCCGATGACCCTAAAAGGCGTGACCTACACCGAAAAAGCAGCCGCAGGCGAAATGCTCCTTGCCGTCTGCAAGGAAAGCACTCTTGCCAATCCCGTGGAAATCGGCAGCTACCGTGGCTTTAGAATGGAGGTTTATTATGATACGCTCAACACCCATTACTGCCTAAACCCTGTCTCTTATACAC
>ENA-UAMP01000585-UAMP01000585.1-human-gut-metagenome-genome-assembly--contig:-NODE-585-length-15655-cov-5.959551_pt1 | contig 15655 bp, 12 predicted proteins | sample MGYA00243285_ERZ654501 | MGnify/ENA primary metagenome ERZ654501 (study PRJEB26926, sample SAMN06164850) | human gut metagenome | biome: ENVO:00009003; feature: ENVO:2100002; material: ENVO:00002003...
AGCGTCAGATGTGTATAAGAGACAGGGACAACCATGTTGCGGTGCGAAATGACTATCGCGCCAAGTCGTTGAATCATAAGAATCCCCCAACCAAACTATTCCGTCTTTAAAAAATATAATAGACATCAAATCATGTTTAGACAACCCTTTCATTTGATATACTGTTGATATACTGTAAAAAGCCCCCGCCCCACGGACCTCACCTTCAATTTTCATAGTTCCAACAAAATCCATGTCTCTTTGCGCCTCGGACTTGATTAAATCTATTGCCGTTTTTTTCTCTGCGTTTTGTATTTCAGCAATACCATTTTCAACTATGGAAACCAAATTATTATGCCCCGCGTCATCGTAAAAATTATTTGCCAATTTAGTTTCCAAATATATATTGAGCTCTTGAATTGCAACGTATTTATATTCTTCAAGCTTTTGCTTTTCTAAGGGAATAGTCGAACAGCCTGAAAGCAGAAAAACAATCAACAATACCAACAAAAACGCTAGTCTTTTTCTCATGAAAATTCACCCCCGTAAAAATTATTATATTATATTATATGCTAAGCAAATCTCTTGTTGTTTAAAAAATTATGTACAATACTTATATAAAATAGTCAACGTTATTTAAAACGTTACTTAATCCGCCACCGATTTTCGAACCAAATAATTTTTTATCAGCCTATTCTTCCACCGACAAGCAGTGCTGTTCCAAGCCATTGCACTCCCGACATTAAACACACACTTACTACGCTTATAATTTACAAATCCGATACAACCATACCCACCACGAGGGCACTGCACCGTTTATTTTTGTTATATCCCAAAATACCAAAGTTGCGCAACAATCGTGTATTTATTATAACCTCATGAAAGAGATTTGTCAAGGTCGAGTTTTGGAGATTAAATTCGTATATTGTCGTCACCTTTACAAGAGCGACTTCAGAACTGTCGGCGGATTACTCCTATTTCACAGAGACGAGCCTTAGCAACACCAAACGAAACAACATCGCTAATGCCAATGTCAATAAATAAAAATCTTGATAATGTGTGAGATGATATTTTCTGCAACAAGTAAATGGTTGATAAATTTTCATATCTTATCCTTGTCAATTTATCTTGCACATTATAATTTCTATGCCTGTAGTCGGATAATAAAAAAGCACATCTCCAATCTCAACTTTTGTTACAACTGCTGCAACGCCGGTTGTAATATCATACATTATCACTGCATTGATACTATTTTACCACTGCTATTAAAATAACCACCTAAGATTTCACAATAATTAAGATACCACCTTGCATTTTTGTATTTATAACTATATGTGTATTTAAATAAAGACGAATTCCTTGCAGCAAATGTGTTGCTGTAAAAGTATCCCGCAAGCAGTCCGTTTCCGTCATAATTGAGTTTCACGTAACAATTATCCGATTCGTTATACTTTGCAAGCCTCTTTCCTTCCCATTCGAGAGTCTTTCCCTTGTACTTTGTCGGGTTGCCCGAGTCGTCGTAGGCAAAGTAGCTTGTTCCGTGGCTGCCCCAGCTTGTAAGTTGATCTTTCCAGTAAGAATCGCCGTATCCGTAGTCCCAACTTGTTCTCATTATCCCCGTAGACAATGTGTACTCTTCTTTTCTGGTTATGTTTTTTCTATCGTCATATTGTTGTTTTTAACAGTCCGCGCGACAACATCGCGCGGACTGTTTTTATTACTTTTTTCTTACAATTTTTCCCTCAAAAATAGTTTCAAATTCTTCTATTGTACCTTGTATCAATAAATCTTTTTGGCAAATATAGCCACCTATTTGAGGAAAACTCAATTTCAACAGATAGAACTTTCCATAATCAATAACTTTTCTAACCTTTTTTAAGGATTTTTCGATAGTCGTATTGCTTAATTCGTAATAGATAAATTTTCCATTTATACTAATTTTTTTTGGCATTAATGCCTGCATTGTTTTTTCCTTATTGATATATGGAGACAGACATGTAATTAACGCAACAAATACATATAAGAATAAAAACCAAGCTAACCACCAAAAATCAAATATAGCAGCAATAATTAAAGTAATAATACTAAAAATTAAAAATCCCATTATTCCCGCCACAAAGTTTATAAAAGCATTATCTTTTAGCAGATATTTTTTACTTTCTTCAGAAAATTCACCATAAAATACTATCATAATCTCTCCTATCAAAATTTTAATATTTTTTTCCTGAATCTATCCGTTAATATCGACGTTTTACTTCCAGGATGAGGTGGCGTTTCTTGAGGTTTAGGTACTACAACCGAACTTGGTTCATAATCTATCCCCTGCATGGTTACCCCATAAATAGGCATAATTCCCCATGCAGTTATGTTCCAAGCAAGAACTCCCCATGCAAAAGCTTTTTGAGCAGTTATGCCAAAAACAATAGAGTTAAGTCCAGCAGCTCCAAGACTTGCAAACATTCCACCTAAAAATACAAATGCGCCTCCTGCTGCAAGACCTATTCCTGCCCCCAGTATTATGCCGCTTATAACAGACCATATTAAATCAGAACCTTTTTTACCATCTGAAGCTGCATTTTGATATGCAATAATACCCCCTGCAATTCCACCAACCAATGTAAATGCGCCTAGAATTAATGCCACTATTGCAAAGTGACCTGTCGGGTCAACATACGAAATAGGGTTGTTGTGGCAATAAGAATAGAGATTGCATCCCTCAGGCAGGGTCAAGCCGTCGTCAAAACATATGCTCGGCACGTCGGCGTTGAGGAAACGACCTGTGGTGTAGTCGTAGAAACGGGTTGTAAGGTAGTACAGCCCTATACACGAAACCATGTAATAGCCTCTGTACCTGAAAGGGTTGAGAGAGCCTACTCCGTCCGTGTCAAGCATGAGGTGGCATGTCCCCCAAGCGTCGTAGGCATACTCCGCTTTCTTCACTCCGTTTTTGTCGTAGATTTCCGTCACGTCTCCGAAAATGTTTCTGCGGAAGAAATATTGGCTCCCGTCTACAAACATTCCGCAGATTCCGTCTGCGTCATAACAGTATTTTTATGTTCTTTACTTCGTTTGTCAAAAGCGTCCCGTCTATATTCGTCACTTTTTCAGACAGGATTCTGTCTCCGTCTCGGGTTATTTCTTTGCTGTATACGTTGGTCGCTACGGCTCCGCCCCAGATTACATAATTCTGAACTTGCATTATACCGGTGAGCATTCCGTTGCCGTCGTAACTCAAATCCGTATATTTCGTGTCCGATTCGGCATACTTGACCGGTCTTTTTCCCTCCCAGGTCAACGTACTGTCCTTGTACTTTGTAGGGTTGCCCGAGCTGTCGTAGGCAAAAGAGCTTGTTCCGTAGCTGCCCCAGCTTGTGAGTTGGTCTTTCCAGTAAGAATCGCCGTAGCCGTAGTCCCGGCTGGACACCAACGCTCCCGTTGAGGGGTTGTACTCCTCTTTCCTGGTTATGTTTCCTCCGTTGTCGTAGGTATAACGCCATTCGCTGCCTATTGCCAAATTTGTCTCTTTTGTCAGTCTGTTTAGGCTGTCGTACTCGTAGCTTATATTTTTGCCCGTGTCAAACACGTTCTTTATTTCCGTTACGTTTCCGTTGGCGTCATAGGTATATGGGTAGATAAGGGGAATACCATAAAAGGCAATTCCCTTATCCGTACAACATAAGACATTATTTTAATTTTAGTAATCAAATATCTAAATTATGAATATTCTTTTACCTGCTTTATTAGCAATTCCAATGACTCTATAAATTCTTTATCTGTTAGTAAATCAACCCCAATTACACGTCCATTATGTATAAAACAGATTGTTTCACAAAGCATTAAACTACAATTTGGTTCATCATATTCACTTACTCTATCACCATCTTCGTTAAAAATATTAATCGTTAATTCTGAGTGATATTTTTTTATGTTTATTTCACTATGTTGCACTTCAATTTTACAACTCAATTTTTTTTTAGTCAATTCGTTTTTTAAAAATACAAACATAGCTGAACCGGAAATTTTTTCAAGATTATCATTCTCGAATTTTTCGATTTGTTTTCGCTCTACATTCTTGTTAAATACCATGTCCATCTCCTTATTGTTTTTACAGACATATGCATTGGATTCCATGAATTAAGTTGGAAATGCAGACCGTGTGGAACATGATTTTGTAATTCAAGGGATCTTAAAGCTCCACGTGCATTTTTAAATCTAATTCCTAAATAGCCTTCATTCGGATGATTAGACGGAATTAATTTTCCAATCTTATCTATTGACTTAATATTGAAATTATAGCAAAATGAAGAAGCCAAAGTTCCTAATGTTGCAATTACCGTAGTAGTTAATAACAAACCATTATACCAACCTTTACTCATGCCAGTATTCAATATCCAATTATTGCCAGTAAACGCCTCCTGATATTCCGCAGAAGCAAATAAACCTGTTCCTAGACCGGCTAAAACTGTTACACCGCCAACAATACCAGTTAATGTTGCACCACCAACTCCAGCCGCAATTGCCATACCTCCTGATATAAGCGCAGGCACAGCAATCATCGTTAACCCGATTGCAGTCATAATATTATTATCACTCGCAACACCGCCAATAGTCAATCCCATACCAATTAGCGCCGTTAAACCCAATATGAGCGATAAAATAGGAAAATGTCCTGTTGGGTCAACATAAGATATAGGATTATTCAGACAGTAAGAATATAAATTACATCCCTCAGGAATGTTAAATCCGGATTCCATCCCGACCGACGGCACGTCGGCGTTGTGGAAACGACCTGTGGTGTAGTCGTAGAAACGGGTTGTAAGGTAGTACAGCCCTATACACGAAACCATGTAATAGCCTCTGTACCTGAAAGGGTTGAGAGAGCCTACTCCGTCCGTGTCAAGCATGAGGTGGCATGTCCCCCAAGCGTCGTAGGCATACTCCGCTTTCTTCACTCCGTTTTTGTCGTAGATTTCCGTCACGTCTCCGAAAATGTTTCTGCGGAAGAAATATTGGCTCCCGTCTACAAACATTCCGCAGATTCCGTCTGCGTCATAACAGTATTTTTATGTTCTTTACTTCGTTTGTCAAAAGCGTCCCGTCTATATTCGTCACTTTTTCAGACAGGATTCTGTCTCCGTCTCGGGTTATTTCTTTGCTGTATACGTTGGTCGCTACGGCTCCGCCCCAGATTACATAATTCTGAACTTGCATTATACCGGTGAGCATTCCGTTGCCGTCGTAACTCAAATCCGTATATTTCGTGTCCGATTCGGCATACTTGACCGGTCTTTTTCCCTCCCAGGTCAACGTACTGTCCTTGTACTTTGTAGGGTTGCCCGAGCTGTCGTAGGCAAAAGAGCTTGTTCCGTAGCTGCCCCAGCTTGTGAGTTGGTCTTTCCAGTAAGAATCGCCGTAGCCGTAGTCCCGGCTGGACACCAACGCTCCCGTTGAGGGGTTGTACTCCTCTTTCCTGGTTATGTTTCCTCCGTTGTCGTAGGTATAACGCCATTCGCTGCCTATTGCCAAATTTGTCTCTTTTGTCAGTCTGTTTAGGCTGTCGTACTCGTAGCTTATATTTTTGCCCGTGTCAAACACGTTCTTTATTTCCGTTACGTTTCCGTTGGCGTCGTAAGTATATTCGTACTGTTCTGTTGGCGTTGCGCTGCTTTGGGGATAAAATTTCTCGCTTTTTACCAATCCCGTTGTTTCGTTTGTTCCGCTTTTTCCCGCGTGGTAATCGTAGGTTTGGTAAAATATATGCTGCGACGTCCCTCTTATGGGATACGTGCTCCAATAATTGTATATTGTTTGTTTCTGCGTCCTTCTGTTCAGTTTGTCATAGCTGTATATGGATTCTTGCTCATTCGGCAACGCCGTTGTGCTTGCTGTCCTTATTTTCCCGTCGGGCGATTCGTTTCCGTCTTCTCTCGTTACCATATATGCTATATTTCCGTAGTTCTCTGTCGTCACCCTGTCGTAGCCGTCGTAGCTTATGTTTTTGACATATTTCTGCGCTCCGCCGGCTGTATTCGTGACCGTTACCTTTGTCGCGTGCTTTCTGTTTTTGTCATATGTGTAAGTATACTTCAATCCTGCCTTGTTGTCAACAATCTCTTCCAACACGCTCGGCTTCAAGCCGCCGTCTTCTGCTTCGAGATACGTGTTTTCTATTACGCTTGCATAGCTCGATGTGCCTGCTTTCTTCTCTTTCTTGCCGAGCAACCTGCCGTTTTTGTCATAGGTGTATCTTTCCACGTAGCCGTTGACGTCCGTATCGTACTGCACGGTCTTTTCGTCGTCGGTTGAGGAGAGAGTCAAGGTGTTGGATTCTATTCTTTTGTTGTAAAGACTGTTGAGCGTCTCGTAGCCTATTGAACCAAGATACCCTCTGCCGTAACCGAATCTGAACTTTGTTCCGTTGTGGGTGAGTTTGGTTAAGCGGTTGTTTTCGTATTCGTAGCTCGTTTTTTCCGTTCCGTTGACCTTGATTGACGTAAGCAGGTCGTTTGCGAACACGGGCGTCGTTTTGTTTCCCTTTGCGTCCTCGGTGTATTTAAGCTCCTTTTTTCCGTCGTAGACGTTTCTTGCGCTCCGCTCCTGTCCGTCTACGTAAAACGTGCTCTTTTCCTCATACACCTTCTCTCCCGCTTCCGTCTTTTGCTCAAACGCGTAGTCCGTCTTTACGTATGCAGTGTCGCTCCCTGCCCTTTCGCCCGTCATAAGTCCGTCCGCGTCGTAGGTATATTGCTTCTCCACTCCGTCATATCCTTTTTCTTTTACCAGCTCGAATTTGGAGTTGTAATACTTGTACGACACGTAACGCTTGTTCCCCTTGACCAGCTGCGTCGTCTCTTTCAGCGCATACGGCGTTATGCCGAAGAAATCCACCTGATACACAGTGTACGTCTTGTAGCGGCTGTTCCCGTCCTCGTCCTGGAAATCCGTGCATACCACAGGCGCGAGGTTTTTCAGCTCGTACCCCCTGAATTTCAGCGGCATTGCTCCTTCGTCATAGCAGTACGCGTTCATGTACACGCTTATGATACGCGTCCCCTTTTTCATGCCCAGAAACATATTTAACAGCTCCTGCGAGCTTAACAGGTTGAACAACGCTATTGAAAGTCCGTTTTTGTTGGTTATTGCCGACGTGTCGTAGTTTATATTCATTCGCTCGATTTCATCCTCCACGGATATAGTCGTGAAGTCCGTCACCGTGCCGAGATTGGGCACATAGCTCTCCACAAGATAATTGCTCGTTACCGTTCTGTCCGGCGCCTTGCACAGTCCGTCCACCGTTATGCTTGCGTATTTGAGCAGGTCGGGGTGGTTGCTGTCGTAGCGCACAAGCCCGTATTCGGTTTTTATGCCCTTTTTATCCTTGTAGCTGTATCGGTTGTCCGCCGTGTGGGTGAAGTCTGTGTATTTCTCCGTCGTTTCGCCGTTTGCAAGCGACAGCGTCCAGATTTCTCCGCTGACGCTTGCGCCGTAATCCCTATATTCCTTTTTTTCCAGTACGCTCGGCTTGTTGTTTGAATAGGTAGCTTCCACCGACGTAAAGCCGTCGTAAACGCAGGCAAGACTGTTGTTTTGCAGGCGGTAAAAGCTCCTGTCCGTGCAGCTCTTTTGCAAAACGGCGCCCGTCCCGTCCCACTCCGCCTTATACTCCGCAAGCATATACCAGCCGCTGCTGCCCGATACCGTGACGGGCAAAAGCTCGAACCGCTTGTTGTAGCCTCTTATCTCCACCGTCATGCCGCCGTTTGAGCGCTCAAAAGTGCAGACGTTGCCTTCGCCGTCCGTGATTGTTCCTGACGTCACCGAGCTTGTGTGTCCGTATACGTTTTCGACAGAACACAGCTTCCCGTTGCCGTCAAAGCTCATGACGTTGCCGGACAAATCCTCCAGCTCCCAGCCTGTCGACGTCTGTTTGATGTTGAGACAGGTCTCGTTTTCAAAATAGCCGTAGTCCGACGCGTCGGCGTCGCTCAGCGAGCTTTCATGCACCACCTGATTTGCAGCGTAAAAGTATCTGTCCTCCATTTTCCCGTCGGTATACATTACGTCCGGCTTGTCCGTGCCGCTTTCCCACTCCGCTATCTGTGACTTTTGCGTCAAGTATTGCTCGTAATTGAGTCTCCAACCGCCGTGCGTCACGTCGTAATACAGCTTAAGGTTGAGAGGCATTTTGCTCCCGGGCAGCGATACAAGCTCCTTTTCCAGCTTTAACACGCCCGTCTTTAAGTCGTACACGACTCGTCCCGCGTTGCCCGCCTCCGCTTCCACCGCAATCGGCGAAATGTCTTTCAGTTTTTTGTTGATTGTTCCCATGTCATTCTCCTTTGTATTTTCTTGTTTTTTTCTGCTGCAGCAAACAAAAAACGAACCCGTTTGAGTGTATTCCATAGGGAATTTACAAAACAATTATATTTTAATGGGTACACCCAAAGGCGAGTCAAAGAATGGCAGGACTTTTATCGAAGTTCTGCCATTCTTTTTGTAATGAAAACAAAAAAAGAGTCAGACCAACTCTTAAATAACTATTCCCGGAACACCCAATATCTTTATTTTCTCATCACATATTGTTTTTATTCTTTTAACGCTATTCCTAACGAGATTTATTATTGGTTTATAATAATCGGTTTCTTCAATAGTTTTATGAGCGTTAAACATAGCAAGAATAGATTCCAATATGAACATCAAGCACATATCCATACCGATTATAATATTGTTCACATCTCCCCAAGCACCACGATTAGCATACCACATATATCCATTGGCGTGAGAAAGCATTTGACTTTCTACATAGTCTAACAGCATACTTCTATCAAAAGATACTTTTGCCGTTGGATTAGAAAACTTAGTAATAAAGTCTTTAACAATATTTGTACCCTTTTGAGTCCGTTCTTTTCCCTTATTTTATATCTGCTTTTTGCCTTGTCAAGCGCCCTGTCCGAGTTTTTATTTCACTTTTTTCCAAAAATATTGTGAAAACCTTTTTTCCACTCCCCCTTTTTGCTCTTTCTTACCTCCCTTTCAGTCCTTTGATTGAACGTCTGCGGCGTTATCGCGGCTTTGAGCTTCGCCGTCCTCCGAAAACCCGAATACGGGCACAGGCTCCCTGTCCTTGACGAAGCCTTTGAGCAACCGTGAAACCTCTTCGGGCTTTCGCACATTGTAAAGAGCAAGCATCTGCTTGTCCGAAAATTTCAAGATGATTTTGGCGGGATAATACTGCCCGGGATAACGGATTAAAAGAAACAAACAGACGAGAAAAAAACCGAAAATTAATATCCAAGGCAACAACCAATAGTTTTTATCTTCATAACCTACATCGCTTTTAAAACGCTGAGCTTTGCAGTAAAACACGCTGTCCACATCGCTTTTGCGAAAATACAGATACTTGTCGTCTGCGGCGGCGGGCTTTGCCGACAAGGTAAATTTAGACTTTTTGTTTACCGCGAGCATAAATTCGTCGCAAAGAAGAATTTCAACAGGTCTGCCGAGCAACCTTGCAAGCATCACAATTGTCAAAACGCCGCCCGAAACGACAAACAAAGCGCCGACAATTTTTTTTGCCAAGTCGCTCATCGTGCCAAGCCCCGTAGCAAGCGTCACCGCGCCGAACACAGCCGACAAAACTCCGAAAACCAACCACACAATCGCTCCGCCTATACGCCTTTTTGCGATTACCTGCATAAAAAATCCTCCTTGGCTTCATTTTATCACACATTTTCCTGCAAGGCAATTATTATGTCGTATTTTGTCGTTTTTCGTGCAGTGCGGTGCAGTCGGCAGGCGGGGTTTGCTTGAAGGAATTTTTTTATTTCTCCCGCAACGATTGAACTTTTATTCTGTTTTTGCTATAATTTCAATAGACTATATGCGGAGGTTTCTTCACAGATGGAAAAACTCAAAGGCTCGTTGCTTTTCGGTCAGTCCGGCGGCCCCACTTCGGTAATAAACGCCAGCGCCTACGGCGTTTTCAGCGAAGCGTTCAATCACGATTGCATTACGCGCGTACTCGGCGCGCACTACGGCATAAAGGGCATACTCGACGACGACCTGTTCGACATAAACTCCGAGAGCCGCGAGGAGCTTGAACTGCTCAAAACAATGCCCTCTTCCGCCTTGGGCTCGGTACGCTACAAGTTAAAGCCTTTTGAAGAGGACGAAACGGATTATAAACGGGTGTTGGAAATTTTCCGCAAGTACAACGTGAGATATTTTCTCTACAACGGCGGAAACGACTCCATGGACACGGTGTGCAAAATCGGCGCGTACCTCAAAGCCCACGGCTACAAATGCAACGTAGTCGGCGTGCCCAAAACCATTGACAACGACCTTGCCCTCACCGACCACTGTCCCGGCTTCGGCTCAGCGGCAAAATATATCGCCGCAAGCTGCATGGAGCTTTCCTTGGATTCGAGCGTATATTTCAACGGCGCAATCACCGTTGTGGAAATCATGGGACGCAACGCGGGTTGGCTGACTGCGGCAAGCGCAATCGCCGCTTTCAACGGTCACGGTCCCGATTTGATTTACGTGCCGGAAATCCCCTTTGACATCTCCGCGTTTATGGACGACGTGAGCGCGGTCTACAACCGCAAGGGCGATTGCTTTGTCGCCGTTTCGGAAGGCATAAAGGACAAGGACGGCAAATATATAAGCGAATACGCGAGCGGGCTTGCGACGGAGCAGGACAGCTTCAACCACAAACAGTTGGGCGGCGTGGGCGCATTTTTGGCTTCCTACGTAAAGGTGCACACCAAAGCCAAGGTAAGAGCCATAGAATTCAGTCTCTTGCAGCGCTGCGCAAGCCACATAGCCAGCAAAACCGACGTGGAGGAAGCCTGTCTTGCAGGCACGGAAGCGGTGCGGGCGGCAGTTGACGGAGAGTCGGAGGTCATGATATGTTTTAAGCGTGCGGCGGACAAAAACGGAAATTATTTGTGCGAAACGTCCCGCGTTCCGCTTTGCGAGGTGGCAAACGAGGAAAAGACTCTGCCCATGGAGTTTATTTCCCCGACAAACAACTTTATATCCGAAAAATATCTCGGCTATGTGCTGCCGCTTATTCAGGGAGAATCCGCGCCGCCCTTTGAAAACGGGACGCCGCGTTACGCAAAGCTGAAACGAATCAAGCCGGAGCCTAAGCTGTGCAAATAAAAAAGCGTCCCGAAAGGGACGCTTTTGATTTAAATATTCAAAGCAGCAGACTGACCAGAGCGAACAGTCCGTTTGCCAACAGCCCCGCGACCAAGCCGCCGACGGTGTGCAGCATGATTGACCAACCGGTAAGGCTTCTGAAATTGAGCGCGTCCATCATGGACACGTGGGTTGACAGGTAACCGCTCCAAAACATACACATAGCCGTCAGCACGGCGACATTGCTTGCGGTAATAATCCCTCTCGACATCATTTCGGGGACAAGACCTATTGCCGCGCCCGCGCTGCCGAGAGCAGTCAAGGGGACGGCAATTATTTCCGGAGAACCGAACCCGAACAGCGGCTTTAAGACGGGGCTTAAAAAGCTGCCTATCATGGGAATAAGCCCCACTCCCTCGCCGACGCCGCCCGTATAGCCGCCTTCGGGCTTGCCGTTGGTGAGCATGAGCACCAGCGTAGCGATAATAAGCACTCCCGGAATAATGGAAACTCCCACCTTGACTCCGCCAGCGCCGCCGTCCAGCAGGCTTGAAATCAGCCGCTGAAAAACGCCGCCTTCGCGCACCTCGCGCATTTTCAGCACATCGTACTCCGCGCTTCCCGCATCCTTCAAAGCAGGCTCGTCCTTGCCGAACACTTTTTTGGTTTTCAAAAGCATAAGTCTTGTCACAAGTATGCTCGTCAAAAACACGGACAACAGTCCCACAACAACGGCAATCCCGAAATGCTCGCCGTTTAAGCTGAGCATTGAAACGACGACTATCAGTCCCATTCCGAATGCAGTGCCGATGTTGGTGAGCGCGCCAAGCTGATATTTTTTGAAATATCTGATGTAATTTCTGTCGTTTGCGAGAGTGAGCACGGCGGGATTGTCGGACAGAAAGGACGTAAACAGTGAAATCGAGGTTGCGCCCGGCATACCGTACAACGGTCCCATGAGGGGCGCAAACGCTTTGTTGAGCAAAGACACCACTCCGAACTCGCTGAGCACGGCGGATATGGCGCCCATAAGCACTGCCAGAGCCAAAAGATAAAACACCGTGTCCTTCAAAAGCATGAACGCCGTGTTGAACATGGTGTTGATTGCGTTGGAAAAGCCCATAACGCAGCCGAAAGCGACAAAAAAGCCCGCCACAAGGACAAGGCAGACAAAGCCTTCCGCGCCGACGGCCTTTTTCAGTTTTTTTCCGCCGCAAGCGTCTTTTACGCCGCGCGGCGGCTCGTTTTCAAAGACTTGCGCCACGGCGCCTGCTGCGACAGCCGCATCCGCGGCGGCTACGTCGTAAGAATCGTTCTTTTTTCCCGTTTCGGGAGGAATATCTTCCGCCCTCTCGGGCGGTGCCGGCGTTGCGCCGTCGTTTTGCTGCATTTCTCTTTTCTCCAAGTTTTTAAACCACAAAAAGAATAACAGTTAAGCCATTGTATGTCAACGGTTTAATACAAATTTCCGTCAACATGAATATAGTTCATAAAACGCAACGACGCCTATATTTTCACTAGCACGGCGCGCACGGGCGACGCTTCCGCGCCCTCCGCTTTGAGAGGCAGGGCGCAAAGAAAATATTTACCCTCGTCGACATTTTTAAGCACGAGGTTTTCCAGCAGATACACCCCCGCCCGCGCAAAAATTCCGTGAACCGCAAGAGTATCCTTTCCGTCAAAGGACTGCTGCTGCGTGCCTGCAAGCTTTATACCCATATCCGCAAGTTTTTGCGCCAGCGCGACGTCGGGCGGCGCGCCCTTGAACAGCATACGACGGCAAAAATTTTTCTCGGCGTTTTCGGCGGTACACACGACGCACTCTCCCAAAAAAACCGAAAGCTCGGCGGCGCAAACGTCCTTTCCGCCCGAAAACGTGTGCGAGGGCGCGTCAACGTGGGTGCCGTTGTGCAAACACACAGTCAAATCGCTGACCGCAAAGCCGTCCCTTTCCACTGTTTTAATCGCCGTCAATCGGGGCGCCGTGTCCCCCTCGAACACGCTCCCGCTCAAAAGCTCCTGAGAAATATCGATAATTTCCATAAAATCTCCTCAAAAACAAAAGCAAGTCGTCTGCGACCTGCTTTCCTGCTTTAATCCGCAAAACGGACGGATTTTATTTTCTGTTCCTTTTTCGGACGGTCGTTTGCGTCCGTAGGCACGGCGGCAATCCTGTCCACGACATCAAGCCCGCTTTCCGCAATGCCGAAGGCGGCGTATTGCCCGTCAAGAAAGGTCGCGTCCTTGTGGCAGATGAAAAATTGACTTGACGCCGAATCGAAATCGTTTGCGCGCGCCATGGAGATGACTCCGCGTCTGTGCGAGAGATTGTTTTTTACGCCGTTGGCGTAAAACTCTCCCTTTATATTTTTTTCGGAGCCGCCGCAGCCTGTTCCCGTGGGGTCTCCCCCCTGAATCATAAAGCCGTCTATTACGCGGTGAAAAATCAAGCCGTCGTAAAACCTTCTCTCCACCAGCGCTCTGAAATTCTCCACCGAAAGGGGCGCGTTTTTTTCGTCGAGAACGACGACTATCTCTCCGCCGTCCTCCATGGTGATTTTAACCTTGTTTTTGTCCATATCTCTCCTCAGTCGTTTTTAAGCTCCGCTTTGATTCTTCTCACGCCGCTGCTGCTGGACTGCTCCTTTGTAATCGTGAAGCGTCCCAGTTCTCCCGTGTTGGAGGCATGAGGACCTCCGCAGATTTCCATGGAAAAATCGCCCATGGAGTAAACCTTGACAACCTCTCCGTATCTGTCGCCGAAAAGCCCGATTGCGCCCTTCTGCCGCGCCGCTTCGACGCTCATTTCCTCACACGTCACGGGAAGTTTTCTGTTTATCGCCTCGTTTACAAGCTCTTCCGTCCTTTTAATTTCTTCGGGAGTCATAGGTCTGCCGAAGGAAAAATCGAACCGCAGCCTTTCGGGCGTTATGTTGCTGCCCTTTTGCGCCACCTCGTCTCCAAGCACCTGCCTCAACGCCGCCTGCAAAAGATGTGTCGCCGTGTGCAGCCGCGTGGTGGCTTCTCCGCTGTCCGCAAGCCCGCCCTTGAATCTTTGACCGCTTGCGTCGTGCGACTTCTGCTGATGCTCGGCGAACTTCGCTTTAAAGCCCTCCGTGTCCACCTTAAGCCCGCGTTCCGCAGCCAGCTCTTCGGTTATTTCGATAGGAAAGCCGTAAGTATCGTAAAGCCTGAACGCGGACGCGCCGTCTATGACATCTCCCGACAGCTTTTCGACAAGACGGTTGAACTCCCTCTCTCCTCCAATCAGCGTTTTGAGAAACTTTTCCTCCTCCTTGGCAAGCTCCTCCGTTATTTTTGAGGAGTTGCGCTTTATTTCCGGATATACGTCGCCGTACAACCCGACGTAAACCTCCGCTATCCTGATTATGTCTCCCTTTTGCATACCGAGAGCGTTGGCGAATCTTACCGCCCGCCGGATAAGTCTGCGCAGCACGTAGCCTTGGTCCACGTTGCTCGGCACGACGCCTATTTCGTCGCCCAAAAGAAACACCGCAGTCCGCACATGGTCGGCAATTATTCTCACCGCACGCAAGACGTCGGGGCTGCCGTCGCTTTCTTTGCCCGAAAGACGTCTGATTTCTGCGATTGCGGGCGCGAAGACATCCGTTTCATACACGCTGTCAAAGCCGTTAAGGACGCAAACCGTGCGTTCGAGTCCCATGCCCGTATCGACGTTTTTTCTGCCCAGCGGTTCGTATACGCCGTCCGCCCTCTTGTTGTACTGCATGAAAACATTGTTCCATATTTCAAGATATTTTCCGCAGTCGCAGGCGGGAGAACAGTCGGCGCAGCATTTTTCCTTGCCCGTATCCCAGAAAATTTCAGTATCGGGGCCGCAAGGTCCCGTAGTACCCGCAATCCACCAATTGTTTTTCTTCGGCAGGAAAAAAATCTGCCCGTCCTTCAAACCGCATTCGCGCCATATCTTTGCCGACTCCTCGTCGCGCGGCGCGTCGGCGTCTCCCTCGAAAACGGAAACTGCAAGCCTGTTTGCGTCAAGCCCGAGATACTCGTCCGACGTTAAAAACTCAAAGCTCCACTTGATTGACTGCTCCTTGAAATAGTCTCCGAGAGACCAGTTTCCCAGCATCTCGAAAAAAGTGCAGTGCGAAGCGTCTCCCACCTCGTCTATGTCGCCCGTCCTTACGCACTTCTGAACGTCGGCAAGCCGCGTACCCGAAGGATGGCTCTGCCCCAAAAGATAAGGAATGAGCGGGTGCATACCGGCCGTGGTAAAAAGCACCGAAGGGTCGTTCTCCGGAATCAGGCTTGCGCTTTTTATAACGGCGTGTCCTCTGTTTTCAAAAAATTCAAGAAATTTTTTTCTTAAAAAGCGGGATGTAATTTTTTCCATACGAACCTCTTTGAAGCGTTTAAAATCAAAATCAAAGACCGAAAAATTCGGTCTTTGAATGCTTTTTCCTTTATGTTTTTTCAGATTCTTACTGCCTTTTTCTGCGGGCGCCGAAGCTCTGTCTCTTATACACATCTGACGCTGCCGACGATC
>ENA-UAMP01000592-UAMP01000592.1-human-gut-metagenome-genome-assembly--contig:-NODE-592-length-15378-cov-3.825556_pt1 | contig 15378 bp, 13 predicted proteins | sample MGYA00243285_ERZ654501 | MGnify/ENA primary metagenome ERZ654501 (study PRJEB26926, sample SAMN06164850) | human gut metagenome | biome: ENVO:00009003; feature: ENVO:2100002; material: ENVO:00002003...
GTGTATAAGAGACAGGTGTTTTGAGGTCGATCCCGGCCGCGCCCAGCATCAAATGCGTGCTGGGCATGATCGGGCACGCCATTATGCTCATGCTGTAGCCGGGCGCCAGCGCGCAGACAGACTGCAGCGCGGAGAAACCGAAGTTGGCCGCCACGCCATTGATAACGGGCGTGACGCCGAAGCTGTAGGCAGTGAGCCCCAAAAAGCAGCCCAGCGGATAGGACAACGTGCCGAATATGGTGAGCAGATATCGGCTCCAGCTCTGTGGGAACACCGAAACGAGGGCTGTGATCATGGCGTTCAGCACACCGGAGTCATTGAGCACATTGCCGAACACACCGCCAAGCACCATGGCAAGGCAGATCATCAGTGCAGTGGACGCATGCTCACTGAAGTGTGCCATCTGCTCCTTTATGGTGCGGTAATTTACCAGGACCGCCACCGTATAGCCCGCCATGAACACAACGGCTGTATTCACGACATTCAAAAACAGCAGAATGAGCACGGCGACCGTAAGGACCGTGTTGAACGGCAGAAGGCGGCGCGCCCGCGCAGGCAGCTCCTCGCCCGAGGATTGGAACATGCTTCCATAGGCGGTCTTGTCGTTTAATCCCGCGGCGATGCGCTTTTTTTCCGTGTACGCAGTTCCCAGGAGCACCAGTGACAGGATGCCCGTCATGCACAGCAGCGCAGGCAACAGCTCCTGCCAGATGTCCAGAACATCCAGTCCCATCACAACGGAGTTCGTCAGCGTCACGGAACCCCATGGCAGGAAGCTCCAGATGCCCACCACGGCCGAGAGAATAAACGTAAGCACGACGGGCCGGATGCGCAACTTTTTATAGAACGGATAGAGCGCCGGAATCGTAACAAGGATGGTGGAAGGGGCCTGCCCGTCCAGATGGGAGCAGATGGAGACGAGCATCGTGGCGAGCAGCACGGGATAGATGTGGCTGCCGATGCGGCGTGTAATGCCGCCCACAATGGTGTCGAAGACGCCCAGTTTGTTCATAAGCGTAAAAAACAGGATCGCAAACGCCGCCATGATGCCGAGCGTTGCCGTGGATGCGATACCGTCCGTGATGTAGCCGCTGATCTCGTTTAAGGGGATACCCAGGCACAGGGGGATGAGCAGGATAACGATGACGAATGCCGCGGGCATGATAGTCTTGTTGCGCGCGAGGAGCACGATGAACAAAACGATGCCCAGCAGGCCCACCAGAGCAAGCATGATACAGATGCCTCCTTAATTTTTGAGATTCGGAATAGACGGGCGGACAGCGGCCATTTTGGCCGCATTTGAAAAAAATAGTCTCACAGACTATAATAGAAGAGCGCAGAAGAGAACGGGTACCTCCCGCGGCATCAGAGCGAAGCGGGTTGGAAAAGGAGGGTCTTGGATGAAACTTTCACAGATGCGGTATTTTCAAGCCGTCTGCCTTTATGGCAGCACCACGCGCGCGGCGGACTCCCTGTTCGTTTCACAGCCGTCTATCAGCATGGCCATCAAAGAACTTGAGGAAGAACTGCACGTAAAGCTGTTCGTACGCCAGAACAACCGCATGATGCTCACACGCGAGGGATCGTTTTTTTTGGAGCGCGTCAACCGTGTGCTGGACGAGGTGCGTACGCTCGAGCAGACGATGCAGCATCTGAACAGCAGCAGCACCGTAACGCTCAGCCTGCCGCCCATCGTGGGCGATTTTTTCCCGAATCTTCTCGACCGCTTCATGCAGGAATATCCCGACTACCGGCTGGAGGTATACGAGGACGCACAGGGGGAAGTGACAAACCTGCTGCGCGAGAGCGAGCGCGATTTTGCCGTGGCCATCCTCAACAGTATAGGCGACCAGGAATTTGTCACCTATCCTTTTTTGAAGGTGGAACTGATGCTGTGGACGAACATCCACAGCCCCCTCGCCCAGAAGGCACGTGTCTCATTCCGGGACATCGGCACATCGCCCATCGTGCTATTCAAAGACAGTTATTACCAGAACTCCATTATCAAGAACTATTTTCAGGAGGCGGGCATTGAGCCGAACGTGATGCTGTATGCGAGCCAGACAGCCACCATGAAGAACTTCGCACGCAAGAACCTGGCCTCCACGTTCCTGTTCGTAGAGGAGTGCCCCGGCGAGCCGCTGCTGCGCGGTGTGCACTTCGAGCACCCCATTATCTTCTCCGTCGGCCTCATCCGTCTGCGCGACAAGCCCCTCAGCAAAGCGCAGGAGGCCTTCCTTGCCCATATGCTGCACACGGCACCGGGCACGTCTGCATCCTCCCAAACCTAGCGTACCCTTTCGTTAAAAAGATGTAAAATAATTTTTTACAATAACCCTATAAGCAGTTTTGATGGGTTTTTCCATCAAAACTGCTTTTTTATGCACAATATACAAAGAGTTCGATAGCCATTCGGCAAAAGAGAAATTTTGAGGTTTCTCTATTATGTTTTATTATAATTGAATAGTTTTTCTATATTGTACAGTCCTTCTTTCGTTCCCTATAATAAAGCTGCGCTTCACAGCAAAACTGTTCGACGGCCGATTCGAATGCGCTTGCATGAAAAAGGAGGAAGGAAAATGTCCGAGACAAACAACGCAAAGGTGAACAAGGGCGGCATGTACGCTGTTTTGTTCGTCGCATACGCCATGGTGAACTTTCACCGCTACGCCACCAGCATGACGGCTTCTATTCTCGCAACCGACCTTGCGCTCGACGCAGGCCAAGTCGCTCTTTACATCGGGGTGTACACATGGTGCAACGCCATCATGCAGCTGCCTGCCGGCCTCATCACGGACCGCATCAGCGCGCGCAAGCTGCTGAGTGTGATCTATCTGTTGGCGGGAGGCGGCCTTCTGCTGATGGCCTATTCGAAAAGCTTTCCGCTCATCCTCGTGGGCCGCGGCATCCTAACGGCCGCAGTGGCCTGTGTGTTCAACGTCTGCAGCCGCCATATCGCCTCCTGGGAGAGCGCCGACAACTATAAGCGTGTGAACAGCATGTTTATGACGGCCGGAAAGATCGGCGGCCTCGTCGCGACCACGCCGCTCGTGCTGCTCATCGGCGGCATCGGCTGGAACAACACGTTCGGCCTCATTGCAGCCGCCTCTATCCTCGTGGCCGCGGGCGCATGGATATTTGTACGCGACCGGCAGGGGGCGCTGCAGAAGAAGGCCGTCTCTCCGCTGGCTTCTGTCAAGCACCTCGCCCGGACGGGCGGCTTCTGGCTCTATTGCTTCGCAGGCGCGCTGGTGGGCATGACGGTTCCCATGGTATTCTCGGCGTGGGGCGGCACGTTTCTTGTGCAGGGGCTCGGGGTAGATCCCGTCGTCAGCAGCAATATCTTAATGGTGGGCAATATCGCCTCGTGCATCGGCGGTGTGACCATCGCGCTCGTGTGCAAAAAGATTCCCGCAAAACCGCTTGTCGTCATCTCCTACATCGTCATCTCTGCCTGCGTGGCACTGCTGGCCGTCTTCACCACCCAGCTTTCAACGATTGCTTATGCCGTCATTTTTGTCATTATGGGCTTTACCTTCTATACCTCCACCACTTCGGTCTATGCCCTTATGCGTGAGATGTGCGGTGTAAAATTTATCGGCGGGTTTATGGGCGCTTCCAATTTCATCTCGTGGCTCGTAGGCAATGCACTGGTCTCCACCATCTGGGGGCTGTTTATCCCGGCCGACTTCAGCATCGCGGGCTTCCGCAACGCGCTGTTCTTCCAGCTCGCCATCTCCATCGTCGGCCTCATCGGTTTCATCGCACTCAAGCCGGGCATGCTCAAAGGTTGCTCGGACAAGGATATCGCTGCACTGGAGGCCGCACTGGAGACACAGAAGGCGGCGGACTGAATCAAGGCTAAACCGCCGGAAGAATGGGAGCTGTAAACATGAACAGACGTACCAGGGCAGAGATATTGGAGAGCCTTCGGGAAAAGGAACGCAACCGTGCGCTCATCCTTGGAACAGGGGCCGGGACCGGCCTCTCCGCCGTGGCGGAGGAAAAGGGCGGCGCCGACCTCATCATCGCCTACGCGACGGGCCGATACCGCATGGCGGGGCGCAGCTCCATGACGGGACGCTTCGCCTTCGGCGACGCGAACGCCGAGACCGTGCGCATGGCGGCTGAGCTGCGGCCGCTTGTTCGGCACGCCCCACTCATCGCAGGCGTGTTCGCGCAGGACCCTTTCCGTGATATGGACGCCTTTCTGGACGAGCTTACAGCGCTGGGCTACGAAGGAGTGCAGAATATCCCGGGTATGGGCGGGCAGGAAATTATGGAGGGCGCGGGATGTGCGGCCGCACTGGAGGCGGTCGGATACGGCTTTGCCCGCGAGGCAGAGCTTGTGCGCAAAGCACACCGGCGGGGCCTGCTTACAACGCCCTACTGCTCCCGCCCGGATCACCTGAAGCTTCTCGTAGAGGCCGGCGCGGATGTGCTGGTGCTGCATATGGGGCTCACAGGGCGCGAGAGCGACCACAGCATGGTCATCACACCGCTGGAGCGCTGCGCCGAGCGCATCAACGCCTTGAGCCAGCTTGCGAAAGAACTGGACCCCCACGTGATCGTACTGTGCCACGGCGGCCCCATTGTGAGCACAGTGGAAATGCGGTATCTGATGCAGCGCTGCCCCCGGCTGGCGGGGTTTTACGGCGCATCCACCATCGAGCGCATCCCGGTGGAGCAGGCGCTGATGCAGAGCGTGCGGGCGTTTGGGGCGCTTACCCTCAGCTCAAAAAGGAGAGTTTGAATATGAGATCATTTACAAGAGGCGAAGTATTGTGTGCGCTGCGCGCTGGACTGGCCGAAGGGCGCCCCATCCTCGGTGTGTGCGCGGGCATCGGTCTCACGGCTAAATGTGCCGAGAGAGCCGGCGCAGACCTTATCTTTGTCAACAATACCGGCCGGTTCCGCATGTCCGGGCGCAATGGGCTCCTCGCAAAATTTTCGTTCGGCGACGCAAACGCCGTCACCGAGGAGATGGGTACAGAAATCCTGCCGGTGCTTGCCCACACGCCCGCCGTGGCGGGTGTGTTCGCTCAGGATCCCTTTAAACGCATGGATATGGTGCTGGAAAACCTAAAACGCTGGGGGTTCGCGGGTGTGCAGAACAGCCCCGGGATGGGGATGATGAGGCCCGCCATGGCCAAGAACCTGGAGGCCGGCGGTCTTGGCTTTTCCAAGGAGATTGAGCTTGTGGAGACAGCGCGCAGTATGGATCTTCTCACGGCTCCCTTCTGTTATGATGCCGAACAGGCCCTGCGCTTGGCACAGGCAGGCGCGGACATTCTCCTGCTGAACCTGGGCTTGACGGCGGGAAATGACGACGGCGTCGAGGTGCCGCCGCTCGGTGCGTGCATCGAGGAAATGCGTGCGATACTCGCGCCCGCAAAGGATGCACGCCCGGACGTGCTCATCATGTGCCACGGCGGACCTCTTGCCACGCCGGAGGATGTGCAGCGCGTGTACGACGCCATCCCGGAGATGGACGGTTATCTGGGCGGCTCCTCCATCGAACGCATCCCCGTGGAGCGGGCCATCATCAACGTCATCCGTGATTTCAAGCAGATCGCCGTGGAAAAACAGGAGGAGTCCGTATGAAGAGCATCGCTGTTTTGGGTGCGTTCGACACGAAGGGTGCAGAGTTAGCCTATCTCATCGACTGCATCCATGCGCTCGCACCGCTTGCGGACGTGATCTCAGTGGACGTGAGCGCGCGCGCCCATGAGGCCGTATTCTCCGCCACTATCCCGAACGTGGAGGTAGCTCGTCTGGGCGGCGGAACGTTGGCGGCCCTCTCATCGGGCGACAGGCTGGAGGCTGTCACCGTGATGATTGAGGGCGCGAAACGGTGTATTCAAGATCTGTATAGCACAGGCCGTATCAGCGGCGCCATCACACTGGGCGGCGGTTCCGGCACAGTGCTGGGCATGCAGGCTCTGCGGCAGCTGCCCGTCGGTTTTCCCAAGGTCATGGTCTCCACCATCGCAGCCAGCGCCACAACGGGGAGGCTGTGGCAGGGCACCGATATTCTCGTCATGAATTCGGTGGTGGATATCGCCGGCCTCAACAGCATTTCGCGCGCGGTGTTCCGGACCGCCGCCGGCGCGGTCACAGGCGCCGCACAACTGGGGCCGGCACCCACGCTGAAAAAGGAAAAACCCGTCGTGGCCGCTACGATGTACGGTATGACGACGCCCGGTGTGGAGGCCGCGAAGGCCTGGCTCGAGACAAACGGCTATGAGGTACTGGTATTCCACGCCAACGGCGCGGGTGGGCAGACTATGGAGGAATTAATCCGCGGCGGCGGCATCGACGGTGTGCTGGACCTCACCACCACCGAGTGGGCCGACACCCTGTGCGGGGGCGTATGTGCCGCCGGACCCGACCGCCTCGACGCCGCCGCGCAGGGCGGCGTACCGCAGGTGGTGAGCGTAGGTGCCCTGGACATGGTGAATATCAACGAAAGACCGGTGCGCTTTTCCCACCGCCTGTTCCACGGCGGCGAAACAAGCAGCCTCATGCGCACGACGCCCGAGGAGAACCGGCGCCTAGGCACGATTATCGCCGACAAATTGAATGCGTGCACGGCCCCGTGCGCACTGCTCCTGCCCCTGCACGGCGTATCGCAAATCGACCGCGAGGGCGGCCCCTTCTGGGACCCGGCGGCCGATGACGCATTATTCAGCGCCATCCGTGCCGCGCTGGTATCGCCGCTTGTGGAACTGCAGGAGTTGCCGCTGCATATCAATGACCCGGCGTTCGGAAAAGCCGCGGCGAAGAAGCTTCACGCGCTCATCACGGCGGGAAAGGAGCACCGCACAGCATGTATATGACAAGAGAAGAAGTGCTCGGACGGCTGCGGGCAACGCTGCGCAAAGGGCAGCCCATCGTGGGCACAGGCGCAGGCATCGGCCTTGCGGCGCGCGCCGAGGAACGGGGCGGCGCCGACCTCATCATCGTCTATGGCACGGGCAAGTACCGCATGGCTGGGCGCAGCTCCATGGCTGGGCGATTCGCCTTCGGCAATGCGAACGATCTGGTGCTCAAGATGGCACAGGAAGTCATGCCCGTGGCGCCCCATACGCCAGTCCTGGCAGGCGTATTCATTCAAGATCCCTTCCGCGACATGATGGGGTTCATAGAGCAGCTCAAGCAGGCGGGCTACAGCGGCGTGCAGAACGTACCCGGTATGGGCGGGATGGACCAGATGGAGGGTGCGCGCACTGTGACATCCCTGGATGCCGCAGGCATCGGCATGGCGATGGAACTGGCGTTCCTGCGGGCCGCAAAGGACCGCGGCATGGTCACGACACCATACGCATACAACCTCACGCAGGCCGTCCAGCTGGCTGCAAACGGTTCGGATATGTTGTGCCTGCATGTTGGCCTCACGACAAAAGGCCTCACGGCAGCCCAGGTGGCGCCGCCGATCGAGCGGTGCGCACAGATGCTCAGCAGCTGGATTGAGGCAATCCGTGCCGAGAATCCCGATACCATCATCCTCTGCCACGGCGGCCCCATCGCAGAACCGCAGGATTTTTCATACATCATGCGTCATGTGGAGGGCATTTCCGGCTTCTACGGCGCGTCGTCAATCGAGCGCATCCCGGTGGAAAGAGCACTGGTGGATGCCACGTCCCGGTTCCGCACGCTGCATATCGCGCCCCGCCCGGATGCCGTGTAGCAGTCCGCGTGCGTCCGGCACCAAAAACGACAAAACGGAACGCAGTATCTTCCTTTTTCTATTCCACAAAAAGTGCGTCTTTTCAGAAGATGAACTCACCGGGCCCCGAAGGACCCCTGCGCCGCATCGCTCATAAAACAGCAAAACCCCCCCTTCTCGTTTCTTTTTATGCTCCCCGCACGTTCTGAAAAAAGCGGCCGTCTCATGACGGCGAACCAAAACATGCATGGTGCACCGCCTTTTCAGAGCCACGATTCTTTCCGATCTTAAGCGAACCCTCCGGTGCGGCGCTGAATAACGCGCCACATCGGAGGGTTTCATAAAACTTCAGGTTTCTTTACCCCCTGCCCCGTTGTGTCTCCACAATTTCATTTTTGCTGCAGTTTGGAATTACAGCCATCGCGCAACGATACCCGCAGCGGACAAGGGACAATACGCCTGCCAGCGGCCAAAATCAGCGCTGACGGCGTTATTGCCTTCGGCGGGCGCCGCCCGGCAAGGGGGATAACGCAGCCGGCGGGCCTATTGGTCCCGAAAAACCGTATTGTCCCTTATCCTCCGGGGGCGGCGTATGATAAGAGACCGGTTGACAGGACCTCTCACAGCTTCCCATCAACCACCCTCGTTCCCACCCTCCTTCAGGAAAACGCTGCTGCAGCTCGTCTTGCGGCGGGAGACGCGCTGTGGTATGCTTTGATTGACATCCTGTTTTGGGAGGAATGTGCCATGGACCGGATCGTTCCAGGCCCGTATCCCTATGATCCTGCGCTGTCTGCGCCGCCGCCTCCGCCGCGGGACTACCGGCGCCCCGGGGAAGCATTGCGCCGGAAGCTGGTTCGCCGCCGGGAGCATGCCCAGGTGCGCTCCTGGCGGCCGCCGGAGGGGGTGGCGGTCCACCGCTTCGTCTACCCCGGCGCGGACAGGGCGGCCATTTCGTGCTGGAGCGTAGCGGCGGGCGAGGCCGCCGAGCGCCGCCCCGGTGTGCTCTACTTCCACGGAGGCGCCTTTCTGTTCGCGCTGGAGCCTATGATGCTGGAAAACGCCGCCTGGTTTGCCGCCGCGCTGGGCGTACGGGTCTTCCTGCCGGAATACCGGCTGGCCCCGGAGCACCCTTTCCCCACGTCCCTGCTGGATTGTTTCCGGCTGCTGCAATTTCTGTCCGCCGGGAACGCCCCCTGCGCCGTGGACCCGGACCGTCTCCTTCTCTACGGCGAGAGCGCCGGAGGCTGTCTGGCCGCCGGAACTGCGCTGCTCGCCCGGGATCGGGGCGGCCCGCCCCTCCGGGGGCAGGCCCTGATCTATCCCGTCCTGGACCGGACCATGGCCTGTCCCTCTCACCGGCTCTTCCCGGCGGCCCCTTGGCCGCCCTCCGCCAACCGCCAGGCGTGGGAGCTCTATCTGCGCCGCGGCGCGGGAGACATGGCCGCTTACGCTTCCCCGCTGTCCGCCCAGGACTTGTCCCGGCTTCCGCCCGCCTATGTGGAGTCCCAGGAATTTGATATCCTCCGGGACGAGGCCGAAGCCTATGTCCGCAGGCTCCGAAGCGCCGGAGTGGCTGCGCAGCTCTGGCGGGTCCCCGGCTCCTACCACGGCTTTGACGCCGACCGGGACAGTCCCCTGGTCCGTCAGGCGCTGGAACGCCGGGTCAGGGCCATGGCGGCCATGCTGGATCTCTGAACGGGCCTTCTTTTACGAAAACGGTTTACTTTTATCCGAAAATGTGATAAGGTAAAAAGACCAAGGGAGGGAGGAGATGGAGAAGCCTATGACCATCAAGGATATTGCCCGGATTGCCGGAGTTTCCCCTGCCACCGTCTCCCGCGTGATCAACAACAACCCTGCCGGAGTGAGCCGGGAGACCCGCGCACACATCCAGCAGATCGTACAGACCTACGGCTACCAGCCCAACAACGTAGCCCGCAGCATGATCACAAAGCGCTCCAATACCATCGGCGTGGTGGTGCCCGACATCGTAAACCAGTTCTATACCCTGCTGCTCAAGGGTGTGGAGGACATGGCCGCCTCCCGCGGCTACAGCGTGGTGCTCTGCAACTCCAACAACAACGAGGACAAGGAGCTGCGCAACCTCAGCTATCTGCGGGACAACTACGTAGCGGGCATCATCTACAACAACTACCGCATGAGCGAGCGCACCGCCAACCTGATCCGGAGCAGCCGGGTGCCTCTGATCTTTGTGGACAACTGGGGCGATCCCATCGACGGCATCTGCGTGCGCATCAACCATCAGCACGGCATGGCGGCAATGGCCAACTATCTGCTGGACATGGGGCACCGCGCCTTTGCCTATCTGGCCGGACCGGAGGGGGTCTTCTCCGCCGATATGCGCCGCCGGGGCTTTCTGGACGCGCTGGAGGAGCGGGGCATCTCTTTCGCCCCCAGGGGCGTTTTGCAGCACTGCGCCTATTCGGAGGACGCAGGATATGAGGCGGCCAAGCAGCTGCTGGATGAAAAGCGCTCCATCACCTGCTTTGTCTGTGCCAACGACCTGATCGCCTACGGGGTGATCCGCCTGCTCAACGAACGCGGCCTGCGGGTGCCCGACGACTGCTCGGTCACCGGCTTCGACGACATTCCCTTTTCCCGCCTGCTCAACCCCGGGCTGACCACGATTTACAACCCGGTGCAGCAGCTGGGGCGCTCCGCCGCCCAGCTGCTCATCGACCACATCGAAGGCGCCCCCCCGCCGCCGCAGCGGGAGCTTCTGTTTGACACCCATTTGGTGCGGCGGGCTTCCGTCAAATTTCTGCCGTCTTGAAGGAAAACGTTTTCTCTTTTTTCGTTGACTTCTGCAGTGCAGTGTGCTATTCTGATCCTGCGAGCAGAACATAAATCGCTCTCTTTGGAACTGGAACTAAAACGTTTTATCTCTGAACCAATTATTTTATGGAGGTGTCAAAATGAAAAAGCTTGTCTCTTTGCTCCTGGCCGGTCTAACGCTCTTCTCCCTTGCCGCCTGCTCCGGCGGCGGAAGCGGCGGAGTCGGGACGGCCGCCCCCCAGAACTCCGGTACGGGGGAGGGCGGCGCGGTCCGCACCCTGACCGTGGCCAACTGGCAGGGCTACGGCTCCGATGCGGAGTACGCCGTCCAGGCCTTTGAGGAGGCCAACAACTGCAAGGTGGTCCATCAGTATTTCGATTCCGAAGAGGCCCTGCTGAACATGCTCCGCCAGGGCGGCCTGGGGCAGATCGACGTGGTGCTGCCCAACATGGCCTATGTGGCCATCGGCAAGCGCGAGAACCTGTTCCAGCCCATCGACGTGAGCCGGCTGGAGAATTATGGCGACCTGCGGGAGGACATCCGCGATGTGGAGGATGTGAAGGACGCCGACGGCAACATCCTCGGGGTGCCCTGGACCTGGGGCACTACCTCCCTGGGCTATAACCCGGACGCCATCTCGGACACGGTGGATTCCTGGGGCATCCTGTGGGACCCTGCTTATCAGAACAAGATCGCCTTCTTTGACGACCACACCACCGCGGTGATGATTGCCGCCACCTACGCCGGGGAAGATCCCTACGATCCCGACCTGGACGTGGTGAAGGATACCCTGCTCTCTCTGAAAGCCAACTGTAAGCTCTTCTGGAGCAGCTATGACTCCTTTGCCAAGCCCTATTCCGCCGGCGAAGTGGTCGCCGGCAGCGTCTGGTCCGGTGCCGCCACCCAGCTCAACGCCACCGGCCAGAAGATGACCTATGTCTATCCCAAGGAGGGTACCATCGCCTGGGTGGACTATTGGGCCATTCCCAAGGACGCGCCCAACGAGGATCTGGCCTACAAGTGGATCGACTGGATGACCTCTCAGCAGTTCCAGTCCACCTATGCCGCCGATCTGGAGATGCAGCCCCCCATCCCCTCCAACACCAAGGTGCTGGACAGTCTCTCCGGCGATGTGAAGGCCGCCCTGTACGTCGACAACGGCCTGCCGGAGAAGCTGGTGTTCCAGAAAGAGATCCCGGAGGAGACCAACCAGGCCTGGCTGGACCTGTGGAACGAGGTCAAGGCCTCCTGAGCACGCGATCATCAACGGGGGAGACGGATCCGCGCAGCCGTCTCCCCCGTCTTGTTTCATCACTCTGAGAAGGGCGGAACGCGCATGACGAAATCCAAACTTTCTACCTGGCTGCTCATGCTGCCCAGCACCGGGATGCTGGCTCTGCTGGTGGTGGCGCCGCTGGCTGTGCTGGTCTTTGCCAGCCTGATCCAGGGAAACAACCTGGCCCTGGATGCGGCGCTGAGTCTGGGCAATTACGCCACCATTTTGGAAAAGGGGCTCTTTTTTCCGCTGATGGGCAAATCCCTGGCCATGGCGGGCAGCGTCACCGCGGCCTGCATCCTGCTGGCCTACCCTACCGCCTACGGCCTGGCCAAATGCGTGGGCGAAAAGCACCGCAACCTGCTGGTGGTACTCATCATCATCCCCTTTTTCACCTCCCAGCTGCTGCTGATCTACTCCATGATGGTCCTGCTGCAGGCCAACGGCCCTGTCATGAGCCTGCTGGGCCTGTTCGGCCGGAACGCCTCCACCTCCATCCTGTACACCAATTTTGCGGTGTTCCTGATCCTGCTGTATGAATTTCTGCCCTATATGGTGCTGTGTCTTTATTCCTCCATGTGCAAGATCGAGGATAACCAGCTCTACGCCGCCCAGGTCATGGGCGCGGGCAAGGCGCGGCGGTTCCTGGACGTGATCTTCCCGCTCTCCTCCCCCGGTCTGCTCTCCGGCATCATCATCGTCTTCGTCCCGGCGGCGGGCAGCTTTGTAGAGGCCAATCTGGCCGGCGGCACCAACGGGATGCTGATCGGCTCCTATATCGACACCAACTTCTCCGTATCGCTGAACATCGGCCGGGGCTGCGCCCTGTGCGTGCTGTTCCTGCTGGTCCTGTGCGTCATCACGCTTATCATCAACGCCGTTATCCGCGGCGTGGCAGGGAGGCGGCTATGAAAAAACGGTATCCCTTCATCCGGGCGGTCATGATCGTGGTGTACGCATTTATCTTCCTGCCCATCTTCATCGTCGCGCTCATGAGCTTCAATGCCTCCCAGTACGGCACCTTTCCTTTCGTATTCTCCACCAAGTGGTACGTCCGCCTGTTCACAGGGGCCAGCCTGGGGGGCGCCACCTGGCTTTCCATCTGGTTTTCCCTGCTGGTGACCCTCACCATGGTGGTGGTGGGCGTCATGACCAGCCTGGGGCTCAAACGCTCCAACGCCAAATTTGCCAAGGTGTTCTCCGCCCTGCTGAACATGGGCGTCATCATCCCCTGGCTGGTGCTGGGCGTGGCGCTGCTGATGATCTTCAATTTCATCGGCCTGGGCCGGTCCTATCTGGGCATGTATCTGGGCAACAGCATCTGCGTGCTGCCCTATGTGGTACTGCTGGTCTACCCGGCCCTGTGCGAGCTCAACGACAACCTGGAGTTCGCCGCCCGCGCCATGGGGGCGAGCCCCCTGCGTGCCTTCTTCACCGTGGTGCTGCCCGGCATTTTCCCCGCCGTGGCCGCCGGGGGCCTGATGGCCTTTATGGTCTGCTTCAATAATTTCGTCATCCAGTACTATCTGGCCCCCTTCGGCGTGCGTACCCTGCCCCTGGAGATCTACAACATGGTCCGTGTGGGCTATAAGCCGGACATCAACGCCCTGGCCACCATTATGGTGCTGGTCTCCACGGCGCTGGTCTATCTGGTGAACAAGCTGGGTTACGGCAGCAAGAGGTCTCTGCTATGAGCGGGGCGGCGCTTCTGGTCATCGACATGCAGCGGGTCTACGCGCCCGGCGGCGCGTGGGCCACGCCGGGCTTCGACCGGGCCGAGGCCAATATCCTGCGCCTGTGCCGGCGCTATCCCAGGCGTCTGTTTACCCGGCACCTGCCCTTTTCCGATCCCCCCGGCACCTGGAAGCGCTACAACGCGGAGTTTGCCGGGATCAACCGGGATCCGGAGTGCGCCCGCCTGGTCCCCGCTCTGGAAGCGCTCGGCCACCTTTCCTTTGAAAAGCAGACCTATTCCGCCCTCTCCAGCGGCGCTCTGCGCGCCCACCTGCTGGCGGCGGATTACGCTGAGATCCTGATGACCGGCGTCCAGAGCGAATTCTGCGTCCTGGCCACCCTGATGGACGCGGTAGACCTGGGCCTGCCCGTTACTCTGGTATGGGACGCCTGCGCCGGCTCCAGCCCCGCGCTGGACGCCGCCCTGCACGATATCGCCGCCCTGATGCCCTGTCAGGTACGGCTTGCAACGACGGAGGAAGTACTCAATGGCTGATTTGAAGATCGTGGACGTGCGAAAAAGCTACGGAAAAAAGGAAGTGCTCAAGGGGGTATCGCTCACCGCCGGGACCGGGGAATTCCTGGCTCTGCTGGGCCCCTCCGGCTGCGGCAAGACCACCCTGCTGAATACCATCAGCGGCATCGTCCGGCAGGACGCGGGTCAGGTGCTGGTGGACGGCCGGGACATCAGCCGCTCTCCCATCGAGAAGCGCAACATCGGCGTGGTGTTCCAAAATTACGCCCTGTTCGCCCATATGAACGTATTTGAAAACGTGGCCTACCCCCTGCGCCTGAAAAAGGTCCCCAAGGCGGAGCTGCAGCAGCGGGTCGGCCAGGCCCTGGAGACCGTGCGGCTGGACGGCTACGCGCCCCGGCGCATCGCTCAGCTCTCCGGCGGCGAGCAGCAGCGGGTGGCTCTGGCCCGGGCCATCGTCTACCGGCCGGACATCCTGCTGCTGGACGAGCCGCTCTCGGCCCTGGACCGGAAGATCCGGGAGCAGATGCAGATCGAAGTACGCCGTATCCAGCGGGAGATCGGCATCACCACCGTCTTTGTCACCCACGACCAGGGGGAGGCGCTCTCCATGGCCGACCGGGTGCTGTTGATGCACGGCGGGCAGATCATCGAAGACAATACCCCCGCCGAGGTGTACCTCCACCCCAAATCCGCCTTTGCCGCCGACTTTATCGGGGCCTCCAACGTGCTGGAGGGCCGCTACGAACACGGCCGGGTGAACGCCGGGGGGCTGGCCCTGCCCGTGGGCGAGCAGGCCGTCTCCGACGGCGCCCGGGTGCGCGCGCTTATCAAGGAGGAGAACCTGGCCCTCCTCCCCCCGGGCCAGGGGGATCTGAGCGCCCGGATCCAGGACAAACTGTTTTTGGGCCAGTCCATCCGCATCACGCTGCGCTGCGGGGAGCGCATCCTGTTCGCCCTGATCCCCGCCCGGGAAGCCGAACCGCTCACCGTGGGCTCCGACGTGGACCTGCGGGTCATGGGCGCGTCGGTGTTCGCTTTGTAACCCCCCGGCCGTCCCCGCGGGGCTGTCCAATCAAACACCGCGTGCGTGCGCGGTAAGGAGGGCATTATGTTTCAAATTTCAAGGGAAAAATACTTTAATACCTGGAGCGCCAAAAGTCCGGCGGCCATGATGTTTCTGCCTGCCCGGCTGTCCGTGTCTCTGGGGGCGTACAGCTTTTCCAGCGGCGCCTACACCAGCTTCCCCTTCAGCGAACACATCAAGCTCTATGAGCACGACGCCGACGGCCGCTACTGCCGTCTGACCGCCGAGCACAACGGCACGGTACTCCAGCTGGAATACTGGAAGAGCGACCCCTGGACCGTCCGGGGCCTGTCTCTTATACACATCTCCGAGCCCACGAGACTCCTGAGCATCTCGT
>ENA-UAMP01000633-UAMP01000633.1-human-gut-metagenome-genome-assembly--contig:-NODE-633-length-14644-cov-3.283844_pt1 | contig 14644 bp, 10 predicted proteins | sample MGYA00243285_ERZ654501 | MGnify/ENA primary metagenome ERZ654501 (study PRJEB26926, sample SAMN06164850) | human gut metagenome | biome: ENVO:00009003; feature: ENVO:2100002; material: ENVO:00002003...
CCCCTCCACCGGCCCCTTCGGGCGCTTTATGGGCTGGGCCGACCAGTACCGCCAGCTTATGGTGTACACAAACGCCGATAACCCCCGCGACGCCGCCCAGGGCTATGCCTTCGGCGCCCAGGGCATCGGCCTGTGCCGCACCGAGCATATGTTCTTCGAGGGCGAGCGCATCAAGGCGATCCGCGAGATGATCGTGGCCGACAACGTGGACGACCGCAAGAAGGCCCTGGCTAAGATCATGCCCTATCAGCAGGGCGACTTTGAGGGCATCTACGAGGCCATGGAGGGCCAGCCCGTGGTCATCCGCTTCCTGGACCCCCCGCTGCATGAGTTCCTCCCCACCAAGGAGGAGGACATCCAGGAGATCGCCAAGGAGATGGGCATCTCGGTGGAGAAGCTCCGCAACGTCATTGCCTCGCTGCATGAGTTCAACCCCATGATGGGCCACCGTGGCTGCCGTCTGGCCGTCTCCTACCCGGAGATCGCCGAAATGCAGACCACCGCCGTCATCAACGCCGCCATTAACGTGCAGAAGAAGCACCCCGACTGGAAGATGGTCCCCGAGATCATGATCCCCCTGGTGGGCGAGGTCAAGGAGCTCAAGTACGTCAAGGACGTGGTGGTGGCCACCGCCAACGCGCTCCTCAAGGCCGCCGGCAGCGACATGAAGTATGAGGTCGGCACCATGATCGAGATCCCCCGCGCCGCCCTGACCGCCGACGAGATCGCCAAGGAGGCCGAGTTCTTCTCCTTCGGGACCAACGACCTGACCCAGATGACCTTCGGCTTCAGCCGCGACGACGCGGGCAAATTCCTCTCCTACTACTACGATAAGAAGATCTATGAGTCCGACCCCTTTGCCCACCTGGATCAGAAGGGCGTGGGCAAACTGGTGGCCATGGCCGCCAAGCTGGGCCGCGAGACCCGTCCGAACATCCATCTGGGTATCTGCGGCGAGCACGGCGGCGACCCCACCAGCGTGGAGTTCTGCCACAAGGTGGGCCTGGACTATGTGTCCTGCTCCCCCTACCGCGTGCCCATCGCCCGGCTGGCCGCCGCGCAGGCCGCCATCAAGAACCCCAGAAGTTAAAAGAATTCCGCCGCGTCAGGCGCCCCGGTTCACACAAGGGACCGGGGCGCCTTGCTGCGTCTGCGGAACGATACACAGAACAGTGGATATTTGCAGTATCCTGTAGTAGAATTAAACTGTCACAAAAGCGAAAGAGCCGCCTATGTCCGCAACATCAAGAACTATCTGCTGGTGGCCCTGTATGACGCTCTCAGCACCATCAACAGCCACTATTCTTCCCTGACGCAGCACGATATGTATGGGGCCGGGGAAAGGGGGCGCGGCTAAGGGATGTCGCCGCATCGGTCATGGAGCGCTCCCGAACGCTCGGCGCGCTTACGGTGGCCGAGGGGATCGAGACGCCGGAACAGCTTGCATTCCTGCGGGCGGTGGGCTGCGATCTGATCCAGGGCTGCATTTATGCAAAGCCGCTTCCCGTTCCGGCGTTTGAGGCGTGGCGCGCCGCGCGGGGACAGAATGCCGGGGCGGATCTTTCGCGAAACGAACGGATTGACAGCGGGCCGAAACAGGAGTTACAATAAAAACGAACAAAATACGGTGGCAAACCCGCCGAAAGGCGGCGACGCAAAGCTAAAGGGCCTGTATGGATGATGGCAGCCAGCTGCACGATTTCAGTTTAGCCCTGCCATACCCTGGCAGGGCTTTGCATTTGGCGCGGACGGCAGAGAGGTGAGGAAAACGGGACGTTTGAACAGACGGGGCTGGGAGTGCCTGCTGGTGCTGGGCGTTTTGCTGACGGTTGGGCTCTCCCTGAGCGGGATGGTCCGGCAGAAGACGGACAGGGCCCTGGAAGACGTACGGGAGCTTTCGGCAGGCTGGTACCGGCTGGAGGACGGACGGCGCTTTGCGGTGCAGGTGCCGGGGACGGTCGTGCTGGAGGGCGGGGGAGACCTGGTACTGTACAACGACAGCCTGACCGATGCCGACCAGGGCGCGACCCTGACCACCCGGGGGGCGGTCTACCGGCTGCAGATCGCGCTGGGGGACGAGGTGCTCTACGCCTATGACGATACGGCGTTTCCGCGCAACAAGCAGATGCGGGCCAAGCTGGACTGCAACGCCGTGCTGCCGGAGGAGACGAGCGCGCAGCCGCTGGTGCTGAGCTATGAAGATCCCGGGGACGGCCGCTTTGTCCTGGCGGAGGTCTATCTGGGCAGCAGCAGCGCGGTCTTCCGCCGGCACTGCGCGGGAGACGCCTTTACCCTGCTGATCGTATTTACCATGGCCCTTATGAGCGTGGCGGCCACCGTGATCGCCCTCTACCTGGCCAAGGTCCATATGCAGGACCGGCGCTTCGGCGATGTGGCCTGCTTTCTGCTGCTCTGCGGGGCCTGGTGTGCGCTGGACTCCTCGCTGGTCCAGGAGCTGAGCGGCCAATCGCCGCTGGTGTGCTATCTGTCTTTTTATGCGTTCATGACGCTGGGGATCCCCATGCTGCATTTTGTGCGCAACACCGGGGAGATGAAGCGCTTTCGCAGCCTGAACGGATGCATCGGCGCATTTTATCTCAACGCCATCGTGCAGAGCCTGCTGAACTATTTCCTGGGAATTGATTTGATCGACATGCTTTTTGTGACCCACCTGCTGCTGGCGGGCGGGACCGGGCTGATGAGCGTGCTGATGCTGCGGGAGTATCGGGCCTGCCGCAATCGGGAGATCCTGGCGGTGCTGAGGGCCTTCGTTATGCTGGGCGCCAGCGGCCTGCTGGCCCTGCTGCTGTACTGGGCGCTGGAGATCCCCTACTACGGCTCCATTTTCGAATGCGGCATCCTGGTGTTCATCATTTGCCTGCTGGGGTCCCTCATCACCACTATGGCGGCCAACCTGCGCCTCAAGGCCGAGGTGCTGGTCTACAAGCGCCTGTCCCGGGAGGACCGGCTGACCGGGCTGGAGAACCGGCGGGCCTTCGACGCGTTTTTGGCCCGGCTGGAGACGGAGGGCGTTCGCTACCGGGACGTGGCGCTGGTCTTCCTGGATCTGGACGGACTCAAGCACACCAACGACCACTTCGGCCACGGGGCGGGCGACGAGCTGATCATCGGCGCAGCCCGCTGTATCGAGCGGGCCTTCGGATCCCAGGGGCGCTGCTACCGCATCGGCGGGGACGAGTTTGCCGTGATCCTGCCCGACCCGGACGGGGAAGAGCGGATCTGGAACGAACGGCTGGACCAGGCGATCCGGGACTATAACCAGGGCAGCCGCTATCCCCTGTCCATCGCCCGGGGCGTCAGTTACCTGCGGGACGGGGACCGGGGCGTCAAGCGGATGAGCGACTGGAAATATGAGGCGGATCAGGCGATGTACCGCCATAAAAAGCAGCAGCGGGCGCGGGCGGCGCAGCCGGCGGAGACCGCGGCGGCAGAGGGGCGGGGATAGTACGGTATGGCATATAATATGGACTTTCTGATCGCGGGCCTGATCTTCCTGCTGATCATCCTTTACCACTTTGTTGAGCAGCGCAGGCTGGATCTGGACAACAACCGGACTTTTTTCTGCTTTCTGCTGTTTGGGATGGCGGACCTCTGCTTTGACCTCATCTGCTCCATCCTCATCATGCAGGCGCGGCCGGCCCTGGCCGGGGTGAGCGAATTCTGCCTGGTGATCCTGTACCTGCTTCAGGTGCTGGTGCCGTACACGCTGCTGCGCTATATCCAGACGCTGCTGGAGCGCCCGGCGGCATCCCGGCGTCCCGGCCTGGAACGGCTGTGGGCGCTCCCGCCGGCGCTGATGGGCCTGATCATTCTGGGAAACCACTGGAGCGGTGTGCTCTTCACCGTGGACGAGGCCGGACGGTATCTCCGGGGCCCGCTGTATATGGGGATGTACGTCTTTGCGGGCGCCTATATCCTGCTGATCGCAGGGAACAGCATGCTCTGCGCCCGCCGGCTGGGAAGACGGGAAATGCGCACCATTTGGGAACTGCTGTTCCTCGGCGGTGGCTGTGTGGCGCTCCAGGCCGTGTTCCATGACCTGCTGCTCTCTGGTTTCGGGATCGCCTTGAGCATCACGGTGCTGTTTTTTACCCTCAACAATCCCTACCGCTATACCGACAGCCTGACCGGCGCCTTTGACGTCAAATATTTTCGGGAATTGGCCCAGAGCCAGATCGGAAAGGGGAAACGGTTTCACCTTGTCACCGTGGAGCTGTGCCAGATCAAACGGGTCAACCGGGTTTTGGGGGCGGGCTTCGGCAACCAGCTGCTGATCCAGACGGCCCATATGCTGCAGGCGCCGGGCGAGCGGAGCCAGGTCTTCCGCATCACAGGCAAGCGGTTTTTGGTGATGACGGAATCCATCGCCGTGTATGAAAGCGTGTGCAGGCGCAGCCAGCGCTGCTTTGCGGGCCCGGTTCAGATCAACGGCGAGCCGGTCTACTCGCCCGCAGTCCTCTGCGGCGTCATCGACGCGCAGACGCTGCGGGACGGAGACGCACTGCTGGCCTATGTGGAGTACCTGACGGCCCTGGCACAGAGAACGCCCGAGACCATCCTCATCCAGGGGGACGAGGAGACCCGGAAGGGCTTTCGTTATACCCAGGAGATCGAAAGTTTCCTGGAGACCGCCCTGGAGCAGGACCGGTTCGAGGTGTACTATCAGCCGGTCTATTCCCTGCGCAAGGGCGGCTATGTCACCCTGGAGGCCCTCAGCCGGCTGCGCCACCCCACGCTGGGGCCGGTGGCGCCCGAGGTGTTCATCGGCATCGCGGAGAAAAGCGACCAGATCGCCCGCCTGGGACTGCTGCAAATGCGCCGGGTGTGCCGGTTCCTGAAGGAACATCGGGAACTGATGGAGCAGATCCAGAATGTGAAGATCAATCTGTCCCCCACCGAACTGATGAAAAGCGGCCACGCCGGACGGCTGATCGGGATCATCCGGGAATTTGGACTGAAGCCCTCCTATTTTCAATTTGAGATCACCGAGACCGTGGCAACCGAGTACAGCGAAAGCCTGAGCCAGGCCGCGGCGGAGTTCGTGGAGGCGGGGATCGGCCTGTGCCTGGACGACTTCGGGGCAGGCTACGCCAACCTCAATACCGTGCTCAAGCTGCCCTTTTCCGAGATCAAGCTGGACAAGTCCCTGCTGGTGGGCATCTGTGAGGACGACAGGATCGCATCTTTTTACCAGAGCATCGTGGCCGCCCTGCAGAACATGGGCTACGCCGTCATCGCCGAAGGGGTGGAGACCCCAAAGGAGCTGGGGCTGGTCTCCCGCTGGGGCGTCGACCTGATCCAGGGCTACTATTTTTCCCGCCCTCTGCCGGGCGAGGCGCTGCTCTCCGCTGTTCTTGACCGGGAGGGCGCCGCCCCGGCGATGCGGTGACACGGCCTTCTGCCGCAGCCTGCGCGAAGGAGGACCGCTATCGCCCGCTTGGCAGAATCCATCCGCAAGGGGTGTGAAGCGTCTATAGAGCGGCGCAGCCGTCGTCATCTCCGGGCTGAGCGCCGCCCTGCGGTCCCCTTTTTCGCAAGCTGTGAGGCCGCCCCCCTTGGGAGGCGGCCTTCTTTGCGCTTTGGCAGAACGGAATCGGGGCGCGTTTCTCACATAATCTTGTTATGTGACTAAAAACGGCCTGTTTCAAGTGGAGATTGGCTTTACTTATCTGCTCCCGATGTGGTATAATAACACAAATATTTTGTGATATGGTTTTAGAAACCAGAAAGGAGGCGGCGTCTTGGAAGAGATCCGCACCCTGCAGGAACGGCTGGAGCAGGAGCGGCCCGCGGAGTGGGACGCCCTGCCGGATATCGGGCTGTATATGGACCAGCTCATCTCGTACATGCCCCGGCAGCTGATCCATTACGGAGAGGGGGAGGCGCTTACCTCCGCCATGGTGAACAATTATATCAAGGACGGGGCCCTGCCCCGGGCCGACGGGAAGCGGTACTCCCGTACCCATCTGGCTTACCTGACCGCGATCTGTGCCCTTAAGCAGGTGCTCTCCGTGAAGGACGCGGGCGCCCTGCTGGCCGCCGCCCGGGAGGGGCGGGAGCCCGAAGGGCTCTACGAGCTGTTCCGGCAGGAGCTGGACCGGGCCCTGGATGTAACGGCGGGCTGCCTGGACGCGGGGACCGACGAGGAGGATCTGCCCCGGCTGGCCCTGGCCCTGGCCCTGCGCAGCTATGCCGACAAGCTGGCCTGCGAGCGCGTGCTGGAGATCCTGCGCCGGCATGCCAGCGCGCCCGCCGTCAAGCCCGAAAAGACCAGAAGGAAGAAAGACCGGGACGAGCGTCCGGAATGAATACGGGAGGATTTGAAGCGATGAGCGATTACGTGCTGTTGACCGATTCCTCGGCCGACTTGACCGACAAGCTGATGCGGGAGATGGGGGTGGAGGTGCTTCCCCTGTCCTTTACCATCAAGGGGAAGACCCTGTTCAACTACCCCGACAACCGGGAGATGTCCGCCAAGGCGTTCTACCGCCTGCTGCGGGAGGGCGAGATGGCGACCACCTCCGCCGTGAACATCTCCGACTTTACGGAGAAGATGGAACCCCTGCTCCAGGCGGGCAAGGACGTGCTGGTGCTGGCCTTTTCCTCGGCCCTGTCGGCCACCTGCCATTCCGCCCAAATCGCCGCACAGGAGCTGGGAGAGAAGTACCCCGAGCGCAAGGTGTACGTGGTGGATACGCTGTGCGCCTCCCTGGGCCAGGGCCTGCTGCTCTGGCACGCGGCCCAGCACAAGGCGCGGGGGGAGAGCATTGAGGCGGTGCGGGACTGGGTGGAGGCCAACAAGCTGCACCTGTGCCACTGGTTTACGGTGGATGATCTGCATTTTCTCAAGCGGGGCGGCCGGGTATCCGCCGCCACCGCCGTACTGGGCACCATGCTCTCCATCAAGCCGGTCATGCACGTGGACGACGAGGGCCGCCTGGTGAAGGTGGGCACGGCCCGGGGCCGCAGCGCCTCCCTGAAGGCGCTGGTAGACCATATGGCGGAAACTGCGCTCGACCCGGCGGAGCAGATCGTCTTTATCAGTCATGGGGACTGTGAAGCCGACGCCCAGAAGGTGGCCGACGACGTGAAGATCCGCCTGGGGGTAAAGACCGTGCTGCTGGGCAACGTGGGGCCCGTGATCGGCGCCCACTCCGGCCCGGGCACCGTGGCCCTGTTCTTCCTGGGGAGCCGCCGCTGATGGATGCGGTCAAATGGCTGGAGGTCGTCCTGGATACCAACCGGGAGGAGCTGGACGGACTGTGCGCCCGGCTCACCGCCAATGGTGTGACGGGGATGGCCATCGAAGACGAAGCGGACTTCAAGTCGTTTTTGGAGCAGAACCGTCCGTATTGGGATTACGTGGACGACGCGCTGCTGGAGCGCATGAAGGGCGTGTGCCGGGTCAAGCTCTATGTCACCGACGACGCGGATGGCCGCAGGCAGCTGGAGCAGTGGCTGGAGGGCGTCAAGACGCCGTACCGTGCCGCCGGCCTGGGGGAGAACGACTGGGCCCACAGCTGGCAGAAGTACTATAAGCCCATGAGCGTGGGGGAGCGGCTGTATATCGTGCCCGAGTGGGAGCGGGACGAACCGGTGCCGCCGGGCAAGGCGGCGCTGTATCTGAACCCCGGCCTCACCTTCGGGACCGGCAGCCATGCCTCCACCCAGCTGTGCCTGGCGGGACTGGAGCGGTATGCGGCGCCGGGAAAGCCGGTGCTGGACCTGGGCTGCGGCAGCGGCATCCTGTCCATCGCCGCCCTGGTGCTGGGGGCGTCCCGGGCGGCGGCGGTGGATATCGACCCCAAGGCGGTGGACGTGGCTTATGAGAATGCCGCCATGAACGGCATCGGGCGGGACCGCTACACCGTCCGCGCGGGCAACGTGCTCTCCGATCCGGCGCTGGTGGAGGAGCTGTCCACCGGGGATTACGCCCTGGTGCTGGCCAATATCGTCGCCGATGTGATCATCCCCCTCTCCGCCCAGGTCCATCGCTTCCTGGCCCCCGGCGGGGTGTTCCTGTGCTCCGGCATCATCGACACCCGCTCCGGCGAGGTGGCCGCCGCCCTGGAGCGCAGCGGACTGGAGTGCATGGAAAAGCGGGAGCAGAACGGCTGGGTGGCCTTTGCCGCCCGGGTGCGGCAATAAGAAGCGGTATCCATAAGCCTCCCGCAGCGTCTGGCCGGGTCTTTTCCCGCCATACTGCGTTGCTTTTGCTTGCCGTACACAAAGAGTATGGCGGCGTCCAATCGCCTTGTCCGGCAGCAAAATCCCGCCCCCAGCCACTTCGTTCTGCCTAAGAATACAGATTCTAAAAGCGGGACGGGGCCTTCCGGATCGGATCGCCCCGTCCCCTTTTTGCGTGCCCTTTTTGCGGGCAGTTCGTGGTGACATTTTCCCCCGCACGTGATAAAATAGAAATGATACGCCCAATCCCACATCAACTGCGAGGTGCTCCCATGGAACGAAAAGCGACAGTAGTGCATACCGACTTCCCCCAAGACCGCCGGGTGCTGGCCATCAGCGACGTCCACGGCAACCTGCCCTTCCTGCGGGGCGTGCTGGACAAGGCGGGCTACGGGGAAGACGATATTCTGGTGCTGGTGGGGGATCTGGTGGAAAAGGGACCGGACAGCCTGGCCACCCTGCGCTACGTCATGGAGCTGGCCCGGACGCGCACGGTCTACGCCCTGCGGGGCAACTGCGACAATCTGGTGGAGGATTTCACCCGCGCCGACGGAGAGATCGGACCGGCCTTCTACCGGCACTACCTGAAGGTGTGGGGCGAGCGCAGCCTGATCTGCCAGATGGGCCGTGCCGCGGGGTTCCCGCTGCGCGCGCAGGAAGAGCTGCCTGCCCTGCGCGCGGTGCTGCGCCGGCACTTTGCGCCGGAACTGGCCTTCCTTTCGGCCATGCCCGTCATCCTGGAGACCCCAGACTACCTGTTCGTCCACGGCGGCGTGCCGGGAGAAACGGGGCTGGAGGAGCTGGAGGCCTGGTCCTGCATGAAAAACGACGAATTTCTCGCCCAGGGGCACGCCTTCCGCCGCTGGTGCGTGGTGGGGCACTGGCCCGTGACCCTCTACGATCCGCACATCCCCTCGGCCGCCCCCCTGCTGGAGCGGGAGCGGCACATCGCCAGCATCGACGGGGGCTGCGTGCTCAAGCTGGACGGACAGCTCAACGCCCTGGTGCTGCCCCGGACGGCGGGCGGGGCCTTTTCCTGGTACAGCTACGACGGCCTGCCCAAGGCCACGGCCCTGGACCCACAGACGGCCGGCGGCGACTCCGTCAACATCCGCTGGGGCCGCAACCGGGTGGAGGTGCTGGAGCGGGGCGCGGAGCTCTCCCGCTGCCGCCATCTGGAGAGCGGCCGGGTGCTGGAGGTGCTCACCGATTACCTCTATGAGGACCAGGGGGTGCTCCGTTGTCAGGACTCCACCGACTACCGTCCGCAGATCGCTGCGGGAGACCGCCTTTCGGTGGTGCGGCGGCTCTCCGACCGGGCGCTGGTGAAGAAAAACGGCGCCACCGGCTGGTATTTCGGCCGTTTGGCTTGATTTACCGCCCTTTTGTGATATACTATTTGGGCTAAATTTCGATTTTATCAGTTTGCGATAAGGAGTAAGACATGATCACTGTTTCCGACCTGGGCCTCCAATACAGCGGACAGCCCCTCTTTTCCCATGTGGACCTTCAGTTCGTCAAGGGCAACTGCTACGGCATCATCGGCGCCAACGGCGCGGGCAAGTCCACCTTCCTGAAGATCCTCTCCGGCGACCTGGAGCCCACCTCCGGCGAGGTCTCCATCCTGCCCAAAACCCGCATGTCGGTCCTCAAACAGGACCAGAACGCCTACGACGCCTACAACGTGATGGATACGGTCATCATGGGCAACCAGCGCCTGTACGAGATCGGCAAGGAGAAAGACGCGCTCTACGCCAAAGAGGAGATGACGGAGGAGGACGGGATCCAGGCCTGCCTGCTGGAGGAGGAGTTCGCCGAGCTGGGCGGCTGGGAGGCCGAATCCGACGCGTCCCGCATCCTGCAGGGGCTGGGCATCGGCGTGGAGCTGCATTACAATGACATGTCCACCCTGGACGCCCGCCTGAAGGTGAAGGTCCTGCTGGCCCAGGCGCTGTTCGGCAGCCCCGACATCCTGCTGCTGGACGAGCCCACCAACAACCTGGACATCAACGCGGTGAACTGGCTGGAGGATTTCCTGCTGGATTTTCCCGGCACCGTCATCGTGGTCAGCCATGACCGGCACTTCCTCAATACCATCTGCACCCACATCGTGGACATCGACTACAACAAGATCAAGATGTACGTGGGCAACTACGACTTCTGGTACGATGCCTCCCAGCTGATGCAGAACCTGATGAAGAACCAGAACAAGAAGAACGAGGAGAAGGCCCAGGAGCTCAAGGAGTTCATCTCCCGCTTTTCCGCCAACAAGTCCAAGAGCAAGCAGGCCACAGCCCGGCGCAAGCTGCTGGAGAAGATCAGCCTGGAGGAGATCCCCGCCTCCTCCCGCCGCTACCCCTGGGTGGCATTCGCGCCCGACCGGGAGGTGGGGAAGGATATCCTCTTCGTCACCGACGTGAGCAAGACCATCGACGGGGTGAAGGTGCTGGACAAGGTGAGCTTCATCGTGGGCCACGGGGACAAGATCGCCTTCGTGGGGGACAACGAAAACGCCCATACCGCCCTGTTCAAGATCCTCACCGGCGAGCTGGAGCCCGACGAGGGCACCGTCAAGTGGGGCCAGACCGCCACCTTCTCCTACTTCCCCAAGGACAACACCGAGTTTTTCAAGGACTGCGACGACAATCTGGTGGAATGGCTGCGCCAGTGGTCCTCCGACCCCCACGAGGCGTATCTCCGGGGCTTTTTGGGCCGGATGCTGTTCTCCGGGGATGAGGTGTACAAGCCCGTCAAGGTCCTCTCCGGCGGAGAGAAGGTGCGGTGCATGCTCTCCCGCATGATGCTCTCCGGGGCCAACGTGCTGCTGCTGGATCAGCCCACCAACCACCTGGATCTGGAGTCCATCGCCGCGCTGAACAACGGCCTGGAGGCGGTCAAGTGCAATGTGCTCTTCTCCTCCCACGACCATCAGCTGGTCCAGACCGTGGCCAACCGGGTGTTCGACTTCACCCGTGACGGCAAGCTGATCGACCGGAAGATGACCTACGACGAGTATCTGGAGAGCACCGCCCAGGCGTGAGCGGGTGAGGGGGCGTTCCCGGGGCGCCCGATGGCCCGGTAGAGCCCGTAGAGCAGAAACAGACATCCGATACCGCAGTAGCAGACGCCCTCGATGCGCAGATACTCCACGCCCACGGCCAGGATCTCCGTCTCCTCCGGCGGGACGAAAAGCCCCATCAAGGCCGGGGCGAACCCCGCCACCACGGCGGAGCTGACAACGCAGAAGGCCAGCGCGGTGACCGTACCGGAACGGATGCCCCGGCGGATGCGGCCGGTCTCCCCCGCGCCGTAGTTCTGGGCGATGAAGGTGGAAAAGGCGTTGCCGAAATCCTGGACCGGCATGTAGGCGAAGGCGTCGATCTTCACCGCCGCGGCGAAGGCCGCCATAACATTGACTCCGAAGGAGTTTACCAGCCCCTGGATCATAAGGATGCCGAAATTCATCACCGACTGCTGCAGGCAGGTCAGGATGGAATAGCCGGCGATCCTCCGTGCGATATCCCGCCGGAAACGGCAGTGCCGCCGCTGCGGGCGCAGCTGCGGGGCCCATTTCAGGCAGCAGACGCTCAGGCCCGCCGCTGACGCCCCCTGGGCAAGGACGGTGGCCAGGGCGGTCCCCGGGACCCCGAGCCCCAGGACCAGCACGAAAAACAGGTCCAGGGCGACGTTCAGCAGCGCCGCGCCGCCCAGCATGAGCAGCGGGAGCACCGCATTGCCCAGGGAACGCAGCAGCGCGGCCATGTAGTTGTACACAAAGGCGAACCCCAGACCCAGAAAAATGATGCGCAGGTAAGCGGCCATCTCGGCGCGGATCTCGCCGGGGATCTTCAGGGCCGTGAGGATCGGCTGGAGCAGGCCCAGCGCCAGCGCGGCCACCGCCAGGGTCGCCGCGCCCACCAGAAGGAAGGAGACGAACAGGCTGGCCTTGAGCTCCTCCTCCTTCCGCGCGCCCCAGAGGATGGAGAACACCGCGCCGCTGCCCATGCACAGGCCCAGCAGCACAGAGGTGAGAAAGGTCATCAGGGTGAAGGAAGAACCTACGGCGGCCAGCGCCCCGGCGCCCAAAAACCGGCCTACGATCAGCGTGTCGGCTACATTGTACAGCTGCTGAAGCAGATTGCCCAGGATCAGCGGCCAGGCGAAGCCGAGCATGGAACGGGTGACGCTTCCTTGCGTCAGATCGGTGTGCATAGCGGCCTCCTGCTGCGTTAGGATGTGTGGGCGGCAGACCTCTGCACGCCGCTTTTGTATTGTACCATTTGTTTTCAGGGAGCGCCAGAATTTCCGTGCGCTTTCCGGAAAACAGTGGTATAATAGCCGCATAGCGGCTGTGATCCGTTCGGTTCCGCCCATTTTTTGTCCCCTGGGGGCGAGCGAAAAGACGGCGCGCGTCCGAATCCATCCCGAAAGGATGCTGACAATTCCATGCGAAAAGAGATCGTTCTGCCCGCGGCCACTGTGGCGGTGGGCGCGGCGGGTTTTCTGCTGCGGCGGTGGGAGCTGGCCACGGCCTTCGAGCCGGACACCGGCCTGCACATCCCCGGCTCGCCCGCAACCTGGGCCCTGATCGCCCTGTCCGCAGCCCTGGCCGCAGCGCTGGTGCTCCTGTGCCGCGGCAAGTACCCCGATTTTGCCGGCGGGTACGATCAGGCCTTCCAGGCCAAGGGGAACACCCTGTACGCCACGGCCATGATCCTCTCCGCCTTCCTGCTGCTGGCGGCGGCGGGCGGGATGGTGCTCTCCTTCCTGCGCCGGGAGAACACGGTGGTCACCCGGCTGATCCTGGCGGCGCTGTGCGTGGCGTCCTTCGCCTGCGTGGTCGCCACCACCCGGAACAATTTCCGGGGCGAGGGAAAGGGCAAGTACAACTTTACCCTGCTCATGCCCGCCTATACCGGCTGCGTGTGGCTCATCGCCGCCTATCAGGTGCGGGCCGGGGACCCGGTGCAGCTGGATTATATCTACGAGCTGTTTGCGATCATTGCCGTTCTGCTGGGGCTGTACTTCAACGCCGGGTTCTCCTTCGAACGGGGCAAGCCCTTCCGGGCCGTCCTGTTCTCCCTGCTGGGGGTCTATTTCTCCCTGGTCACCCTGGCGGACGGCCACGACCCGGCGACCACGCTGCTGTACGGCTTTGCCGTTGTCTATCTGCTCTCATCCACCGCGGTCCTGCTGCACAATGCGGCCCGGCGGCCGGGAGCGCCTATGGACCCGCCGGAGGCGGAAAAAGCCGCAGAAGAGGAAGAAACGGAGGAAACGCCTGATGAACCGTAAGACATTTTATATCACCACCCCGATCTATTACCCTTCGGACAAGCTGCACATCGGCCACGCCTACTGTACCGTGGCCGCCGACGCCATGGCCCGCTACAAGCGCCTGCAGGGCTATGAGGTGATGTTCCTCACGGGCACCGACGAGCACGGCCAGAAGATCGAGCAGAAGGCCAAGGCCGCCGGCGTTACCCCCCAGCAGTATGTGGACAACATCGTCAAGGGTCCCCGGGGCGTGCTGGATCTGTGGAAGCTGATGAACATCTCCAACACCCGCTTCATCCGCACCACCGACGACTACCATGTGGAGTCGGTACAGAAGATCTTCAAGCAGCTCTACGACCAGGGCGATATCTACAAGGGCAAGTATGTGGGCAAGTACTGCACCGACTGCGAGGCATTCTGGACCGAGACTCAGCTGGTGGACGGCAAGTGCCCCGACTGCGGGCGTGCGGTCAGGGACGCGGAGGAGGAGGCCTATTTCTTCCGCCTGTCCAAGTACGCCGACCGGGTGCGTGACCTGCTGGTGAACACCGACTTTCTGGAGCCCCGCAGCCGGGTCAACGAGATGGTCAACAACTTTATCGACCCGGGCCTGGAGGACCTGTGCGTCTCCCGCACCTCCTTCACCTGGGGCATCCCCGTCAGCTTTGACCCCAAGCACGTGGTGTACGTGTGGGTGGACGCCCTGACCAACTATATCAACGCCCTGGGCTATGAGAACGCCAAGTACGACGACTATGACGACTTCTGGCCCGCCGACGTACACTTTGTGGGCAAGGAGATCGTGCGCTTCCACTCCATCATCTGGCCCGCCCTGCTGATGGCGCTGGACCTGCCGTTGCCCCAAAAGGTATACGGCCACGGCTGGCTGCTGCTGGACGGCGGCAAGATGAGCAAGTCCAAGGGCAATGTGGTGGATCCCTACCTGCTCTCCGAGCGCTACGGGGTGGACGCCCTGCGCTACTTCCTGCTGCGGGAGTTCCCCTTCGGCGCCGACGGCAACTTCTCCAACGAGGCCCTCATCGGCCGCATCAACACCGACCTGGCCAACGACCTGGGCAATCTGGTCAGCCGCACCACCGCCATGGTGGGCAAGTACTTCGGGCCCACCCTGCCCGGGGAGCAGGAGCTGTCTCTTATA
>ENA-UAMP01000640-UAMP01000640.1-human-gut-metagenome-genome-assembly--contig:-NODE-640-length-14488-cov-8.617820_pt1 | contig 14488 bp, 11 predicted proteins | sample MGYA00243285_ERZ654501 | MGnify/ENA primary metagenome ERZ654501 (study PRJEB26926, sample SAMN06164850) | human gut metagenome | biome: ENVO:00009003; feature: ENVO:2100002; material: ENVO:00002003...
GTGCTATACCGTGCGAAACGCAGGCAGCCAAGTGGAATGCAGCAATGCGCGAAAGGTACTATGGCATTGCTGCTCAATGTGATAAAGAAACGCTTCTTCAAACGCACTATACTCCTGACTGCATGGACAAGCGCAATCGGTACATGGTAGATCACGCTGATTACATCATTGCAGTATGGGACGGCAAGCCCAGCGGTACAGGTAAGACAGTTATGTACGCCCAAAGCAAGGGGAAGGTAATCATCAAAGTCAATCCGGCAACACTCACAGTTGACCGGTTGTAAACGCCAAAAAAACGCCTCCGCAATTCAATCCTTGCTTAAATCGCAAAAATCTTTTCTAAAATACAAACGCAGTACACGATTCCGCGATTGTGGAATCCGTGTACTGCGTTCATTTTTTTGTGCAGCTTTTCACGGCTCAAGAAGAAGTCACTCTGTTTCGGAAAGTCGAATAGTGCCTCCTATGAACAGCACATCGAGTCAATGAATTTGAATCGCTGGAAACGGTTATTCGTTTCTGCTACACTGTAAAAGCAGAGTCAGAACTGAATAAGATTACAGTAGATCGTTCAGTAAATTCATACACTTGACCTTCTGTTGGAGGTTTGCACTTCCGTAGACATTCAGTGTAAAGGACACATTCTTATGACCGAGGATTTCAGAGAGCGACTTAATATCAAACTCCGGTATCTCAATCGCCCTGACTGCGAATGTGTGTCGGATCTCATGGAACTTCACCTTCTCTAATCCGTTTCGTTTCAGAAAACGGGTGAAGAACTGCCGATAAGTACGAGGCTCTGTCGGCTTTGTTTTGCCGGTCAAGAAGTAGTGGTTAGTGTTATCCGTGTAGAACTTCTTGATAATGTTCATCAGAAGAGACGGAACAGGGATCGTCCTTGCAGAAGTTTTCGTTTTGGGCGGTCCGATGTGAAGATAGGACTCGCCCTTCTTTTTGTCATAGATGCGCTGGACAGTCTTATTGATGCTGATGGTCTTATCCGTCAACGAAATGTCCTTCATCTGCAATCCGCAGAGTTCTCCAATGCGTACTCCGGTAAAGAGTGCAATGAGAATGCCAGCAGTCTTCCTGTTCAAGTTCATGTAGATACACTGAATCAGAGCTTGCTCCTGATCCTTTGAAAGAGAAACTACCTTCTTAATGCCAAGTTCCTTCGGGTACTCGACGAGATCCCAGTTCAGCAGCGGAATCGCCCTTTCTTTGTACGCAAACTCCATTGAAAGTCTGAGAACGAGGATCACATCCCGGATGGTCTTTACCGTTAGCCCTCCGGTCTTGTCCAACCTACCGGCATCATGGAGATACGAAATGTAGCGCTGGATGTCCGTTTCGGTGATGCTGCCGATCTTACGCTTACCGAAGTATGGAATTAGATGATTTTCGGCAATCAGCGTAAAGCTGGCATGGGTTGACGGCGTGATCATTGGCTGCTTTTGATTTAGCCAAGTGTTCACAAGCGTCTTGAATTGTGTATTGTTAGTCATATTGACCACCTCCACGAACATTATCCGTTGGAGGGATAATCAGGGCAGTATATTCCTCAAGTAACGGTCTTGAGAAGCGTCCGAAACTCCGGTTTCCGGGCTTCGATGAGCCATACAAACAGTGCCGCATTGGTGACATCTATGCAGAGCGAAGTCAGCGTGGAGCATCCGACATGGAATTACTGTCTGTTACAATGAACGATGGTGTCAAGCCGCGTTCCGAGATAGAAGGAAAGGACAATTCCAGCGAGGACAAAAGCAATTATAAGATCGTCCGCAAGGGTGATATGGTTTACAATTCCATGCGAATGTGGCAAGGTGCAAACGGTATTTCTCCGTGCGACGGTATTGTAAGTCCTGCATATACCGTTCTTATGCCCAAGCAAGAGATCAACAATGGATATTTTGCGGCACTCTTCAAAAGCGCGAACTTGATCAATGAGTTTAGGAAGAACTCACAAGGTATGACACCGGACACATGGAATTTGAAATACCCTCAGATAGAAACGATAAAGATACAGATTCCATCTGTTTCTGAGCAGGACAAAGTGTCAGAACTGTTCGGTGTCCTTGATGCAAGAATAGTCGCACAAGCTCAGTTAGTTGAATCCCTCAAGAAGTATAAAAGAGGACTCGTTAAGGCGTTAATTTCTGGTACAGTGGCTTTTGCAGGCAGTGAAAATAAACGCTGGGAAACCGTAAGATTGGCAGAGATTTTTACGATTTCTGCCGGGGGCGATATTGACCGACAAAATAGTTCACCCACATATTCAACAAGTTATCCATATCCAGTGTATGCAAACGCCTTGACTAATAATGGTTTATATGGCTATGCAAACTACTTCAAAGTAGAAGGTGATTCTATTACTGTATCTGGAAGAGGCGAAGTTGGTCATGCGATAGCTCGTCACTGCAAGTATGTTCCGATTGTCCGTCTTCTTTCGTTAGTCCCTAAATACGAAGATGATGTGGATTTCTTTGCTCACATAATCAATGCCACTTCCATTTATATTGAATCAACGGGCGTTCCTCAGCTAACAAGTCCCCAACTCGGTGCAGTGAAAGTATTGAGACCTCCCATTTGGGAGCAGAAGAGGATTTCTTCATTGCTGCTGAAAATAGATGTAAAGATAGAGAACGAAGAACATCTAACACTTTATCTGGCAAAAATCCGGTCATCCATGCTGCAACAGCTCTTTATATAAAAAGCTGTTGCAATAATGCCACTCGAATAGATTTTAGGGATTCATACTGAGAAAGTTCAGTTTGAAATCGACTTTCCAAGCAGTCAAGGAGCTTGGCTATTTTTAGCTGTGCCTCTTTTGAGGGAATAATAACCGGTATTCCCATCAAGAGACCATCCGTCATTGAAACTCTATCATACCGAACACCTTGCGATCCGTTATCGTAAATATACCGATACCAAGCATCGCTCTTAAAATACCATACAAGATAGGATGGCTCTATATCTGCTTGCAACACCAGACAGGTATATAGTGGAGAAATGATGCCTCTTTCTTCTCGCTCATATCGGTTGAAAGGACCTTAAGGAGCTGTGTTAGATTTTCTGGGATTATAAACAAAGTCACCATGCTCAATAACATAATAATTTGATGTGTTTCCATCAACTGCTATGTCTTTGTCAAAAAAGTCCCGTTGAGGGATTAAACCATACTCTGCGGAGTTTGTAATGACATTTTTTATTTCTTCATTGCTGTTTCTACGAGAAATCTTTTTGAAAATTGCAGATAATTGTACTGTCTCAAAACCTGATGGGGAAAGCATAGACATATTTCGGAATATTCTTTGCATGACACCTCTTTTATACTTCTTGAGGGAAGACACTAATCTCTCTTGTGCCTTAATTCTTTCATCCAGCTTACTAAAAAAATCCGCAATGTGCTTCTGTTCCTCTGAGGAAGGCAGGGACATCGTAATGCTCATGTAGTCCTCAAAAGAAATATTCAACAACCCGTCCATGCGCACGCTGGAAGACACGAGGCGTTTGAGTTGATTGTCCATCTTGGTATTGTTCAGGGCGATTGCGATGTACGGCGTGTATTCTGTTTCACAAACCTTGAAACAATGGTACACATAAGGGATTCTGGCTTCATTCTCGGTAAGTTCATAACAGCATCCGTATTGTTTTGCTTTAGAAGCTCCGTGATTGTAAGCCAATTCTCCCTTTTTGAGAAGAATGTATTTTTTGAGACTTTGACCAGCATTGTCTCTTGAATACTTCTCAGACTGCATAATAAAGCCATTACCGGCACTCAGCATCATAATTGGAGCATCGGACTTAGGATCAGTTCTATTGACCAGTGATGCAATTTCGCCTAATGTAGTGTCCTTATACGACTCGTCAAAGTCCGGAAAGCGAAGCTTCGGACGCTTTTCGAGACCGTTACTTGAGGTTTATAATGCCCTAATTATTTCTCCATCAGATAATATCTGTGGAGGTGGTCAATATGACTAATAATACACAATTTAAGACGCTGTTGAACACTTGGCTAAATCAAAAGAAGCCGATGATCACACCGTCAACCCATGCCAGCTTCACGCTAATAGCCGAAAACCACTTGATACCGCACTTCGGCAAACGGAAGATTGGCAGCATCACCGAGCAGGACATTCAAAGCTACATATCGTATCTCTATGACTCCGGGCGGTTGGACAAGTCTGGTGGTCTCACAGTGAAGACCATTCGAGATGTAATTCTGGTATTTCGTCTTGCTATGGAGTATGCCTACAAGGAACGGGCGATACCACTGCTCAACTGGGACTTGATAGAGTACCCAAAAGAACTGGGTGTCAAGAAAGTGGTATCGCTCTCCAAAGATCAGGAGCAAGCTCTTATTCAGTGCATCTACATGAACCTGAATAGGAAGACTGCTGGCATTCTCATTGCACTGTTTACTGGGGTGCGAATCGGTGAACTTTGCGGCTTGCAAATGAAGGACATTTCGCTGACGGATAAAACCATCAGCATCAACAAAACCGTCCAGCGCATCTATGACAAGAAAAAGGGTGAATCCTATCTGCACATAGGACCGCCGAAGACCAAGACATCAGCTCGAACAATTCCCGTACCGTCATTGCTGATGAACATTATCAAGAAGTTCTATACTGAGAACCCCAACCATTACTTTTTGACCGGTAAGACCAAGCCAACCGAACCTCGCACATACAGGCAGTTCTTTTCTCGTTTCCTGAAACGAAACGGGCTACAAAAGGTGAAGTTCCACGAGATCAGGCATACATTTGCAGTACGGGCAATCGAAATACCGGAGTTTGACATCAAATCTCTCTCCGAGATTTTGGGGCATAAGAATGTGTCCTTTACGCTGAATGTCTATGGCAGCGCAAATCTCCAACAGAAAGTCAAGTGCATGAACTTATTAAATGATCTTCTGTAAAAATCAGCGGGCGGGAACGGGATTTTACCGTTCCTGCTCGTGTTTCTTTGAAGTTTTTTTACGCTCTGCTGTCTGCTTCTGTTTTTTCTGCAAATGCTCACGAACAGATTGTACCTCTGTTTTTTCTTCCAATAATTCAGAAACATCACGTTTGCTGTCAAACAGGATAAGCGGATCAAATTTTTCTCCATATGCCGCTTTGATCTTGGAAGTGGCAGATGGAATCTTCTCCCTCTGTAAGGCGATCCGCTGTTCTGCGAGTTCCATTGAATCCACATTTTTTGCCTGCTCCCTTAATTCCGAAAACTGCTTTAAGGCATCTTCCAACTCGGCAGCATATTTTTCTTCCTGCTTTGTCAGCCGCTTCAAATTTTCCTCCATAGCCGCAACACTCTTTTTGACCTCAGCAATTCCAGTATCCTCACTACAATCAAATGAACTGAGGAGCATCGTCTTTTCGGATTTCAGTTCTTCCAAGTCTTCTGTCAGTTCGGCAATCTGTTTTGCCAAATCATTATGAGCAACAAACTGATAAAATGGTGTCGCTTTCTTTTCTGCAAGCAGCGTTTTTCGTTCTTTAGTCTTATTTTTAATCTGCTGTACCAGTAAGGTATAACGCTCCAGATCGGGCTTCAACACATTCAGACTTTCCGATAATTTGTGTTTTCCAAAACCGGCATAGCGAATTTGATAGCGGAAAATAATCATGTTCGCCCGTAAGGACTCCATTGCTTCCGCAAGCGCAGGAACAGATGCTTTAACTGCCTGCATCAGCTTCTTGACTGTTGCTTTCAGCTCACGGAGCAACGCATTGTCTGCCTTAATCTGACGATTCAACTCACAGCGGTCAGAAACAATACCCTTTTTCTCCAATGCTCTTGCAACCACACCCTCGTGAATGGTGGGCTGCTCGGTCAAGCCCCGATCTGCATGACTGCGATGGTCGATGCGTTCTTCGTGTCCGGCAGTCTCCAAATGGCGATTCGTCACATCAGCCCATGCTGCTCTCCATAAAACAAGTTGTTCTTCGCTATTCCAACGCTCGGCAATGGGATTCTGTCTGCCGAACTTGGTGCTTTTCGGATGCTTGCTGGCTCGTTCATAGCCGTGATTCTCCGCTTCGGAGGGTGGCAGATATACCTTCTTGCGACCGACCTTATACTGGTATTGCTTTTCCCATCCCTCTGTCTGTGCTATCTTAAACTCATCCGCAGTAAAACCTTGTTCCTCTCCATTTTTCACACAGAGATATTCTTTCTGCGTCTTATATTGCCAGCTCCCTTTTTCATCTAACGGGCGCACTGTCAGCATGATATGAGCGTGGGGATTGTGACCGGGAGGGTATGGATCGTGAATTGCCACATCTGCACACATCCCATCAGCTACAAAGGTGCCAGAAATAAAATCGGACAGTAGCTTTTCCCACTGTGCTTCGCTCAACTCAATCGGCAGAGCAACCACAAATTCACGGGCAAGGCGACTGTCTTTTGTCTTTTCATTTTCTTCTACGGCGTTCCAAAGCACGCCCCGTTCTTTCCATTCTGACGGAGCGAACTCTGGTAGGAATACTTCCTGCCAGACCAGTCCTTTCTTGCGGGTGTAGTCATGCTGCACCCCATCATAATCATTGAGGATTTTAGAACAACTCAGATAAGCGGAAGCTGCAACAGCGCTTCTTCCTGTACCACGGCTGATTACTTTTGCTTCCAGATGATAGATTGCCATTTGTTTTCACCGTCCTTTCTTTCTGTTTCTCTTTTGAAAAGAGAAAATGGGTGTCGCCGAAAATGCGATACCCATAACTGCGTAAAAGCTGCCGGTGGCAGGTTTTCGCAGGCAGGCGGCGGGATGGGGTGGCAATATGCCACCTCATCGTTTTGCTGATATTGCAAAATATAGAGCCGACTGCACAGGGAATGTTCGCTTGCGACATTGCCTACCCCCCTCTGGAAAAGCGGCTGAAAGACACTTTGTGAAGAGCGCACGAGCCCGACCAACGGGAGGGATACCACCGCCTGCTTTGCAGGTGGTGAGTAAGTGCGCCCTTCGGGAAAAAGAAAAAGCGACCGATAGCCGGTCGCTCATAAAAATCATCGTATTGGTTTGAATACTTCGCACAAAAAATCCTCCAACTGTTCCAAAGTCATCTGTGTTGTTTGCGGTAATGCTTTCTCTAAAATCGCACCTTCTTGAATCAGCCGCCGTGTCCGTGCTTTTCGCTCTTTCTGCCGGTCACGCATCTCGGCTTCTTCCAATCTGTGCTTCGCCTGCAAAAGCTTCTTTTCATTTTCTGTCATAAATTTTATTCCTTTCTGCCGTATCCGGCTGAAAACGCAAGGAAGGCGGCTCATGAGATTTTATTCTCACAAGTCGCCTTCAGCGTCATTTATTATGCTGTTTTCTGTTTTTGCCCGTTTTCTTTAACAGGCGGGGTATCAAGCAATACAGGTTCTTTCTTTTTTATTTGCTTCGCAACATTGCGTTCTTTCTGCATCCTGCGGTTTGCTTCCGTCCTGCAATCATCACAGCAGTATTTTACATCTTTCCGTGTAGCGGTAAAAGTTTTTTCGCAGTTCTCACAGACACATTCCCGCTTTCGATTTTCCGCCGCTTCTTGCCGATAAAATTTAGTACGGCACTTCGGACTGCAAAACAGAGTATTTGACCGTTTGGATTCAAATTCTTCACCGCAGCATTTACAGATTAGCTTAAATGGCTGACCAACTGCGTGTTCACCAGCCTTGATTTTTTGGTAGCGTTCCCGGCTCTTGATGCGGTGTCTGCGAAGCTGTTCCTGCCGCTTGATCTCCTCCGGTGTCAGCTTCGGTTCGGGCAGTTCAAACCGTCCGATAAATTTCAGATAAATCTCAACCTCCTGCACCCGATCCCCGTCAATCTTTTCCGGGGCGTGGATAATGATTTTTTCAATAAACTCATTGATCATTGGAGTAGTCAGTTCGGAAAAATCGGTGTACTTCTTTGCCAGTGAAAGGAACTGCGCCGCACGGTCAGTATCTTCCTCAAAAGAAGACAGATGCAATTCCGCATCCGATACAGATGTGACAAGAGTTTTCTGCTCCGCTTCGTATTCTGCAAGCAGAGTATCAAAGCGTTCATCGGTAATGCGCCCAATAGCAAAAGATTCGTAGAGCTTTTTGATAATGGTATCAAGCTCGGCAATACGCCTACGGTCTTTGTTCAACTTGCGTTTGGTATCCTTTGCGACTTCCGCCTGTCTGATTTGAGAAGCAGAACGCACCTTTTCCATAAACTCATCCTGATTGGCGCTGGCAAAGGTGCTGGCTGTTCGGATGGTTTCCAAAACAAGCTCTCTGACCGCTTTTGTCCGAATATAGTGACCGCTGCAAGCACGAGTGCGCTTTTGATGTGCCAGCGTGTAGGTGGAGCAATCGTAAAAATCAGAGGGATAGGGATTGTTCTCCGTACCGCCTTTGGAACGGTGATTGGTCATTTTTGCTCCGCAGTCAGCACAGAACAGAAGTCCAGTCAGCGGATTGGCTTCGCCAAGTGTATCGTGGCGTCTCGGTGTCTTTCGCAGTTTCTGTGCAAGTTCCCACATTTCCTTATCTACAATCGCTTCGTGGGTGTTCTCAAAGATCAGCCAGTCCTCCTGCGGATTCATAACCGGATTTTTGTCCTTGTAGGACTGCTTGTGAGAACGGAAGTTGACCGTATGCCCCATATATTCGGGCTTGGAGAGAATCTGCCCAACGATATAACCACTCCAGTTATAAGGGTTGGGAAATTCCTCTTTGCTTTTCCAAACGCCACGCCCCTGCTTTGCGGCGTAGACCGCAGGAGTTTCCACCTTATCGTCATAGAGGATACGGGCGATGTCATAGGGACCGTTTCCTTCGATGGTCAGCCGGAAAATACGGCGGACAACCGCAGCGGCTTCCTCGTCGATATACCAACTGTACTTATCTCCCGGCATTTTCTTGTAGCCATAAATGGCACAGTTGGTGGTAGGCTTGCCGGATTCGCCTTTCACACGGATCGCTGTTTTCTGCTTGCGGCTCAAATCACGAAGATACCACTCGTTCATAATGTTGAGGAACGGGGCAAACTCATTGCTGTTCTGATCGTCGCTGTCCACGCTGTTGGCAATCGCCACAAAGTGAACATGATGCTGACGGAAGAATACCTCCGTGTAAAAGCCTGTTTGCAGATAATCACGCCCCACCCTGCTCATATCTTTTACAATGACATGAGCAACTTTGCCTGCTTCAATGTCTGCAATAAGCTGTTTCCAAGCGGGACGCTCAAAATTCCCTCCACTCCAACCGTCATCGGTATAGTGCTGACAGTTCGTATAACCTTTCTGATGGGCATAGCTTTCAAGGTATTTTTTCTGATTGACAATACTGTTGCTATCACCAGTCTGGTCATCATCACGGGACAGCCTTTCATATAAAGCTGTGATTTTTCCTTCAGTCTGTTTTACGCTCATGATGCGCTCCTTTCAGACTGTCGGCTCATTTGTGGTGAATCTATTATACTACAAGTTTCGCCAGTTGTAACCGTTTCATTGCGAATCATCCGTAAAATTTTATCCTCCATTGTTTCTTTCTCTGTATCGCTGAATACTACTTTAACTTTATAGGTGGTGCCGCCAATGCGGCGAGTCATATAAGAAAAATTACTGTTCTCGTTTTTTGCCATAGGCAGTTACCTCCGTGTTGAAATGTTCATTGTTTTTTCGTATAATAGGTTTAGTTCCGGCATGGTGTAACCATTTGCATGGTTAAAATTGAGCAAAAGGTATTAACACCCTGCCAATGCAGAAATGCCCTCAAAAAGCCTTGCGGCACAAGGCTTTCCGAGGGCAAAAGCGTTACATCTGTTGTTGTTTTTCTCGGTACTTACGCACCCTTGCTGCGGTCTGCTTACGGCGAGCTTCTTCGGCGCAGTGCTGTGAGCAGTACACCCGTTTTCCGTCAGTTGAGAACGGCTTGCCGCATTGTTTGCAATGAGTGGTCGGTATTTGCGTGAATACGGCTTCCAACCCTGCATCTTCCGGCAGGACAGACTTGCGGAAATATCTGCATAGTGCGCTGTTGGTAAAGCAGATACCCAACATTGGACAGTCACAGTCCAATGGCGGGCAGCCGTACTCTTTGTCGTAGTTGGCACAGAGAGAAGTAACCAGCTTCTTAATCCGTTGCTTCTCCCTGCCCGTCAGCTCACGATAATTGTTTGACATAGGCGGTTTCCTCCTTTCATTCAGTGTCGAAAGTAATCTATTAACAGACAAAATAGATTACCTCCTCACTTATAGGAGAAATGCAGGGTACTTAGCGGAACTGTTTTTACGGAGAATCCAAGAAATTTTCAAAAATATTTTTGAAGGGAGGTGTCTGCGGTGTTCGACGATCCCGAACGATATGAACATGACGGCTTTTATGAAGAAGATACTGACTATGAAGATGAATATGAAACGGACGATTCCGATTACATAGTCGATGACAAAGAAGATGAAAATACCCTTTGGGACGATGAGGAAGAAGCCGCTGACGATCTTCCCGAAAAGAAGCGAAGGAAGCGGAAGAACCAAGTTGTTCTTGCTGACAATGATACGGATAGGGAAGAAACCGAATTATCCGAACAAGCCATGTGGCAAATCGCAAAAGAAGAACAGCTCATCGAAGAACTGGAAGCCGACGCCGAGGAACATCCCTTTGAGGATGGTACTGACGAGGAGGAACCGGAGCGTAAGAAGCTCAAACGAGAACTGCGGGCAGAAGCCCTTGCACGATTGGAGGATTCTGCCAGAACACAGCAGGATTTTGAAAATGTGATCGCATGGTGGGATAAGCTGGACGCTAATCGGGAGCGCAGGGAACGCTATCACGAACTCAGCCGCAGCGGTGATGATGTTCCGCTTGACTATGGTGCATCTGCAAATGAACTCTTTTTCCCTGATACGCTGAACGATGTACTGGAAAAGCAGCTCCGAAAGGGAGATTTCATTGACGCCATTTTCTACTGTCCTTACGACATCCATGAACTGGTAACGGAAGAATACCTATCCAAAATTCTCTGGGAATTGAATGAGGAACACAAGGAGCTGCTCTTTCTCTGCGCTGTCCGGCTGTTTAGCTCAACAAGGATCGCTAAAATACGGAATCAAAGCGATCGGAACATCCGCAAGGTGCGTGGCACAATGCTCAAAAAGATACGAAAAAAGCTGCTTCCTGCACTTTTGGATAAGGCAGAAAAGCAGCAACCAATGACCTTATTGGAAAAAGATTTTTTAGAAGAAAATATGGTGGAGATTGATTCTGAAGAAAAGAAATAGTATAATTGGTAATATAAATTGAAATTATTTAGGTTACAATACATGACGGAGGGTTTTATATATGAAGAACCTTTTTGAACGCACCAGTTCTAACTGGGTGCGGTATAGTGAATATGAATGGAGGGCGGCAGAGGACGGAACTCTGTATCTCACGCCAACCAAGACGGCGCAACCGAGTATTTATGATCCACTGGCAGAGTATCAGAAAATTGTATTGGATGCCATCAACATAGGACGCATGGGTATGAGCAAAAAACCGGATGCCGAAATTCAGAAAGTTATCCAGCAATTTGCGGTGAAATACGGCTTGTTTGGACTGATGACTGCGCTGCCTACCACACCAAACTTTATGGAATATGAGGCGGTGTACCTGCCGAAAAATCACTTCATCAAAGAAGAAACTATGTCCACTGAAAAATATCTGGCACTGTTCTTTCCATTTGACAAACTGGATGTGATCAAGCGTGGGATCGAGTCCATGTGGAACATCCAGAATGACCGTGTTATGATGGCATTGGCTTTGACCATGACAGACAAGCCGATGGCTGTCAACATGAGTTTTCAGCGGGAATATGCGGAGCGATATGAATGGATGAAACAGCAGTTCATTGACTGGGCGTTTACCTATATCAACAGTTTCCTTTATTATGAGGATTATGATACACTGAACGATGAAACCCGGCAGATGATGCAGCAGAGCATGGCAGCTTTTGGCGGCATCGCTCCAACCTATCATATAGCTCTTTTGGATAAGCCGACCATCGTTTGGGATTTTCATTCCCTGCTGCTGGGCGTACAGATGATGTTCAGTTTTATGCTGACAGACAGCGAAAACCCGATTAAGCTTTGCAGGCATTGTACCAAAGCTTTTGTCGCAAGCAGACCAAGTGCTGTATTTTGCAGCCCTCAGTGCAAGAATAAGCATAATGTTTACAAAAGCAGAGCGAGAAAAAACAGTTCTGATAGGGAGGCACAAGACAATGATTGATAGATGGATTGCCGAAGCAACCGAATGTGATTTCAAGGTCGCTCTGGAAGTTAAAAAACCGAAAAGCTGGCTAAAAAGCGTCAGTGCCTTTGCAAATGGTATCGGTGGTACTCTGCTTTTTGGCATTGATGATAACCGAAATGTGGTTGGTTTGACGGACGCACAGGCAGATGCGGAGGCAATCAGTCGCCTGATTAAAGAGCGTATCTCGCCATATCCCAACTTCATTCTTGTACCGGAACGAGAGGATGGTAAAAATATTCTGATACTGACAGTCTCCTCTGGATACTCTACGCCTTACTACTACAAAGCAGATGGTGTTATGGAGGCATATATTCGCATCGGAAATGAGAGTGTGATTGCTCCAAGTTTCGCCCTGAATCAGCTCATATTGAAAGGCATGAACCGAACCTATGACACTCTAAACTCTGAATATGATTTCAAAGACTACGCTTTTTCCAAGCTACGAGAGAGATACAAGGTCTGGACTGGTAATAGCATGGAAGATAAACTGTTTGATTCCTTCGATATAAGAAATGAATACGGAAAACTGACAAATGCAGGTGCTTTGTTGGCAGATAATTCTCCAATCAGAGATTCCCGACTGTTCTGTACACGCTGGAATGGTTTGGATAAAAGCGGCGGTATGGTGGATGCTCTCGACAGTGCAGAATATTCCGGCAGCTTAATTATCCTGCTCAATGAAGGTGTCAGCTTTGTAAAACGGAACATGAAAACTCGTTGGAAGAAAACAGCAAACTCTCGTATTGAAATGCCGGAGTACTGCGAACGCAGTGTTTTTGAAGCCCTTGTCAACGCGTTGATCCATCGTGATTACCTTATTTTAGGCAGCGAAGTTCATATTGACATATATGATGACCGTCTTACAATCTATTCTCCCGGCGGCATGGCTGATGGAACACGGATACAGGAAAGAGATATATCCAATATTTCCTCCACTCGCCGCAATCCCGTTCTCGCCGATATTTTCGGACGGTTGGGTTATATGGAGCGTCAAGGAAGCGGCTTTAAGAAGATTACGGAATCTTACCATGCTGCTCATAACTATCGTAAAGAGCTGGAACCGGAGTTCTATTCCGATGTTACCTCATTCCAAGTCACACTGTATAACTTGAATTATGGCACAACAACAAACTCGGCTAATGTTACGATTGAGGATGAAAGCGTTGCGATTACCACTGACTATGTTGCGATTGAGGCTGCGATTGATGGGTTAAACGCAAGCCAGACTACAATTAAGAAAGCAAAAGAGGTTTATAAAAACATGGGAACTGACGGTATCTTTGGTCGTTCCGACATTTCCTCTATTACAGGAGATTCCGTTACCGCTGCCGGCAATCTTATCAGCAAACTGAAAGCCGCAAGCTTAATCGTATCGGTAAAAGGATATGGAAAAGGCAAATATCGTTTTATCGAACCGCATAAGTAAAGTTTATGCCCGTTATCAGCCACATAGCCGATAACGGGCATTCGATTAAGCATATACAATTTCAGTCAAAATGATTTCCTCCGCACGGTTGCGGATACTGTTCATACGGCGTACCCATTCCATTTGGTCAGCCGCTTTGAGTGCTTCGGTCACATCTTCCTGCTTTGCCATAGCGGAAACGACGTTTTTCATGCGCTCGTTGCAGGCTTGATCGATTTCAGCTAAATGCTTGGACAGCGTTCCCTCCAGCACATAGTTGTTGTAGAGGATTTTACGGTACTCTTTCAGATAGCTGCGGCGCATACGCCCGTATTTGCCTATCTGATATTCGCCGTCATCCGGCAAAGTAATGTTGGGAATGAAATAATCGCCCACTTGACGGTATGTACCGCCCATTTCTTCAAAGATAGTTTTCATAAAATTCAGCTCCTTTTGTGTTGATTTCCAGCGGTTATAAGGCTTTTTTGACTCCTTTCTTACAACTGCTTTTCAATTCACCACAAATGAACCGCAGTCATATGTATTAGGTGGCAGAAACCACCCTTTACATATTAACTATTGGGCACAAAAATAATTGCCCCTTGCAGGGGCTTGGTTTTTGTACCCAATTTAAGAATGCTTTTGCCTTTTTATCAAATATCGTGACGGATAACGGCTCATGTTAGCTGAATGCGTTTCTATGTATCCGAAGTCATGATCCCCAGCGGTAAAAGTATTTGCCGCTGGGGATTTTTGCGCCCTTTGGGGCTGTAAAAGGAGGACAATCACATGAAAATAATCAATATTGGAATTCTTGCCCATGTAGACGCT
>ENA-UAMP01000642-UAMP01000642.1-human-gut-metagenome-genome-assembly--contig:-NODE-642-length-14435-cov-12.982545_pt1 | contig 14435 bp, 7 predicted proteins | sample MGYA00243285_ERZ654501 | MGnify/ENA primary metagenome ERZ654501 (study PRJEB26926, sample SAMN06164850) | human gut metagenome | biome: ENVO:00009003; feature: ENVO:2100002; material: ENVO:00002003...
TCTACACTTATGCGATCGTCGGCAGCGTCAGATGTGTATAAGAGACAGGTATAAGACCAGTAACAATAGCAAAAGATGTTAGCAGAGAGAGTGCAGTAAAATTGGGAGAACAGAGCATATATTTCCCAGGAATATCTGCTACAAACGAGCCTATGGTGTCATATCCGTCAGGAAGCTTGGCATCACACATATTAGGATATGTTGGAAATATAACGGAAACGGAATTAGATGGTAGAGAAGATACATATGGAATTAATGACGTAATTGGTAAAGTTGGAATACAATATGTGTTTGAGGAATATTTAAGAGGAAAAGATGGAATTAAGCAATTAGATATGTCTGTAGATGGCACTATTACAGATGAATATATTACACAAGAAGCGGTTGCGGGTTCTGATGTAATATTAACAATAGATGCAAATTTACAAGCAGCAACAGAAAAAGCATTAGCAAACAATATAAAGAAAATTGCAGGTGGAGGTTTTAGCAAAAGAAGTGACGCAAAAGCAGGGGCTGCAGTGGTAATGAACGTTAAAACAGGCGAAATATTAACAATGGCAAGCTACCCAGACTATGAACCAGAATTGTTTGTAAATGGAATTAGCCAGAAAAAATTGGATGAATATAACAAAGGAGATAATATATTTAATAGAGCAATAAGTGGAGTATATGCACCAGGTTCAACATTTAAAATGATTACAGCAATAGCAGGTTTAGAAACAGGTGTAATAACACCAACAGAAAAAATAAACGATATAGGAGTTTATAAAAAAGCACACGAGCCTGCATGTTGGATATGGAATAGCTATGGAATGAGTCATGGATGGCTAAATGTTACAGAAGCAATAACACATTCATGTAACTATTTCTTTTATGAAGTAGGATATAGAGCAACAATAGACAATATAGCAAAATATGCAAAATACTATGGTTTGGGAGAAAAAACAAATGTAGAATTGCCAATGGAAGAGAAAGGAATTGTTGCAACAAGAGATAAAGCAAAAGAAAGAGGGGATGAATGGCAAATTGGAGAAACTCTTTCAGCTGCTATAGGGCAAAGCTATAATTCATATACACCGATACAAATGGCAAAATATATAAGTATGTTGGCAAATGGTGGAGAACCAATAGATGTAACAATTGTAAAATCAATAAATGATGTAAATGGTAATCAAGTTTCAAAAGAAGATATAACCAAATTTGTAAATGCTAAACTTGGACTGACAAAGGAAAAAAAGGAAAACTTGAATATTAAAAAGGAAAATATAGATGCAATATTAAAAGGAATGAAAGGCGTTACAAGTGAAGAAGGCGGAACAGCATATAGTACATTCGCAAACTTTAATATAGAACTAGGTGGAAAAACAGGTTCTGCACAAACAGACGTACAAGGAAAAATAAATGGATGGTTCGTGGGGTTTGCACCATATGAAGAACCAGAAATTGCAGTAGTAGTTTTAGTTGAAAATGCCGGTTCTGGTTCATACACGGCAGAAGTTGCAAGAGATATATTGCAAGAATATTTTGGAATGAATATGGAAAAAGTTGAAGAGGACTTAACAGCAATGCCAAGTACAGAAATTCAAAATTAGAAAGGAAACAATTATGGAAATTAAAGATTGTATTAATGTAACACTAAAGAAAAATGAAGTAATTATAAAAATAGATGTAACAGCAGACCACAAAAAGGTTATGGCAAATCTAAAAAAGAAGATTCCGGAGCTGAAAAAGCTATATAAGGAAGACAAAACACCAATATTAATAAAAGGTAAAATATTATCAACAAAAGAAAAAAACGAAATTAAAACATTAATACAAGATGCAATAGATGTAGAGGTAAGATTTGAGGGGGCAAAAGCTCTAGGGCTATACGGAATACAAGAAACCTATTGTAGAGAAATTTCTACTTCTGAAACAAAATTCCATAGGGGTTCTTTAAGATCTGGGCAAAGACTAGAATTTGAGGGAAGTATTGTAATATTAGGAGATGTAAAAGGGGGAGCAGAAGTTATAGCAGGTGGTAATGTAGTAATATTAGGAACACTTAGAGGCTTAGCACATGCCGGAGCAAATGGTAATAAATCGGCTATAATAGCTGCTAACTCAATAGAAACTTTACAAATAAGAATAGCAAATATAGTTAAAGAGATAGAAAGAGATGAAGTAGATATACTAAAAACATATGCATACATAGAAAAAGATGACAAAATAACAATGGAGTAAATCAACTAAGTAACAGCATAATTAAAGCAATAAACAAATATTGGTCATCAACTTTTTCGGTATACAAAAAGAAAAGTAATCCCATAAGAAGTATATCATCAGAGTATAATTTTATACCAAAAATTTCAAATAGAATATCCTCGTCCTTTGAATCCGTAGGCTTAGGCTCTGCGGATTTTTTTTGATTTGCAGTTGCCTTTTCTTTCTGCGTTGTACAAGTAGGCATTATCTTTTTTAGATTATTGTACGGATAATTAGCATATCCGTAAGGAGACATGTAATTTCTTCTGTAAAAAGGATAAAAAGGAAAATTAAACATTATTTTTTTTGTCACCACCTAATGGGTTAAATACTTCAAAAACTTTGCCCATACTAAAAATTTTTATGTACTGATCTACTTTGGACTTTCGGCTATCTCGTAAATAAGGCTTTAAGGATTTTAAAAGATTAGACCTAGGGTCATTTTGAGGATTATTCATGGAGTCCATAATTGTTTTCATTTTTAAAATAGTATCAAAATCTATACCAGAAGTATCAAATGAGGTATCATTATTAGAAGAAGTACTTGAGTCGTTTTTAGCAGAGTTAGAGAAATTATTTACAATGTTTTTAATATCATCAGGCAATTCATTGTTTTTTAGCATACTATTTAATTTGTTCATAATATCAGACATATCGTTACTCATAAAATCTCCTCCTTCTATATAGGTAATAATAGGGCGAAGCTAATCGCCCGTAAGACTTAATGATTACTATTATTATTGTTTTTAATTTCATTTATAATAGTTTCTTTATCTTTAGAGTTTAAAATTTTACTAGCTTTTGCAATGCCAGCCTCCAAATCCTTTTTATCCATTTTAGACAAAATTGACATTAACTTAGCCATATCCATATTGTTGCCATTATTCATAAAATCACCTCTATAAAATATATGTATAAAATACTATAATATAATATTAGAAAAAAGAAAAAATGTTACAATAACAAAATAAAATATTAAGTTGCCTTACGAAATGGAGTTAAAACAATAACAATGACTGCAAAAGGGCGTGTCCCTAAAGCAACAAAAAATTACAAAAAAGAACATCCCAAAAGCGATGATTTGTAATATAAATTTAATATTAGAGGAGTAAAATGTAGTTCCGTAATGTGTTAAGCATATTAAGGGAGAAAGGGCGTAAAAAATATGTTGAAAAATAAATAAAAAATGCTAAAATATAGTATATGTATATATAGAAACTATGAAAATGTCTATTATTATACATAAAGAGTTGAAAAAAGTCGGAAAACTCTTGAAAATTAAACTAAAATTGAGTATAATAAAATTATAGTGTATTAATATGGGTGAACCATAATTATATATATAAAATATTAATCTTTATTGGGAGGTTTTTATGAAAAAAATTACAAAAAAATTATTAGCATCAGTTCTTACATTTATAATATTTTTTGCAGAGCTATCAACATTAGGAATGTATGGAATAGCATATGCAACAGAAGCAAGAGATACTGCAACAAGTAATCAAAATGTAGAATTTGATGTTTACTTTGCAAATGAAAAAAGAGAAATAGTATCAGATGTAAATACAGAAGATGCAAAAATGTATTTAAATATTAAAGTAAAAGAAGCTGGCTATCTAAAAAATGGAATAGTTAGTTTTTCTAGTGCAAACTTTAATGTGAAAACTGGATTTGAAAATGAATACATTCAAGAGATTAAGGAAGACAAAATATATTTAAAACAACTAGATACAAATTCAAATATATTAATAGAACTTCCAATAATTCCAAAAAAAGATGATATTGTATCAGCAGACAATTTTATACAAGAAAGCAAAGTTAGAATAGATGGTACATATGTAAATGCAAAAGGAAAAGAAATAGCAATAGAAAAAGAACATACTGTTAAATTAATATTAAATGGAGAAGCAAAAATAGTTGCAGAAGCAACTATTAATAAGTATGTTCCTTACAAATTAGGCGAGGAATATGGAGTAATTTTACAATATAAAATTAAAACAGGATTAGAAAACAATAATCTACCAATAAAAACAACAGAATTACAAGTAAAAGTTCCAACAATAAATGAAAATACTCCAAATGATATAAAAGTAATGGCAAACAATACAAAAGCAACAAATGGAAAAGAAGATGGAATAGATTTTGTACAAACTAACTGGAACTATAATGAAGAAACAAAATTAGTTGATATAAAGGTAGAAAACATTTTAGAAAATAACAACATAACATGGAAAAAGAATTGTACAGATGAATATTTAGTAACTTTTAAATATGAAGGAAAAGAAATATATGACTATGTAAATTCAACAGAAAAATTTAATGTATCAACAGATTTTACAGCAAAAATAGAAGCATATAATAATATAGAAACAATAAAGGAACAAGAATTTACAGGAAAAGCAGAAATTACAAAGAAAATAAATGAAATTGTGGATTTTAATATAGAAGCTACAAAGGAAATTAGTAAAGGACATATATATGCAAACTATAATGCAAAAGAAAAAGTTGAAACATCATATACAGTAAAATATACAGCTAACATTGCATACGCAAATTTAATTAATGCAATAGAATTTACTCAAGAGGCAGATAATTACAAAGATGGAACAACAGAATATAGCACAGTAGTTTCTAATAAAAATGAAATTTATACAACTAAGATAAGCGTTTCAGAAAATGTATTTAACAAAATTTTGGGAACAGAAGGATATATAGATATATTTAATCCAAACCTAGAAAAAGTTGGAACAATAAATAAACAAAGTTTAAAAGATGGTTTATATACATTTGATTGCAAAGACTTAGATTTAAACAAATTGACATTAAAAACAAGTGCTCCAACAACAGAAGGTACATTGAATATATATGTAGACAAATCAATAAAAGGCGAAAATGGATATAGCAAAGAAGAAATTAAATCATTTAAAGAAATAAATGCAAGCGTAATAGGAAAAACAGAATTGGCAGAACAAACAAAACAGGGAAAAATTGCTTTAAAAGAACCTATATCAAAAGCAGAATTAACAATAAGCAAAAATAACTTATCTACAATAACTGTAAATGAAAATGTAGAAATAAGAGCAACACTAGATACTTCAAATATTAATAACAGCTTATATAAAAACCCAACAATAAAATTGGTATTTCCAAAATACTTTGAAAAAATAGAAATATCAGATGCAAAATTGTTGTTTGAAAATGAATTGAAATTAAAAAACAATAATTGGTCAACTGAAAATGGAAATAAAGTATTAACTTTATCATTTGAAGGTACACAAACAAAATATAATTCAGAAGCAACAACAAAAGGTGCAACAATATCTATATTAGCTGATATAACATTAGAAAAACTAACACCAAGTATGCAAGAAAAAATAAAAATGTATTATACAAATGAAGATACAAACCTTTATGATAAAACAGAAAATAAAATAGGAATAACAGAAACAAATATTAATCTTGTAGCTCCAACAGGAGTAGTAACAGCTAATGGAGTTAAAGACTATGCAGATGGAGAAAAAGCTATTTTATCAATGTCAGGAGATACACAAGTTGGAAAAATAGCAGTAGGTGCAGATGAAAAAGTAGCAACAATTAACGGACTTATACTTAACAACAATAACAACAGTATTTCAAATGTTAAAATATTAGGAAGACTACCATTTAAAGGTAACAAACAAATAGATACAGATACAGAATTAAAAAGTACATTTAGTGCTACATTGCAAGATAAAATACAAATAAATGCTAACAGCGAAACAGTAAAAGTATATTATTCAGAAAATGCAAATGCAACAAAGGATTTAGAAAATGCAGAAAATGCATGGACATTAGAAATGGATAACATGGAAAAAGCTAAGTCATATTTAATAATATTAGATACAGATTTAAACACAGGCGATAAAGTGGAATTCAATTATAAAGTAAAAATTCCATCAGAGTTACCATACAATAATACTTCATACACTACATATAAAGTATATTATGATAATAACGAACAAGCTGGAACATCAGCAGAAACAAAGCTTTCTCCAATAATAGGTATATCAACAGGAGAAGGACCAAGATTAAAAGTTACATTAACATCAAATATGCCAGAAGGAGCAGAAGTTAGAGAAAGACAAATTGTAAGATTCACAGCAATAGTAGAAAACGTGGGAGAAACAACAGCAGAAAATGTTGAATTAAGCATAGATGCACCAGAGCATACAACACATGTTGAGTATGATGTTTCAACAAGAAGTTTTATAGAAGCAAATGAGAAGAACAAAAAAGTATTATTAGGAAGTATTGCACCAGGGAAGTCTGTAGAAAAAATATATGAGCTTAAAATGAATAATATAGAAGATTCATCAGAAACTGTAGAAATATTAAATAAGGTAAAAGCATCAGGTACAACATCTAATGAGTACAAATTATCACTTAAAAAAGCATCATTAAAGGTTGAAATAACAACACCAATTGAACCACAAACCTTATTAATAAAAGGAAATAAAATAGAATTTATGACATCAATAAAAAATGTTTCTGAACAAGATATGAATGATGTAATCTGGGAAATGAGTATTCCAACAGGATTAGAAGTAATGAAATCTATAGGTCATAATGATTTTATATCAACAAAAGACAACAGCAATGATGGCGAAACAAAATCTGGAGCTACAAAAATCTTGTTAGGAGACCTTAAAGCAGGGGAAACTAAATATGTAACAATAGAATTAGGAGTACAAGAACCAGCAGAAGAAATAAATATTGTTTCAAAAGTAAGTGCAAAAAATGTACCAGAGCATTATTCTAATGAATTTATATTCTATGGAAAGAAAATAGAATTACAAATAGAACAAAATGTAAAACAAGGACAAAAACAAACTGTAAAAGAAGGAGAAAATATAGAATACATTGTTACTGTAGAAAATATTGGAGAATTAGTTTCAACAGAAAATGTAGTAGAGATAAAAATTCCAACAGAAACAAGATTGGTAGAAGCTAAATATATATACAATGGAACAGAATATGTAGAGGATTCAACATATGACAACATATTGTCTATAGATATAAATAGTTTACAACCAAACGAAAAAATTGATATAAATGTAAAACTTGTTGCAAAACAATTAGGAGAACAACAAGAAAAAGAAGTAATAATTGAACCTGCAACATTAACAGCAACAGCAATAGACAAAATACAAGCTACAAATAAATTGAAATTTTATATTCAACCTTCATTAGAAAACAGAAAATACAAAATATCTGGTACTGCATGGTTAGATGCAAACAAAAATGGACAAAGAGAAGAAACAGAAACATTATTGCCAAATATGCAAGTAATGTTAGTATATAAAGAAAATGGCGAATTAGTAAAAGATTCAGAAACAGATATGCCTAAAAAAATAACAACAGATGAAAATGGAAAATATGAATTCTTAAATCTAGACAAAGGCGAATATTTAGTAGTATTTATATATGATACAGAAAAATATAGTGTTACAGAATTTAATGCGAAAGGTGTAGAACCAAGCATAAACTCAGATGCAATAGAATTTGAAATGGAAATAGAAGGAAGTAATAAAAAAGTAGCAGTATCTGATGTGTTAAAAATAGAGGATACAGATATTAGAGACATAGACATAGGATTATATATAGCAGAAAAATTTGACTTAAAATTAGATAAACATATAAGTAAAATAACATTAACAACACCAACAATAGGAACACAAGTATATAACAAAAATAATGAAAAGCTATCAAAAGTAGAAGTTCTAAACAAGAATGTTGGACAAAGTAGCTTTATAGTAGAATACAAAATAATTGTAACTAACGAAGGAACAGCAGCAGGATATGTTAAAAAGGTAGTAGACTACTTACCAAAAGAAGCAAAATTTAACTCTGAGTTAAACAAAGATTGGTTTTTAGCAAAAGACGGAAATGCATATAATTCTATATTAGCAGATGTAAAATTAGAGCCAGGACAAAGCAAAGAACTAACATTAGTATTAAGCTATAATATTACAGAAGATTTAATAGGAAATATAGTAAATAACAATGCCGAAATATATGAAAGCTATAATGAACAAGGTTTACAAGATATAGACTCAAAGGCAGGAAATGAAATACCAACAGAAGATGATATGTCAAATGCAGATATAGCTGTATCAATAGTAACAGGTAAAATAGTAGGATATACAACACTTACATTATTTATATTAGCAATATTGGTATTTGGTATATATGAGATAAAAAAACAAGTTTTGAACAAAAAAATATAGGAAAGGAGGTTAGTAGAAATGATAAAAAACAAATGGACAGTTAAAATAATACTATTAGTAACAGTTATATTGGCTGGATTGATTTTATGCATTAATTCAATTAATGGTATTCCAGATGCAGAAACAAATTATAAAGAAATATATTCTGCAATGCTTAATGCTAATCAAGAAGATAATTTGAATTGGGGAAATGAAACAGGTTTTGAAGTTGACCCTGATAACATACAGGGCAATGGTTTTGAAGTTCCTAAAGTAGAAGGAAGAGCTATATATTGTACTCAAAGAAGAGTCACTTTAGCTATGACTTCTGCAATGTGGAGAGGAGAGAGCAATGCATATACTTACTACTGGTCAACGCCTAAAGTAGAAAATATATTTAAACCTGCAAATGAAAATTTGTGGTCAAAAAAATTAGATGATAAGGAAATAGAAGCAATTAATAACGTTGAGAACTTTGGTGCGTCTATCAAATCTACAATAAGAACTAGAGGATATTATGAATGTGGTAATAATCATACAACTATTTCTGCAGATAAAGCATATGTTATTACTGCAGAGCCTTGTAACCAATGGACACCTAGAAAGCAAATTGTTATGTGGATGTTAATAGATGGTGGAGTAAATACTGAGAATGCTGAAACTATTATTGCAAGACTAGACATTGATGGTGGCAAAGCGCAGTTTGTAAGGGACAACGTAGATGCCATTAAGCAACTTTACAATGAAGCAATAAAGTATGGAAAATTTAAAGAGAGAGTTAATAATGCGCTTTCTAATGATGGAAACTATGCAACTAATCTTACAGATGTAGATAATATAACATCAGAATATTATACAAGTAATTCAAATAAATATATAAAAGTCGGACCATACACTATGAAATATGTAAATGGAAAATACTTAAATGAAGAAATCATATTTGGTGGAATTGGTGGAAAAGTAGATAACGAAACGCTTGGATTATATATTCAAAACGGAAATCAGAAAATAAAAGTAGAAAAGATAATAACAAATGATAACGAAAGGAATACAAAAAACTTTAGACCATGTGAGGAAAGTGATCCAGTTTCAGGACTTTATGTGGAACATACAACTGATTTTATGAGACCTTCATCAGAAAAAGAATTTTACATCTTAATTCCAAAAACAGAATTAGAAGCTGATGCAAAACTATATGCGCATTTTACATGGATGGAAGCTAAAGGAGAAGAATGTGTAAAAAATGGAATAAGTTATCAAATTTCAGAAGGCAGTTTAGAGAAAGAAAATGGAATAACAAGATTAAAACCTAATAAGGACAAAAAGATAAAATTTGAAGCAGCGTTTACTCAACAATTAACAGAATTTAATGGAGAAAGAGAACTAAAAGAATTTACTTTAGACCTAGGCACAGTTCAACCACCTTCAAAAGAGGGATCATATTCTATTAACATGAGAAAAATTTATGAAGATGAAAATGGAGTTGAACATGGACTAGAAGGAGCAGAATTTTTAATTAATGGTCTTCTAACATATGTATCAGATAAAGATGGATTTATATTAAGAAGTCATCAAGTTATAAATGCTTCGGGAACTGAAACATGGACAGTTGAAGAGAAAAGTGCACCAGAAGGATATATTACGCAACCATTAAAAATAGTATTTAATGTATATAAAGTATATAACTCAACAACAAATACCTATGAAGTAGATAGAATTGAAATTGTTTCAGCAAATAGTAATGCAAAAGTTACATTTAATAAAGAAAATCAAACTATTACAGTACAAATAAAAAACATTGAAAAACCAGATCCAAACAATCCAAATGACCTACTTGATACATATGAGATAAAAGCAAAGAAAGTAAATGAACAAGGAAATGGACTAGCAGGTGCTAAGTTTAATATAACATGGCCAACAGGAAAAACAAGTGAAGCAACATCAAATGAAAACGGAGATCTTGTTATATCAGGTCAAACACCTAGATTAGGACTTAATTCAGAAGGAGAAGATCATTTCAAAATAGAAGAAATAGAAGCTCCTGCTGGATATAAAATGATAAATGGAGCAATAGAATTTGATGTTAAAAAGGAAAAATTAATAACAATAGATGGAACAGATAAGTATGGAATAACAGGAATAATAAATGTAAATGCTCCAGAAGGTGTTACAATTGAACTAAATGGAAGAGGAGAAATATCTATTGTTATACCAAACCAAAAAGATATAAAACTAATTTCAATTGGTGGAAATGTTTGGGAAGATGCAAAAACTGGAAAAGCAAGTTTAGGAGATGGTATAAACAGTACAACAAATAATGTTGACAAAAAATTAGAAAACATAAAAGTAAGTTTATATACAGAAGATATGAAACTTGCAGAGCTAATGCCAGATGATAGTGTAACAAACATATACAATAGAATAAACCCTACTTTAACAGATGCAAACGGAAATTACAAATTTGAGGGCGTATGCGTAGATGAAAGCAAAAAATATTATGTTGTATTTGAATATGATGGTCAAGTATATATGCCAACAGAATACCTGGCAAAAGGAATTTCTGGCGATACAATTCAAAACTATAATTCAGTAGAAGAAATGTTGGGAGAACTAACTAATATTGGTACAGGAAGAGATAATGGAAATAGTGGAAGCACAGGAGGAAAAAACACTGGAACAGGAACCAATACGGGTTCAGGTAAAAATACCCAAACAAATACAGAATGGTTTGAAAAATGGAAAGCAAATTCAAAAGCAAGTGAACTTGAAACAAATACTGGAAAAAACACAATAGAAGGAAGACAAACATTTAATAATAGATTTGCAGAAATTGGAGCATCTCCAAAGAACTATATAAGCAAAAACACTTTAGGAATAAGTACATATTTAGTTGAAGAAGAAGGAATATATTATAATAAGTCTTACACAAGATTAGAACTAATGGGATATACTTTAAAGAAGACATCAAAAGGTGTAGCATATGTACAAGATAAAATACAATTAGTGGATGGCTATAAATATAACAAATATGGAACTTTAGATTATGACGACAATGGAGCTATAACAAACGAATGGTCAGAAGGTTTAATTAGCAAGAAAATAAAAGAGTTTATTGTTGCAAATGGACATTATCCAAATGAAGCTGAAAAAGTAAGAATTTATAGAAGTATAGTTGGAGATATGAATGATGATGAGGCATGGAATAAATTACAATTTATAGAAGATTGCAAAATGTCTGCATTAACAAAATCACCATTTAATAGTGGTATAGAATATTATCCTACTGATAAAAACGCAACATTTGGAACAGACTTATTAACAAACTATGTTAATTTAGGACTATGGAGAAGGCAAGAATTTAATGCACAGTTAACTAAAGACGTAGTAGAAGTAACAACTACAAATACAAAAAATGGAAATTCGGATAAAACAGTATTTAATGGTAAAACATATGCTTTAGATAGTATTAAAGACTATATGAATGACTATACAAATGCAATAAATAACAGTGGCAAAATAAATCTTGCAAAACAATATGCAGATTCACAACGAGGTATATATATAAATAGATTAAATGCACAATATTACTATAATAAATATTATGATAGACCTATTATGTCTCAGACGGACTTAAATGTAGAGATAAAATATAGAATAACAATATATAATTTATCACAAAGTTTAGAAACACAAATTATAGAAGTTGTAGATTATTATGATGATTCTTTATTTCTAAAATCAGCTGTTGTAAATACTGATGGAAAAAATATTTCTAATGATAAATCTTCAGCGAAACCTGAAAGTAAATATGGTCCAGTGACGGAAAAATCATTTGCAGGATTTAATAAAGCATATATAAGACTACAAAATAAACAATTAGCAACAGGAGAAGCAATAACAATTGATTTGACTTATGAAGTTAAAAGGATGGCTTTACAAGGATTTCAAGGTTATGTAAATATTGGAGAAAAAACTAATATAGCAGAAATAAATGGATATAAAACATATTATTCAGAAAATACATCAACTCCAAATAGACATGGAGAAATTATAGGAAATAATACTACAGTAGCAGGATTGATAGATGTAAATTCAACACCAGGTAACTTAGAAACAATAGAAGAAATTACAAATGGAGTAATAAACTTTGAGGACGATAGTGACAAAACAACAGCTACACTAACCATAACTGATGACGGTGATGACCCAACACCACCAGATCCCAATACACCAATAGATTCTACAAATACAATAAGTGGATGTGTATGGGAAGATAATAATAAAAATGGTATAAGAGATTCAGGTGAAGAAAAAGAAAAAATAGCGGGTGTAAAAGTTGCATTATGTAAAAAGTATGAGAGAAATGATAGCACTCAACAAGCTGCAGGAGATGAGAAGTTAGGATGGATAAAAGAATATAATGATAAACGTTATAACAAAGAATATATATATAAGTCAGTAGCAGATGAATACACAACAGGGGAAGATGGTAAATATTCTTTTGAAGTTAAGGAATCAGGTGATTATTATGTATTATTTGGATATGGACTTGACGATGCTACAGTTTTAACAAATAACAAAGAAAATGAAACAAACAAAATATTGGGAAAAACTGGCTCAAACACAAAATCATATAATGGTCAAGATTACAAGTCTACAATATTCCAAGCAGGTTTTGAAAACGGTTACGATATAGAAAATGTTGATTATGATAAGAGCTTAAATGAAGCACATGTATCAAAAGCAATAGATGACTGGGCTAGAGTAGAAGAGGTAAATAAATATTCTAAAATTCAAACTAACCATATAGCAGAAGTATTAGCATCTCCAACAAAAGTACCTACATATTTGGGCGAACAGTATGGAAGCGATTTAATGGGAAGATTAGTTGATGAATTAACTACTAATACATGGAAAATAGCAAAAACTCAAAAAATTAAAATAGAAGGCAGAAAAAATGGCGAAAAAATTGAAAATGTTGACTTAGGATTAGTGGAAAGACCAATAACACAATTACAAATTACCAATAATGTAGAAAATGTTAAGGTTACATTATCAGATGGAAGCATTGTATTTGATGCTACACAAACAGCAGAAGCAACAAAAGGAAATGAAACAAAGAACGTAATATGGAAATCAAATAGAAGTACAACAAAAGGAATTACAGGAGGATTTATACAATTGTATTTGGATGAAGAGCTAATGTATGGTGCAACAATACAGATTACGTATAAAATGCAAATCAATGAGCTAAATGATTATGTGGAATATGAGGGATTAGAATATTATGCAAAAGGTCGTACAAATTCCGGAATTAAAGTAGAATCAAAAGCTAAAAAATTAGTATGTTATATTCCTAATAAAATGCAATTTAATAAAACTCAAAGTGGGGATTGGAACGCAATTACAGACATTAATGAAATAATACCAGCAGAAGAAAAAGATGGTGAAAATATTAATAATAACTTAGTAAATTATAGACTAAAAGACACTATATCAAGTCAATCTAACACTATAAGCAAAATAGAAGCAGATAATATAAACAATGCTTATTTAAACAACAACATGCTAACAATTTCTCAATTAATTACAAAAGAAAGTGCACAAGGTGGATATGAATGTAAAGTAGAAATAGTAGAACTAGAAAATGCAGTGGGTAGAAGAATGGAAACAAGTATAGTTGGTAACTTTAACCCTGCTAATGATCCAGTGGAAAATGATGAAGCAAAAGCTGAAGATGTTGCAGTAATGCCACCATTTGGTATAGGTCAAGTATTCTATTATGTACTTACTATTGTAATAGCTGGAATGCTAGTTGTAGGAATAATCTTTATTAAGAAGAAAGTTCTTGTAAAATAAAAAATTGTACTTAAGATAAAAAGAAAAAAGGATGAGTTTTCGTCCTTTTTTCTTTACATTGTTGTGTTTTACTACAGAATACGATAA
>ENA-UAMP01000659-UAMP01000659.1-human-gut-metagenome-genome-assembly--contig:-NODE-659-length-14106-cov-4.866629_pt1 | contig 14106 bp, 6 predicted proteins | sample MGYA00243285_ERZ654501 | MGnify/ENA primary metagenome ERZ654501 (study PRJEB26926, sample SAMN06164850) | human gut metagenome | biome: ENVO:00009003; feature: ENVO:2100002; material: ENVO:00002003...
ATCGCAAAATGAAACACGCAGTCCAACGTTCTGAATTGAATATTGGATAACCACCCAAGCTGGGCGGTTCCACGCCGAAAAAACGGCGTGGAACCGTGCGGCTTATTCGTGCGTTTAAGAGAAGTTTTGAACATACGAATAAACTGCACAAAAAGCAGACTTTTGAAGGGGGAAGCCCTTTTCCCGGAGGGCGAACAGACATGAAGAAATTCTTTGAAAGGTTCCCATGGGCGCAGCAGGCCGGCTGCGGCGTGCTCGTCTGCGCGCTGCTGCTGAGTATCTGGCTGCCGCTCATGGGCATGCGGTCGGCCGAGCCGGAAAATCCAATCCTGGACGCTGCACCGCAGGAAATCACCGTCCTGCAGACAGGGCAAGCGCCCGGCCATGCTGGAAACGGTGAGGCGGAAAGCAAGGATGCTTCCGGTTCGGGCGGCAGCGCCGACAGCGAGCTGACCGGCGAGCAGGAGCAGCCCGATCCGCAGGAAACGGAAAACCAGACGGAACAGGGGCAGGACACCCAGCCGGAGCAGCAGCCGGAATCGAAGCCCCAGCAGGAAGTCCTGGCCGACGCCGCCATCGGCACGAACGCGGATTCCAACAAGGGCGACGAGGGCGAAGAAGCCGGAAACACCGGCGAAGCAGATGAAAACCTGCCGGAAACGGAGATTGACCTTGGCGCGGTGCTGACATGGTACAAGTACGGATCGCAGGCAAGCTCCATGGTCTGCGCCCCCGGAGAATCTGTTGGCAAGCGCGTGCTGCTTGCACAGCTGGACGGCAGCAGACTGCGCTATGACGTTGATCTCACCGGACTCGACGCAGACGACGCGGAGATCACCGGTGTGCAGGTCGCTGCGGGCAACGGCGTACCGCAGGATGCGGATACGCGCGGTGTGCTGGACATGACGCTGCCGGACGGCGCGGAGTACCAGAACTATATCCTGACCGCGCAGGCGCATGCCACGCAGAAAAATCAGAAGGGCGAGACTGTGGAGACGGACGTGGAGTTTGCGTTCGTGCTTCGCTTGGAGAGCGGCATTGATCTGGATCTGCAGCTCACCTGGCAGCCGACCGGTCAGGCTACCTGTCCGGCCAACAGCTCTGTCAGCCGTACGGTCAAGAGCGACACGCTGACCGAGGGCAGATTTACATATGCGCTGACCTTCCTTGGCGAAAACGCAGACGATGCGGTCATCCGCACGGCGGAATACTGGGCGACGGACGGTGAGCGCGGGACGCTCCCGGAATCTGGCGAAATTCAGATGGCTGCGGCAGACGGCAAGGACACGGAGACCTACTATCTCGCCGTGACCGCCGAGGTGCTAGGGCAGACCATCAGCTATACATTCGTTGTGACGTATGAGGACGGACTTGATCTCCAGATGCAATTTACATGGTACGAAAAGTCCGTCACGGCGCAGAACGTTCTCTGCGATGCGGACAAGCGCGCGGCGCTGACCATCAAGCACAACCAGATCAGCAACAGTGAGCTTTTGTATAAGCTCGGCCTGACCGGCAGGAGCGCCGAGGACGCGCAGATCACAAGCGCCAGCTTCAACGGTGCGGCAATGAACACGGACAGCGGTTCTGTACAGATGGAATCCGCCGAAAACGGCGCGAGCTATACCGTTCTCGTGACCGCAGCGGTCAAGGAACGCACGGTGAACTTCACAATTACGATTCGCTACCAGAGCGACGTGAGCATGGAGATGTCCTACACGGTCATGGAGAACGGCGCGGCAAAGCCCTGCGTGCTGACGTGTGAGAATAAGAAAACTGTCAACGCGGAGCCGGTCTATGACGATCAGCTGACGGAAGGACTGCTCACCTACACATTCGCAATCCGTGGTGAAGAAGCGGCAGATGTGACCATCCAGTCTGTCCGCTGCTACCAGACCGGAAGCTTCCAGACGATCACGCTCCCATCCCCCAGCGGCAGCGTGACGCTGCTGTTGGAAGGCGACAGGACCGGAAGCAACACATTTACAGTTACGGCCACCGGCACAGGCGGCGACAGCTATACGTTTATATTTAACCTCCCATACAAGCATCGCGGAGATAACAGCGTCAAGATCCGGACGAACCTGCACGACGGCGATACTGTCACCAACGGGCAGGAGGTCAACCTGACCGTCGAAGCATGGACGGAGGATGCCCAGGGAAACCGCGTCAGCCATATCCTTGCCACTGGCACGGAAACAAAGCTGACCGTCCAGCTGGACGGCAAAACCGTGCAGTTTGAAAGCAGCTCCGGCTATGTACAGCAATACCTGCTGGTTCCGGAGAATCTGGACGTGGGCGACAAAAATGACCATGAATTATATATCTATGCCGAGGATGAGAAGGGCAACTTCGGTGAGCTGCGCCTGAAGCTGATTGGCAAACGCACCGAGGAAGGGCAAAAGATCGGCACGGCCAGCATCTATATCGACATGAGCGTGCTGGGTCTCGGTGTCCGCGGGCCTATCAGCTATGATGTACTATCAAAGGAGCCTGTTTCCTACGTGGTCGCAAAAGCCATTTGGGATTATGACGCGGGCGACCCGTTCGGCACGGCAGCGTCCAGCTTCCACTGGCCGGCCAGCCGCTGCTCCTACAGCGGTACGCTGGATACCGGCTTCTATTTACAGACCATGGACGACGGGTCCGGCCTTGGCAGCCGCGCGAACGCACTCAGCGGCAACTGGAGTCAGTTTGGCAGCACGCAGGATGAAATTCTTGCCGGGATCGACAGCCATTTCGGCGCGGGCAGCAATGAGGCAATCCTCTGGCGCTGCATCTACCGCAACGGCATCCCGCTATCCAGTACAAGCACCGGCATCGGTGAGTTTGATTACACAATGGGTTCCGGCTGGATGTACTCCATCGGCGGTGCGGACTTCTACCCCGGTTCGCCCATGTCCGGCTATTACCTGCAGGACGGTGATACGCTGACGCTCCGCTACACACTGGCCTACGGCTGGGATGTCGGTACAGGTGAGAGCGGCTACGGCAATAACGTGGGCTACTGCATTACCTGCATGAACGGCAGCTGGTCGGTTCATCACAGCTATGAGACGGTCACGGCGGAGGATGGTACGACAAAGTACGTCTGCCGCAGCTGCGGCATGGTCGAGGGTTGCCCGCATGAGCATAAGGAATATCAGAATCAGGGCGACGGCACATGTGTACAGGTTTGCAAGGACTGCGGCGAGAAGATCGGCGTGCCGCGCGCACATGAGCTGGAATATACCGCAGACGAGGGGGCAGATACGCATACCGCCAAGTGCAAAAACTGCGGCTTTACCGAGCGGTCCCCGCACGAATGGAAAGAGCTGACCGACACAGCCACCTGCACCGAAGCGGGCGTGAAGACCTTCAAGTGTGAGATCTGCAATGCGCAGAAGGAAGAAGAATCCCCCGCAGCCGGGCACAAGCCGCAGAACGTGTGGATCGTTGATGAGGATCATAAGCACCACTATCAGGAATGCCAGATCTGCCACGAAAAGCTGATGGACACCTACGACGTGCATCACTATGACCCGTATGGCGACGATTGGCAGTGCAGTGTCTGCGGCCAGATCCACGGCTTTGACTGTGACGGCACACTGGTGCCGGATGCGGCGCAGTCTACCTGCAAACATCTGGTGGGGTACTGCTCGGACTGCGGCCTGCTGTTGGAGAAATTCGGCGCACTGGGCGAGTTTGCGGACTACCATACGTTCAGCGAGGGCGTCTGCACGACCTGCGGCGCAATAGACCAGACCTACACGCCGCCGACCGACCCTGACCCCACCCCGGACCCGAATCCGGGCGGCGATGATTCCGGCGGCGGAAGCGGCGGAAATCCCGGCGGAGACGGCGACGGCGGAGATGATTCCGGCAGCGGCGCTGGCGGCGATCCCGGAGGCGGCGGCTCTGACAGCGGAGGCGACGGTACCGGAGACACCGGTGGAGATCTGTAACAGAACAAAAAATAAAGGAGCAGCTTGCTATGAATACAAAAATCAACGAGATTTTACAGGAGATCGAGTCCGTTATCGTCGGCAAGAATGAGATTGTCGAGAAGATTTTAATGGCAATTCTGGCGCAGGGCCACGTTCTCATGGAGGACGTGCCGGGCGTCGGCAAGACCACAACAGCCATGGCCTTTGCAAAGGTCCTTGGGCTTGAGACGCGCCGCGTACAGTTTACGTCGGACACCGTGCCGTCAGACATCATAGGCTTCTCTGTCTATGACAAAAAGGCGGACGAATTCGTCTATAAGCCCGGCGCGATCATGACGAATCTGCTGCTGGCAGATGAAATTAACCGTACCTCCAGCAAGACGCAGTCCGCGCTGCTGGAGGCCATGGAGGAGCACAAGGTCACGGTGGACGGCAAGACGTATGCCCTGCCAGACCCGTTTATCGTCCTCGCTACACAGAACCCGGTGGGCTCTGCCGGTACGACGATGCTCCCCAATTCCCAGCTTGACCGCTTCCTCATCCGCGTCAGCATGGGCTACCCCGACCATAAGAGCAGCGTCAACATCCTCCGCGACCGCCATGTGGATAATCCCCTTGACCGGGCCTATGCCGTGGTCAACAAGGAAGAACTGCTGGGACTGGTGCAGGACGTGCGAAAAGTGGATATGCGCGACGCCGTTCTGGACTATGTGACCACATTGGTGGAGAAGACCCGCAGCCATCCGCAGGCTGCGCTCGGCGTCAGCCCGCGCGGTGCGCTGGCGGTCTGCCGGATGGCGAAGGCATATGCGTATCTCAATGGCCGTGACTTTGTGATGCCGGAGGATGTGGCGGCGATCTTCCCGGACGTCTGCGCCCACCGTCTGATGCTCAACAGCAAGGCCCGCATGATGGAGGAAAAGCCGGAAACCGTGCTGGCTGAAATTCTCAAGACGACGGATATGCCGGTGCTGAAAAAATGAAAATAGTACGAAAATTCGTCTGGCTGCTGCTGACGCTGGGGCTTCTTGCTCTCACCGTCCAGACAGCCAGCCCCATCGCGCTTGGCCTTGCCGCCTGCATGGTTCTGCTGCCACTTTTGTGCTTGCCAGTCAACCTGTACGCGGCCAAAAAGCTGAAACTGGCGGTCAGGCTGCCCGTGAATCTGCGCAAGAGTGAGAGCGGCGTGGCAGAGCTGACTGTGCAGAATCCAACATGGCTGCCGATTTGCCAGATTGCCTGCCGTGTGTGCCTGGAAAACCAGCTGAACGGCGAAACACAGATCGTGCATGTGAGCGGCGGCATCTGGCCGAAAAGCAAGCGGTCGATGAAGATTTCTCTGCAAAGCCCGTGGTGCGGCCGTGTTCGCCTGAACGTGGAATCTGCCCGTCTGTATGACTGCTTCGGCCTCATCGGCGTGAAAACACAGCCTGACGCGCACGGGGCCTGCGTCGTGCAGCCGGATACGTTCCTGCAGACGCTGATGCTGTCTCCCGCTGCGGCGCACATCGACGATACCGAGGATTATTCCAACGAGCGTCCCGGCTATGACCTGTCCGAGATGTTCCAAATCCGCGATTACGTTCCTGGCGACAGCCAGCGGCAAGTCCACTGGAAGCTCAGTCACAAATATGGCAAGCTTATTGTAAAAGATCCGTCGCTGCCCATCACGCGCTCTGCCGCGGTATTCTGGGAGCGCACGGAAGAAAATCCAACGGCAGACAGAACGGATGCAGAAGCCGAGATCGTCGTTTCCGTTTGCCGGAATCTGCTTTCCCAGTCCGTCCAGTTTACGGTGGGATGGAACGAGGGCGATACAGGCCGCTGCGTGTTCCAGCAGATTCGGGATATGGACGACCTCATCGGCCTGCTGCCGCGTCTGTTTACGGCAAAAGCGACAACCGGCGTCAGCGGTGCGTCGCTGCTGCTCCAAGAGGTACCTGCCGGAAGCTGGTCGCATCTGATTTACGTTTCCGGTGAACAGCAGGCGGAAACGGAGCAGCTTTCCTCGATTGGCCGCCTGACCGCGCTTGTCTGCGGTGAACGGTTTAATGAGAAGGATTACGCTGCGCAGCTCTCCGAGCTGGAACTGTAAGGAGGGCAGGCTATGAAGAACAAAAGAAATACCGGCCTGCGTGCCGGCGTTTATCGGGAAAGCAGCAATCAGAAAAGTACGCTCTTTGATCTGCTTGCCAGCATCCTGATTTTCCTCGCGCTTGCCGCGATTGGTTACACAGTGAGCGGCTTTGCTGCAATGCTCTGGCTGCTGGGTGCAGGCGTTCTGACCTGCATTGCCGCTGCGGTCATCCGACATTTCCAGAAGACGAAGCTGCTGTTCCCCATCCTGCTGGCGGCACTGCTGCTCGTTGTCCTGTTCGCGCGGAACCCGCTTCTGAACGGCTTCGGCGCGGCTTGGAACACGCTGCGTGACCTTTGGGCGGCGGAAAAAAGCATTCTCCTGCCGCTTGCCGAAACAGACGGCACCGGCCTCTGGCTGGCCGGGATCGTGACAGGCGTTTTGCTGGTGCTGCTGGCTGTGGTGCTTTCTCATGTGCCGACGCTGGCGGCAGCAGCTTTGACAGCGCTCTGCGTGGCAGCAGCATTCGTGCAGCCGGGGGTCATGCTCCTTGCTGCGGCAGCCATTGCCTTACTGATGCTGACATGGCAGAAAAGCAAAAACACCGTCTCGGCGGCGAGTTTCCTGCTCATGGGCGTGATCGTGGCGGGCATAGCCGCAATTTCCCTGCAAACAGGCACAATGCAGGCCCTTTCACAAAATGCGAAGGATACCCTGCATCACTGGCGCTACGAAAAAACGGAAGAACTTCTGCCAGAGGGTGATCTGTCCAAGCCGGTCGTGAAGACGGAGAGCACAGACACCATTCTGTCTGTCACGGCGGACACAGCGCAGACGCTCTATCTGCGCGGCTTCGTCGGTGATACATACGAAAATGAAGCATGGACGGCACTGGACGCAGAAACCGCCGCAGAGGAAAAAGACCTCTTTTACTGGCTGCATCAGTCCGGCTTCTATCCCCAAAGCCAGTTGGCAATGGCTGCCCGGCTGATGGGCAATTACCAGTCCGGCAGCGTCAGTGTGCAGAATCTTACCGGGTGCAGCCTGTACCGCTATGAGCCCTGTACTGTGCTGCCGGAACGTGCAGGACTGGCGAAAACCAAAATTCAGCCGTCCGCAGTCGAAACGAGCGGTCTGCGCGGTGAACGCGGCTATTCCTATGAGACGGTTTCGGATGCGCAGACGCTGCTGCCGGAGCTGCTGGACTTTTTGCAGAATGACACGTCGGACGGCGTGAAATCGTACTTACAGATGGAAAGCGCGTACCGCGAATTTGTATATTCCTACGCGCTGGACGTGCCTGCGGAGTTCCGCGCACAGCTCGGCGCGGTGCTGGATCAATGCTGTGAGAGCTACGGCCCGGCAGACAGCCTGACGAAAGAACAGGCGCAGACGGCGGCGCTGGCCTTTTTGGAATTGTGCTTTGACGGAAGCGATACCATCGCGCTGCCGCTGGCAGATACCGCGGACGGCACGACGTACCAGTACGCGACCGTCGCGGCTTTGGCCCTCCGCTATTACGGCATCCCCGCCCGCTATGTCGAGGGGTATACGATTAAAACTACGGAAAATGAGCCGACGAGCGTGGACGCAAGCGCCGCAGGCGCGTGGGTGGAGGTATATCAGGACGGCATCGGCTGGCTGCCGCTGGCGCTGACGCCGGGCCTTGAAAATCTTTCCGCCGAACAGACCGAGAGCGGCATCAAGCCGGTCGGCGCGGGCAAGGAAGGCAACGGCGACGGCCCGCGTATAACGGAAGGTCAGGAGTTGGAACAGGACGATGCAGAGCCGGACGATTCGGAGGACAACACCCCGGACGGCGGCCAGCGCACGGGACTTCTTCACAAGCCCGTATTCTGGATCATCCTCGTTGCCGCACTGCTGCTTCTGCTGCTTGCGGCCATCCTCATCCGCCACGCGGTCATCCTCAAAAAACGGAACGAAGCGTTTATGCAGGAAGACCCGTCCGCCGCGGCTGCCTGCCTGTTTACAGACTGCGCATCGCTGCTGGCCGCGATGGGTCTCAAGCGCGGCACAGGTTCCATGTTGGAGCTTTGTGAAACGGCAAAGGAGCAGCTTGGTGAGGATTACGCCGCGAAGCTGCACGATATGACCATGTATAATGCGCAGGCGCTGTTTTCCAGCCGTGCGATCTCGCCGGAACATCTCGCAGAAATGCGAACATTCCACGACACGACGCTGGAAAACCTGAAAACCCACACGAACTGGCCCAAAAAGCTGCGGCTGAAATGGCTGAACTGCCTGTATTGAGGAGGAATTTTGATGAAACTGAAACGAATGACCGCCGCATTGCTCCTGCTGGCAATGCTCCTGTCCTGCCTGCCGCTCGGCGTGCTGGCAGCGGACGCAGAGCCGGTCGAAGAGCCGGGAACCGTAGACGCTGTGCCCGTAGAGGATACCGGCACGGAAGAAATTGCAGAGGAACCTGTGGAAGAAGCCGCAATTTCGACACAGGCGGTCAATGCAAACAATTACTTCTATTTCTCCGCCGAAACAGCAAGTAAACTGCTCATTGCGCCGGTGCGGCTAGCCTTTACGGACGGCCAGACCATCCGGCAGGCGCTGAACGCCAGTAAATACAGCTTTACGACGGACGCCAGCACCGGCTTTATTTCGGCAATCGAGGGCGTCATCGGCAACTATATCTACGGCAGCACGCCAAGTGACGTTTCCATTGACAGCGCTGCCAATACCGTGACGCATTTCAGATTCAGTGAAGCTATGAACAGCACCCCGTCTTCCGGCCTGCAAACGCTGATGCAGGTCATGGCGGACTATCTGGAAGAAGATTCCGATGTGCAGAATGTCGCAGCAGACGAATATCAGACGGCGATTAACGGCTACTTGGGTGTTACCAGTGAGAACGCACAAAGCTATGCAGCTGCGATCACGGCGAAGATCAATGACTATAAAGACGGCCAGAAAACCCAGTATACCGTGACCTTCTCCGGTTATTCCGGCGATAGCTATACTGTGTCCGCCGTCAATGACTACGGAAAGCAGTTTACAGACCCCAATCATACCGGTACGCTCCAACTCCCGGCAGGCGGCTATACCTTCTATGTCCGGCAGGAGAACCGGATGGTCTCCGGCAAGATCACAGTCAGCCGAGCAATGACGGTCAGCGCCAGCCTGCCCAGCGGCGACTGGTTCAATGAGCGCAGTCTGAAAATTTCCAGCGGCTATGACGCGGATTTCGATGCAAACTGCTATGCGTATACGCTGACAGACCATACCGCGACCGTGCAGGTGCCGGACAGCTTTACGGGCCGCCTGTATCCATATTTTGAACTGAGCACCACCGGTGCAAAGGTCAAGGCTGTCTACACGGATGTAAGAGGCGCGGCCAGAGAAAAGGACATCCCGGCCAAGTCCAAGGCGACCAGCATTGACAATGCGCTCTCCCGCGGTGCGGCAGGCAGCACGGTCATTCTCCGCGCCAGCAAAGCTGGTTCAGACAACTATACGCAGAGCATGGATCTGACGCTCCGGCTCGACCGTATGCCGACGCTCGGCAGCCTGCGTGTCACAAATGCAGCAGGTACGGCGCAGGCTGCGACGGAGAGTTTCTCCAGCACTAAAACGGAGTATACTTATAAGATCCTCGATTCCGAGAATACGCTGAAAATCTATCCGACTGCCACGGTTTCCGGGTCTGTTATCACGGTCAACGGGAATGTGCTGGACGCGGATGGCAGCGCGACCGTGACAATCTCCGGCAATACGACGGTCATGATCACGGTTTCCTCCGGAAACTATGCGACAACCTATACATTGACGATCCAACCGGGCCAAGGAAAGAAGGTCACGTTCAAGACTGCCAGCGATGTGACGCTGACGGTCGTAAACAGGAACGGCGAAGAGCTGGCGTACACAAAAACGAGTGGCAGCGGAGGTACGGTCAATTATCTCTACACGCTTGTACCGGGTGACGACTACTCGTATGTCGCAACGCAGGGCACCTATTACCATGCGAAAAAATCCTTTACGCTTGGCAGCAGCGAGGTCATTCAGGTATCGGTCAAGCAGGAGGACTGGCTAACGTCTCTTGCACTCAGCAGTGCTGCCGATGAAAAGTACAAGGGAGATATCGAGTTATCACCGAGCTTTGCAAAGTCTGTGCATACCTATACGGCTACGGTTCCGGACAACTCCAGTTCCGTCTATGTATGGAGGACGAACAGCAGGGGCAGTTGTACGGCAGTTTATAGTATGCTGAGTACAGCCTCGGACTGCGGAAAAACAAACGAGGTCACACTGGAAAGCCGATTTGAAGGCGACGGCCTTGCAAAAGTTTTGCTTCCGGGCAGTGCATATGGCAACACAGTTACCATTCGCGTAACCTACACGGATAATACAGACGGTGTGACCTACTATACAGATTATCTTGTTTCATTGGAGCGCAGCCTGAGCCTGAAAAATATCAGCGCAAGCTATAGCGGCAGTTCGCTTCCGCTCCAGAGAAAAAACAGTCAGCAGACAGGCTACAGTCTGGATGAAAAAGAATACAGCATATTGATCCCTGCGGCTGCAACGACGTTGGATCTGCTGCTGCAAAAGCATACAGAAAGCCCGAAGTACGGTGACACGGACAATGGTTATGTGATCACGGTAAACGGGAAGCCGGTTTCTTCAAAAGGCACCGCGACTGTGAATCTGACTGGCAGTGAGGAAGAGGAAACTGTTCAAATCAGGGTTACGAATCAATATGCCCCCGGTACTTCCAGCGATTATATCATCACAGTAAAAAAGGCAGCAACAACTGCCGTTACATTCCAGACAGATCCGCAGAATGCTTTGATCTATATTTACGAGCAGGGTGCAGGAAATCGTGTCTGGCCGGCAGACGATGGGAGTTATGCACTGTCAGAAGGTTTCAATTATTATTGCAGCATCTCACTGTACGGATATGCCGCAAAGGCAGGTACGCTGCAAATCGCAAATGAAAACGGTCAGACTGTCCTGCATTTTGGCGGGGAAGATTATACAAATCTCTCCGCAGTACCGGTCACACTTCAGGCTGCGGCAGAAAATCCGGAAATCGACCGTGATCTTGATACCGAATGGTCAAATTTCCGCGGCACAGACAGCAACAACGGTATTACAAACGCAAAAACGCCGGTCAGCGCGGCGGACGGTATGCTCTACTGGGCTTCCCCGCTGGGCAAGGGATGGGATAATGGCGCGGTCAGCAGCCCCATTCTTGTGGACGACTGCCTGATCGTCTATGCCGGTGAGCACATTTACCGTGTAAATAAGGCGACCGGTGCAATAGAAGCCACGGGCGATATGGCGGGTGCGTCCAGCTTTGCCATCAACGGCCCGACTTATGCGGACGGCATCCTGTTGGTCGGCCTGTCCAATGGCCGGATTCAGGCTTTCAACGCAAAAACGCTGGAATCTCTGTGGCTCTATACAGACCCGGTTGGCGACCAGCCAAACTGCCCGATTGCAATCTTGAATGGCTATGCTTACACGGGCTTTTGGAACGGCGAAAGCGAAGACGGCTGCTTCGTGTGCATTTCTCTGACGGATGAAGATCCGGAAAACGAGATGGAAGAGAAAGCTGCGACATGGCGCATGACACAAAACGGCGGCTTCTATTGGGCCGGGGCCTATGCCTGCGGTGACTTCGTTATGGTCGGCACAGATGATGGCGAGGCACAGTGCTCTTATCTCTATTTGCTTGACCCGTTGACAGGCAAAGTCCTGGACGCGAAGAGCGGCCTCGATGGTGATATCCGCAGTACGATCTGCTATGACAAAGAAACTGATGCGTACTATTTCACGTCAAAAGGCGGAAGTTTTTACAGAGTAAAGGTTCAAAACAAAGTGATTACCGACTGTGATTCGCTGACGTTAAAGAATGGAATTCAGGATGAGTTGGCTATGAGTACCTCTACGCCGGTCGTCTATAATGGCCGCGCGTATATCGGCGTCAGCGGAACGGGCCAGTTTACAGCATACTCCGGTCACAACATCACGGTTATCGATCTGGAAAACTGGAAAATTGCGTATAGTGTAGAGACGCAGGGCTATCCGCAGACGAGCGGCCTTCTGACGACAGCCTATGAGCAGGACCCCGGATATGTCTATGTCTACTTTATCGACAACTATACGCCGGGAACGCTCCGTGTCCTGCGTGACAAGCCGGGGCAGACAAAAGCGGATTATCTGACAACAGAGACTTTCAATGGAGTAACATATCGAACAGCCTATGCGCTGTTTACACCGTTTGACAAGCAGGCGCAGTATGCCATTTGCAGCCCGATCACAGACAGCGACGGCACGCTCTACTTCAAAAACGATTCCGGCTATCTGATGGCGTTCGGCAGAAGCATTGAAAAGATCGAGGTCACAACGATGCCCAAAAAGACGAAGTACGCAGCCGGTGAGACCTTTGACAAAACCGGCATGGTCGTGACGGCGACGCTTACGGACGGTTCGACGCGCGATGTGACCGATATGGTGTCCGCCCCGTCGGAGCCTCTGGCAGACGGCACGGAGGAGATCACGCTGGAGTTTGGCCGCGGGCAAACTATGTACCGGAATCTGCCGGCCGGCGATAAGATGAGCACCGGCAATAACGTTACCTCGATTACGACAACGATTCCGATCCATGTGGGTGATACGACCGAAACCGGTGCGCTCACGGACGATATCACATGGAGCTTCCGCCCGGCGGCAAATACGCTTTCTATTGACGGCGAGATCCCGGAAGGGCATAAGGTCCTGATCGCCTGCTATGATGAAAACGGAATGCTGACAAAGCTGGAGGTGCTGACCATCAGCGGCAGTGTGAAGTTGCCGGACAGCGCAAGAATTCGCGTATTCTATATTGACGGAGACAGTAAGCCGCTCTGTGCCGCCGCAACGGTTCTCGAATGATAAGGAGATGCAGCGCATGAAACGATCTGGTTCTAAATTACTTTGTATCCTGCTCCTGCTTTCTCTGCTGCTCTCCCTGACCGCCTGCGGCAAACCGGAAACACAGCTTGAAAAAACGGCTGGCTATCTGCAAGCGCAGATCGCCGAGCCGGGGACAGGTTCTGTCGGCGGAGACTGGCTGATCTTCGGGCTGGCGCGCTCCGGCGTGAAGGTCCCGCAGAAATACTTTGACGCCTATTACGAAAATGTGGAAGCGGCAGTCCGGGAGAAAAACGGTGTGCTGAGTGACCGGAAATACACCGAATATTCTCGCACGGTGCTGGCGCTGACAGCTATCGGGAAAAATCCCGCTGATGTGGCCGGATTTGACCTTCTCAAACCGCTTGCCGACTTTGAACAGGTCACCAGGCAGGGCATCAACGGCACGATCTTCGCGCTGCTGGCGCTGGACAGCGGGAACTATGAAATTCCCGAAAATCCGGATGCCAACGTGCAGGCAACACGGCAGATGTATGTGGACGAGCTGCTTGCGCGGGCGCTGCCGGACGGCGGCTGGACACTGACCGGTGGGGAGCCGGACGTGGATATTACGGCAATGACGTTGCAGGCGCTTGCCAAATACCGCGACCAGGCGGACGTGACGGCAGCCGTGGAGCGCGGTCTTGCAGTCCTTTCCTCCTTGCAGGAGCCGGACGGCGGATATACTTCGTGGGGATCGAGCAACAGCGAATCGGTCGCGCAGGTGATCGTGGCGCTGACGGAGCTCGGCGTTCCGCTGGATGACGAGCGCTTCACGAAGAACGGAATTACCGTCGAAGACGCGCTTCTGCGCTTCGCGCAGGAAAACGGCGCGTTCGTGCATGTGCGTGACGGCAGCGGCGGTGACGACGGCATGGCGACCGAGCAGGCGTTTTACGCGCTGGCCGCCATCCATCGTGCCGAGACGGGCGAAACCACACTCTATGACATGACGGATGTGATGCAATGAAGCAGCTTTACAGACTGGCCGCGCTCCTTCTGGCGCTTCTGCTCCTTTGCGGGTGCGCGGCGGGAAACGGCTACGGCAAGCCCGAACGAAAGGAGGGTCAGGATCAGTACCTGACCGACCCCGTTCCGGAGGGCAAGCCGCAGCCCGTCGAACCGCAGGACGTGACGGTCGGTGAAACGGAATACACCTGCACGATCTCTATCTCC
>ENA-UAMP01000666-UAMP01000666.1-human-gut-metagenome-genome-assembly--contig:-NODE-666-length-13999-cov-4.516925_pt1 | contig 13999 bp, 8 predicted proteins | sample MGYA00243285_ERZ654501 | MGnify/ENA primary metagenome ERZ654501 (study PRJEB26926, sample SAMN06164850) | human gut metagenome | biome: ENVO:00009003; feature: ENVO:2100002; material: ENVO:00002003...
TCATGCGCCGCCACCCGTGGATTTTCTCGGGCGCCATCGACCACATCAAGGCCGAAGACGAATCGGAAATCACGGAAGGTGCCCTGGTCGAAATATATACCCGCACGGGCGATTTCATCGCCCTGGGACACTATCAGATCGGCTCGATCGCCGTGCGCGTGCTTACATTCGACAAGGAACCGATCGACCAGGCCTGGTGGAACCGGCGCATCGCCGTGGCCTACGACGTACGGCGCACGCTCGGACTCACGGACAACCCCGACACGGACTGCTACCGCCTCGTCCACGGCGAAGGCGACGGGCTGCCGGGGCTCGTGGTGGACATCTACGGCACGGTGGCCGTCGTCCAGTGCCACTCCGTCGGCATGTACCTTGCCCGCCAGGATATTGCGCGGGCGATCCTGGCTGCCTACGGCGACCGCATCACGGCCATCTACGACAAAAGTTCGCAAACCGTACCCTTCAACGCCAGGCTGGGTGCTGTGGACGGATACCTGTGGGGAAGCTCCGACCATTCGGCGCACGTGGTGACGGAGAACGGCGAGAAATTTCTCGTCAACTGGGAGCAGGGGCAGAAAACCGGGTTCTTCCTCGACCAGCGCGAAAACCGGGAGCTGGTCAAACGCTACTCGAAGGGGCGCACGGTGCTCAACACCTTCTGCTACACGGGGGGCTTCTCGGTCTATGCCATGGCTGGGGGCGCCGAGAAGGTCTGCTCGGTGGACTCTTCGGAACGCGCCGTCGTGCTGGCCACGGAAAACATGAAACTCAACTTCGGCCCGCAGGCCAACTTTACGGAAACGGCCGCCGATGCCGTGGAGTACCTCAAGAACATCGAAGACAAATACGACCTGATCATCCTCGACCCGCCGGCCTTCGCCAAGCACCACAAGGTGCTGGGCAACGCCATGCAGGGCTACAAGCGGCTCAACGCCCGGGCCTTGTCGCAGATCCGCCCCGGGGGCATCCTCTTCACGTTCTCCTGCTCGCAGGCCGTCACGAAGGAGCTGTTCCGCACGACGGTCTTTTCCGCCGCCGCCATCGCGGGCCGCAAGGTGCGCATCCTGCACCAGCTGACCCAGCCCGCCGACCACCCGATCAACATCTACCATCCCGAAGGCGAATACCTCAAGGGACTGGTGCTGTACGTGGAATAAGCGACTGGAGCAATCACATGCCCCGTTCCGCGCTGCCGGCTGCCGTCGCCGCCTGCGGCAGCGTTTCCAAATCCGACTCTCCCCCCCCGAGGAGGGGTTTAATTGAAACTACTATGAAAAAAACACTCGTTACCGCCCTGCTTGCGCTCACCGCGGCCCTGACAGCCGGAGCGCAGAGCCGCACCGAAGTCTACACCTTCCCGAGCGAGGTCCTCGGGGCCGAAAAGAGCTGCACGGTCTACCTGCCCGACGGCTACGACCGCTCGCAGGAGTCCTACCCCGTGCTCTACCTGCTGCACGGCGCCAGCGGCTGCCACACCGACTGGACACAGAAAGGCGACCTGCGCCGCATCGCCGACGAAGCCATCGCCGCAGGCATGGCCCGACCGATGATCGTCGTCATGCCCGACGCCTCGGGCGAAGGCCCGAAACGCACGGGCAGACACATGGGCTATTTCGACGTTCCGGGCTGGGACTACGAACGGTTCTTCTTCGAAGAGTTCATGCCCGCCGTCGAAAAACGCTACCGCATCGCCTCCGACAAGGCGCACCGCGCCGTTGTGGGGCTGTCGATGGGCGGCGGCGGCACGGCGGTCTACGCCCTGCGCCACCCCGAACTGTTCGGCTCGGCCTGTTCGATGAGCGGCCTGCTGGACATGTTCCCCGGCCGCCGCAGCTACGACAACGCCTTCCAGCAATCCGTCGCCGACAACTCGCCCGTGGCCCTGCTGCGCGGAATGACCGCCGAACAGCTCGACGGCGTGCGCTCGGTCCGCTGGTGGGTCGACTGCGGCGACGACGATTTCCTCTGGAAATGCAACGTCGATTTCTACACGCTCATGCGCGAGCGCGACATTCCCCTGCAATACCGCATGCGCGACGGCGGCCACACCTGGCGCTACTGGCAGACGGTGCTGCCCGACGCGCTGACATTCGTTTCGAACGGATTCGGCAAATAGCCGCGCTTCCCATAAGAAAGGTCCCGGACATCCGGGACCTTTCTTTATTTCACCTTCTCGAAGACGTAGACTTCGTGCACCTCGCCGTCGTAGCCCGGATAGAAGCCCCGCGGCATGCCCAGCACGATCCGCGCCCCGCGATTGGCCAGCACCAGCAGATCGTCCGTCGCAGGATCGACGGCCAGCCCCTCGATTTCGCCCGGACGGCGGAAATCGGCCATCGAGCGGAACGGAAGCACCGTGGCATACGATTTTCCGTCGCGCAGATCCGCAACGTAGAGGTTGTCCGGTTCATCGAGGTCGGCGTCCCCGTCGTCCGCAGAGATCAGCATGCGTCCGCCGACCATGAAAATCCCCTGCTGCCACTGGGGCACGGGACGCAGGTGAACCTTGCGGACATACCGCCCCGTTTTCCGGTTGTAGCCGTAGACGTAGCGTCCGTCGACCCAGTCGGCCATCCAGACCATGTCGCCGTCGCGGTCCACCGCCAGCCCGCACACCTCGACCTGCCCCGACGAGGGTTCCCAGTCGATCGAGCGTTTCCATTTCAATGTGTTAGCGTCGTAGACCGCCACCTGGATATTCTCCCCGCGGCCGTCGTCGAAGGTTTCGATCCCGGCGTAAATCTCCCCGTCCCACACGTCGATGTCGCCGATGTGGTTGGCAGCCAGCGGCAGCCCCTCGAACGGCCGCTCGTTTTTGGCCGCCAGCCGCCCCTGCTTGTCGTATTTATAGAGCGCCGTGCTGCCCGACACATAGTAAAAATTCGAATCGGCGGCGACACCCTGCCGTCCCTCGACGGGAATCACGCGTTTCAGCCGGTACTCCGACCCCAAATTCTGCGCCCCGAGCGGCATTCCGGCCGCCAGCAGCGACGCCAGCATCAAAATTCGTTTCATAACGGTATCGTTTTATGCGGCCTCCGGCAAAAACAAGGCCGGAGCGTTCCCGATGTGGAATCCGCTCCGGCCCGTGTTCAAAGCGGAGTTCCGCCTATTTTCTCTTCGCGCGCTGCTGGGCCTCCTGCTGACGCATCAGCTCCTCGTAGCGCTGCTGGAATTTCGATTTCTTGCCTTTCGACTTCTTCGCGGCGTTCGCCTGCATAATCGCGTGGATCTTGTTGTCGTCGACCATGCGCCGGATGACGAGCGTCTGCCCGATGGTGAAGATATTCGACAGCAGGTAGTAGTAGCAAAGGCCGCTCGAATAGCTGTTGAACCAGAAGAGCATCATAATCGGCATCATGTAGACCATCATAAACTTCATGCCGGCCATCTGGGGCTGCGACGACGCCGTCTGCTGGTAGTTGAACCAGGAGTATCCGAACAGCGACACCGCCATCAGCAGGGCGAACAGCGAAACGTGATCGCCGTAGAAGGGAATCGAGAACGGCAGGTTCACGATGCTGTCGTACGACGAGAGGTCGTCGGCCCACAGGAAGGGCTGCTCGCGCAGCTCGATCGACGCGGGGAAGAAGCGGAACATGGCGATCAGGATCGGCATCTGGATCAGCATCGGAATACAGCCGCCCATGGGGTTGATGCCCGCCTTTTTATAAAGCTCCATCGTCGCCTGCTGCTTTTTCATGGCGTCCTCCGGCTTGGGATACTTCTTCGCCAGTTCGTCGATCTGGGGTTTGACCAGACGCATCTTGGCCATCGAAACGTAACTCTTGTAGGTCAGCGGCGAGATCACCAGCTTCACCAGAAGCACCAGGATGAAGATGATGATGCCGAAACTGCCGATGTAGTTGCGCAGGAAGTCGAAGACCGGAATCACGCACCAGCGGTTGACCCATCCGAAGATGCCCCAGCCCAACGGCACGAGACGCTCCAGATAAATATCCGCACCGCCCGGCTCCCCGATCTTCTTGAGGATCGAGTACTTGTTGGGGCCGAAATAGAATGCGAAGTCATACCCTTCGGTCTGCGGCGTATAGGGCACGCCCATCTGCGCTGTGAAGGTCTTGAGCAGCGACGACTCGGGAGCCGCCGTGTCGAAGGCGAGGTTGGCGTAGGACACGTTGTCCGGGGCGATGAACACCGACGAGAAGAACTGCTGCTTGAAAGCCACCCAGTTGACCTGCGTCGAGATATTCTTCGACTTTGCGCCTTCGCTCATGCCCAGCTCCTCGATCGAGGTCTCGTCGGGGAAACGGTACGAGAGCGTGGTGTACATGTTCTCGTTCTGGAAACCCTTCTCGTTCTGGAAAGTGGTGTTCGCCCAGTCGATCTGAATCTGCGTCTGGTTGGCCATCTCCGGAGCCATATTCACCAGCCGCACGTCGAAGTCGACGAGGTAGTCGCGCTCGGGAGCCTCCGTATCATATATAAGGTAACGGTACTCCAGATAGGCCCCCTCCGCCACCGGAAGGCGCATCACGACGCTCTTGGCTCCGTCCGCCTCCCCGACTACGGGCTGGGCCGTGAACACGTAATCCAGCGTGTTGACCGGCACGTTCTTCAGCCCGTTCTTCAGATAGAACGAAAGCCCGAAACGCGCCGTGGCGGGGTCCATCATCTCGATTTTCCGGTCGCGTTTTCCGCGCGGACCGTATTGGGTGTAATCCTTCAGCGTGACGCCCTTGATCTGGCCGCCGCGGGTGGAGAAGAGCACCGCCATCACGTCGTTCTCCACGATGAATTCTTCGGCCTCCGCCTCGCGGGCCGCCGTCAGCGACTCGCCCAGCGTCTCCACCTGACGCTCGCGTACCGCTGCCGCAGCCTCTGCGGCCGCCACTTCTGCCTGCACGCCGTTACCCGACGCCAGCGAATCGGCCACGGGAGCCGCCGCACGCGCGGCTGCGGCCACCGAATCGACATAGGCCTCGTATGCGGCTTTCTGTTCCAGATACTCTTTCTGCTGCTGGCTGTTGAAATAGGCGAATCCCAGAAAAAGAACCGCTACGACGGCAATGCCTATGATTGATTTTTTATCCATTAAACTGTCTTCCTTTTTATCTTTTCAGAGGGTGATTACTTCTTCTCCGCATACGCCAGCGCGGCCTTCACAAAGGCCACGAACAGCGGCGAGGGGCTCAATACGGTGCTCTTGTATTCGGGATGGTACTGCGTACCGACGAACCAGGGATGGTTCTCGATCTCGACGACCTCCACCAGATTCGTGTCGGGATTCACGCCCACGGCCTTCATGCCGGCCGCCTCGAACTGCTCCAGATAGTCGTTGTTGAACTCGTAACGGTGGCGGTGACGCTCCGAAATGTTGAGTTTGCCGTAGGCGGCAGCGACTTTCGAGCCTTTCTTCAGCGCACAGGGATAGGCGCCCAGACGCATCGTGCCGCCTTTGGCCGTAACGCCCTTTTGCTCCTCCATCAGGTCGATCACCGGATGCGGCGTCTGCTCCATCTCGCTCGAATTGGCATCGGCGAGATTCAGCACGTGGCGCGCGAACTCGATCACGGCGCACTGCATGCCCAGGCAGATGCCCAGGAACGGGATGTTGTTCTCGCGGGCGAAGCGCACGGCCTCGATCTTCCCCTCGATGCCGCGGTTGCCGAAGCCCGGGGCCACCAGAATGCCGGACATCTTGCCCAGCTGCGCGCCTGCGCTCTCGCGGGTGATCTTCTCCGAATTGACATAGCGCAGCTTGACCTTGCAGTCATTGACCGCCCCGGCGTGGATGAACGATTCGCAGATCGACTTGTAGGCGTCGGGCAGTTCGGTGTACTTGCCGACCAGCGCGATCTCGATCTTCTTCGAGGGGTGTTTCACCTTCTCGACGAATGCGCTCCACGCGGCCATGTCCGGCTCTTTGTCGGCCGTCAGGTTCAGTTTGTCCAGCACGACCTCGTCCAGATGCTGTTCGTGCATTTTCAGCGGCACTTCGTAGATCGTCGGCACGTCGATCGACTCCATCACGGCGTTGGCGTCGACGTTGCAGAACAGCGCCACCTTGCGCTTGAGCGCCGTCGACAGCGGATGTTCGGCGCGCAGCACGAGGATGTCGGGCTGGAGACCGTTCTCCAGCAGGGCCTTCACCGAGTGCTGCGTGGGTTTGGTCTTCAACTCGCCCGAAGCGGCCATGTAGGGGATCAGCGTCAGGTGAACCAGCGCCGTATTCCGGTAACCCAGCGAATAGCGCAGCTGGCGCACCGACTCGATGAACGGCTGCGACTCGATGTCGCCCACCGTGCCGCCGATCTCGGTGATGATCACGTCGTATTTCTTGGTCTGCGCCAGCAGCTGAATGCGGCGTTTGATCTCGTCGGTGATGTGGGGAATGACCTGCACGGTCTTGCCCAGGTACTCGCCCTTGCGCTCCTTCTCGATGACGCTCTTGTAGATACGGCCCGTCGTGACGTTGTTGGACTTCGACGTGGGCTGGTTCGTGAAGCGCTCGTAGTGCCCCAGGTCGAGGTCCGTCTCGGCGCCGTCCTCGGTGACGTAGCACTCGCCGTGCTCGTAGGGGTTGAGCGTTCCGGGATCTACGTTGATGTAGGGGTCGAGTTTCTGAATGGTCACCGAGTAACCGCGGGCCTGCAACAGGCGGGCGATCGAAGCCGAAATAATACCCTTGCCGAGCGACGACGCCACGCCGCCCGTTACGAATATGTACTTGGGTTTGGAAAGTTTCATTACTGTTTTATTTATAAATTCGTTGTAACACCGTTCAGCGCCTTTTTCCGCAAGCCCCCGCCAAGGCGGGGGTTCGGGGGCGGGTCAAACCTGTATACACGGCGTTCCGCCGTGGGCCGGCGTCCGGAGCGGCAGGGCGATCCGATCGTCAGGCATTGTTATTTTCGTCCTGGTCCTGCTTGTCGATCAGCTTCACCTTCTCGATCGTCGAGGCCATCTCCTCGCGGGCGCGCTCGATCTTCGCACGCACGTCGGCCACCAACGCCTCGGCGTTCTTCGACTTGGCGAAGAAGCCGATGTTGTTCTCCAGGAGGCCGATCTCCTGCTCCAGCTGACGCACCTTGTTGTAGAGGCGTTCGCGTTCCGAGCGCAGGCGGCGGTCGCCCGACGCCTTGAACGACGAGACTTTCTCGCGGAAGCGGCCCATCGAACGGTCGCGCTCCGAACCGCGCAGCGTGTTGAACAGCTCGTCCACGGCGGCCTTGTACTTTTTCTGGATGGCGTCCTTCTGCTTGATGGGCACGAAACCGATCTCGCCCCAGCGGCGCTGGAACTCGCGGATCACCTCGTAGCCCCCGGCCTTCACGTCGGCCCCGGCCATTTCGGCCAGCAGGGCGAGTTTCTTCTGCAGGTTCTCCTCGTGCTCGCCGTCGACGCTCGCGAAGTGCGACGCCTTGCGCTCGAAGAACTTGTCGCAGGCAGCGCGGAAACGCTTCCAGACGGCGTCCGAATGGCGCCGCGACACGGCTCCGATCTGCTTCCAGCGGGCCTGGAGGGCGATCAGTTCGTCGGTGGCCTTCTTCCACTCCTCGCTGTTCATCAGCGACTCGGCGGCCTCGCAGATCTCAATCTTCAATTGAAGGTTGTGCTCCATCTCGGTCTTCATTCCGGCATAGAACTGCCGCTTGGCCTCGAAGAAACGGTCGCACGCCGTGCGGAAACGTTCGTAGATGCGGTTGTTATCTTTCTTCGGCGCGAAACCGATGGTCTTCCAGGTCTTCTGAATCTCCAGCAGACGGTCGCTCGCGCGGTTCCACTCCTTGCGGGTGGTGAGCGGCTGGGACGAAAGTTCCTCCGTGGCGACGCACAGCCCGGTCTTGAGTTCGAGGTTCTTCACCTGCTCGCCCTTCAGCGTTTCGAAATGCTCTTGATGCTGTTTGTTGATGCGGCTCGACGCAGCTTTGAAACGCTCCCAGAGCGCCTCCTTGTACTCATTGGCGACGGGACCCGTCTCGCGCCACTCGTCATGGAGTTTTTGCAGCTTGTGGAACGCCTCGACGACGGAAGGCTCCAGCACCAGCGCCTCGGCCTGCTCGCAGAGGGCTACCTTCTGTTCGTAGTTCTTCTTCAGATCGAGGTCGCGCAGCTCCTTGTTGATCTTGATGAAGCTGTAAAAATTCTCGACGTGCAGATTGTAGGTCTCCCACAAATCCTTGACATGCTGCTGCGGCACGATGCCGGTATCCTTCCAGCGCTGCTGCAACTCGCGGAACTTGTTGAACGTATGGTTGAGCGTCTCGTCCGAATTGACCAGCTCCTTCAGCTCCTCGATGATCGCCTGCTTGACCTTGAGATTCGCCTCCTTCTCGGCTTCGAGGTTGGCGATGAACGCGTCGCGGCGACGGCGGTACTCCTTGAACTGCTCCTTGAGCTGAATTTCGGCGCCGTCCACCGAAGGAGCGAAATCCTCCTCGGCGCCGCCCTCCTCGACGAAGCGGCGGCGTGCGGCCTCGACCTCGGCGCGGCGGATGCGGTAAAAGGCGATCTTCAACGCCTCCACATCCCGGCGGATCGACTGCACGGGCTGCTCTTCGAGCATCCGGGCGAACAGGGCCACCAACTCCTCCTTGCCTTTTCCGGCGAACTTGTCCTCCTCGGGCTTCTGCGCGGCGAGTTCCTCCGCGGCCTCCTCCTCGGGCGTCGCGCCCTCGATCTCCAGCCCGGCATTCTGCGCCGCGAGCGCAGCCTCCTCATCGGCAAAGTCCACCTGCACGTCCCGGGACGCGTCCTCCTCCGATTCCGCAACCTCCTGCCCGGCGGCAGGCTTGATCCGGGCACGTTTGGCGCGCGGCGCAGCCTCCTCGCCGGAAATCCGCTCCGCAGCGGCCTCCTCCGCAGGCGTTTCTGCGGCGGGCGTCTCCGTCACGGCGGATTCCGCGGGCGCGTCCGCAACCTCCGCAACGGGTTCTTCCGCAGCGGCGGACGCCTCCGCAGCCGGTCCTGCGGCGGGCATTTCGGGTTCAGGGACTCGGACAGTCACGGCAGGATTCGCTTGCACATCTTCAGCCGCAGGGCTGACTTGCTCCTCGGGAGCAGGAAGTGTCGGTTTTTCAGTAGCCATTTCAGTACACGTTTTTGGTTCCCGCATGTGCGGGAGCATATAAATCTCGCAAATATAACCATTTTATGCGGAACGCCGAAAAGATTTCGTCAAAACATGCAACAACGCCGCCCTGCGGAAGCGCGAAATCGCTGCATCCCGGCACGGCGGCGCAATTTTCCGGTCTGTTCCGGCCCTTCGTCAGCGCTTGCGGCCCTTTGCGGCAATGCGTTTGGGCGCAGCCTGACGGCCCGTGGTGACGGGACGGCCGCTGCGGCGGACGCTCCTGGTCCCGCCGCCGCGCTTGGGCTTCTCCCATGCCGCGGCATCGTCGTAACGCTGGAAAGCCTCCCAGTCGAACCCGTCGTTGCCGCCTGCCGGAGACGCGTTCCAGTCGTTCTCGGCCTTTTTCCGGCTCCGCGTCACGGAACGCCGCTCCCCGGCGTCGTCCGCCGTTTCCGCGGTTTCCCTGCGCGGCCGCCTTTCGGAGCGGAACTCCTCCGCGCCCTCGGGCTGCCCGGCCTTCCTGCGGCCCCGCGTCTCGGAACGAGGCTCTCCGGCCGATTCGCTTCCGGACGCGCCTTCGCCGCCGTTGCGACCCTCCGTAGCCGGCCGGCGCCGCTTTCCGCCGCCGTTCTCCGCATCGGAACCGTCGATCTTGGCGATGCGGCGACGGCCTCCCGAGGCGTTGAGCTGCCCCACGACCGCCTCGGCGTCGCTGAACGGCACGCTCACCAGCGAATAGTTCTCGAAGACACGCACGTCGTCGATATTCTTGTCCCGCAGTCCGCACTTGCGCTTGAGCATCTCCACGATCCGGCGGGCCGTGTAGCCGTCGCGGCCTCCGAGTGCCAGGAACAGCCGCGCCTTGCCCTTGCGGTCGACCGAGAACGAACGGATTTCGGGATAATTGCTCTGATCCAGTTCACTGCGGAAAGCCAGCCGCAGCAAGGCCCCCAGCGCCACGTCGGGCGCATAGCTTTCGAGCAGTTCGGCCGCGATGTCGGCGTAGTCGCCGTAGCTCTCATTGGCCACGATCTCCTGCAAATCGTCCTTGATCTTGGCGCGCTTCATCGCCACGATGTCCTGCGGCGAAGGCAGCGTCTCCCGCTTGATGTCGGCCTTAATGTCGCGCATCATCCAGTTGAAACGGCGCAGTTCGGCGCCCGAAATGAAGGTGATGGCCGTACCCTGGTTGCCGGCGCGGCCCGTACGGCCGATGCGGTGGACGTAGCTCTCCGAATCCTGCGGCAGCGAATAGTTGATCACGTGCGAGAGGTTCGACACGTCGATACCCCGCGCAGCCACGTCGGTCGCCACCAGGATGTTGACCGCCTTGTCGCGGAACTTGCGGAGAATCTTCTCGCGCTGGGCCTGCGACACGTCGCCGTGCAGCCCCTCGGCCGAATAGCCCTGGGCCACCAGACGCGTCGCCACCTCGTCCACGCCGATCTTCGTGCGGCAGAAGACGATGCCGTAAAAGTCCGGTTCGATGTCGATGATGCGCGTCATGGCGTCGAACTTGTCGGCTTCGCGCACCTCGAAATAGATCTGGTTCGTGAGGTCGGCCGTCAGGTGCTGCGACTCCACGCGCAGCACCTCCGTATTGCGCATGTAAGCCTCCGAAAGACGGATGATCCGCTCGGGCATCGTGGCCGAAAAGAGCAGCACGCGGCGGTCTTCGCCCGTATGGCCCATGATCTCCTCGACATCCTCCACGAAGCCCATGTTGAGCATTTCATCGGCTTCGTCCAGGACCAGGAAACGGACCTTGTCCAATTTGAGCGTACCGCGGCGGATGTGGTCCAGCACGCGCCCCGGCGTGCCGACGACGATGTCGACGCCCCGCGACAGGCGGCGCAGCTGCTCGCTCATCGCGGCCCCTCCGTAGATGGCCGTGATCGAGAGCCGCCGCTCGCGGTTGTAACTCAAAAGTTCCTCGGCGGCCTGCACGGCCAGCTCGCGCGTCGGGACGAGGATGATGGACTGCACGCCCTCTTTCGAAGGCTCGATCTGCTGGAGTATCGGCAGCCCGAAAGCCGCCGTTTTACCCGTGCCGGTCTGGGATTGCGCGATGATGTCGTTCTCTCCCGAGAGCAGACGGGGAATCGTAAGTCGTTGGATGGAGGTGGGTGTTTCGAACCCTTTTGCCTGGACGGCCGCGAGCATCTCCTCGCTGAGGCCTAAAGCGCTGAAATCAGCTTCGTTGATCATATATGAATAGTTGAAAGGCCAAAGGTACGACAATTTATTGAATATTCGCCGGAAAATCATTATCTTCGCAAAAAGTTACGCACACACGGCCCCTCGCGGGCCGCCTGACCGAAAACCGACACCATGAGTCACCGTATCCTGCTGGTCGACGACGAGGTAGACATCCTCGAATTCGTCCGTTACAACCTCGTACGCGAGGGTTACGAAGTCTTCACGGCCGAAAACGGCGCCGAGGCGCTGAAAGCGGCCGCCGAATGCCGTCCGCACCTGATCCTGCTGGACATGATGATGCCGGTGATGGACGGGGCGCAGACCTGCCGCGCGATCCGCCGAAACCCCGTGCTGAAGGACACGATGGTGGTTTTCCTCTCGGCGCTGGGCGAGGAGGGGCAGCAGCTGGCAGGGTTCGACGTGGGAGCCGACGACTACCTGACCAAGCCTATCAAGATGAAGCTGCTGGTAAGCCGCGTGCAGGCGATCCTCAAGCGCATCGACGCCGACAGACCTCCCGAGAAGGCCCCGGCCCCGGGGCTCACGGTCGACCGCGAGCGTTACACGGTGATCCGCGACGGACAGGAGATCACCCTCCCGCGCAAGGAGTTCGCGCTGCTGGACCTGCTCCACTCGTCGCCCGGGAAGCTGATTCCCCGCGAGGAGATTTACGCCAAGATCTGGGGCACGGAGGTCGTCGTGGGCGACCGCACGATCGACGTGCACATCCGCAAGCTGCGCCAGAAGATCGGCGACGAACGCATCGTCACGGTCAAGGGCGTGGGATATAAATATGAACCCTGAAACGAAAGGTGAAAATTGGATTGTCATTCCGGGAAGAGCCGAAGGACCGACGTGGGAATCCGCTGGACGCATTGTGAGGTTACGACCTTTGATCGGATTGCCGCGTCGCCACGCTCCTCGCAATGACGGGAGAGGGGGGGGGCAGGCGACCGAATCCGTTTGTCCGGACGAAGCGATTTTGAATTGTGAATTATGAATTGTGAATCGAAAAAATACCGCCGCATCGTCGTCAAGATCGGCAGCAATGTGCTCACCCGCGAGGACGGACGGCCCGACACCACGCGCATCTCGGCGCTCGTGGACCAGTTGGCGCGCCTGCACCGGGCCGGCACGGAGTTCATCCTCGTCTCGTCGGGCGCGGTGGCCTCGGGCCGCAGCCTGCTCGAAACCCGCGTCGGACGCATCGACACCGTTTCGGCCCGCCAGCTCTTCTCGGCCGTCGGGCAGGTGAAACTGCTGAACCGTTACTACGACCTCTTCAACGAATACGGCATCGCCTGCGGGCAGGTGCTCACCACCAAGGAGAGCCTCTCCACGCGGCGGCAGTACCTCAACCAGCGCAACTGCATGGAGGCGATGCTCGCGGCGGGCGTCGTCCCGATCGTCAACGAGAACGACACCATCTCGGTCACCGAACTGATGTTCACCGACAACGACGAGCTCTCGGGGCTCGTCGCGGCCATGATGAACGCCGAGGCGCTCATTATCCTGAGCAACATCGACGGCATCTACGACGGCTCGCCCGCCGACCCCGCATCGCAGGTCATCCGCCGTGTGAAACCCTCGGAAGACCTCTCGCAGTACATCGACCCCGTACGCTCGTCGCGCGGCCGCGGCGGCATGGCCACCAAGAGCCGCGTCTCGTCGCGTGCGGCGGCCGAAGGCATCGAGGTCATCATCGCCAACGGCCGCCGCGACGGCATCCTCACCGACCTGGTGCTGACCGGCGAAGAGGTGCCCTGCACCCGCTTCGAACCGGCTCCGAGGGCAGCCTCGGGCGTCAAGAAATGGATCGCCAGCAGCGAAGGCTTCGCCAAGGGCATCCTGCGCATCGACCAGGGCGCCGCCGCAGCCGTCCGCGCCAGCAAGGCCGCCAGCATCCTCGCCGTGGGCGTCACAGCCGTCGAAGGCGATTTCGAACGCGACGACCTGGTGCGCATCCTCTCGCCCGACGGGGCACAGCTGGCCGTGGGACGCATCTCGTGCGACAGCGCCACCGCCCGCCGCAATATCGGACGCAAAGGGCTCAAGCCCCTCGTCCACTGCGATTACCTCTACCTGGAATAACCGATTATGGAATACGAATCCCTGTTCAAGGCCGCCCGGAAGGCCGGGACGGCGCTGGCCGACGTCGAACCCGAACGCCTCGGCCGCATCCTGCAACACGCCGCAAGGCTCCTGCGCGGGCATACGCCCGCATTGCTCGAAGCCAACGCCCGCGACATTGAGGCCATGCCCGCCTCGTCACCCATGCTCGACCGCCTGCGGCTGACCCCGGAGCGAATCGGCTCCATCGCCTCCGACATGGAAGCCGTATCGCACCTGCGCTCGCCTCAGGGCGAGGAACTGGCGCGCTGGACGCGCCCCAACGGCATGACCATCGTCAAGCGCCGCGTACCGTTCGGCGTGGTCGGCATGGTCTGCGAAGCCCGCCCCAATGTCACGGCCGACATCTTCGCCCTCTGCGTCAAGACGGGCAACGCCTGCGTCCTGAAAGGGGGCAGCGACGCCCGCCACTCCAACGAGGCGATCGCGGCGCTGCTGCACGAAGCGCTCGGCGCCGAAGGCATCGACGAAAACACCTTCACGCTGCTCCCCGCGGGGCACGAAGCCGTGGGGGCGCTGCTGAGCGCCGTGGGCTATGTCGACGTAGTCATCCCGCGCGGCGGGGCGGGGCTGATCCGCTTCGTCCGCGAGAACGCCCGCATCCCGGTCATCGAAACGGGCGCCGGCATCGTC
>ENA-UAMP01000685-UAMP01000685.1-human-gut-metagenome-genome-assembly--contig:-NODE-685-length-13729-cov-6.671493_pt1 | contig 13729 bp, 10 predicted proteins | sample MGYA00243285_ERZ654501 | MGnify/ENA primary metagenome ERZ654501 (study PRJEB26926, sample SAMN06164850) | human gut metagenome | biome: ENVO:00009003; feature: ENVO:2100002; material: ENVO:00002003...
TCGGCAAAATCGACTGACCTTTCTTTTTTACCCAACAATATCTTTAATTAAGGGAAACGGGGCTTTCCCAGCCGGAGCTGGCGATCATCGTCGAGCTGGCCGACCTGTTTCAGGTATCCATGGACGTGCTCATTGGATATGAGCTTCGAAACAACGACAGAGAAAGCGTCATTGAACGATTAAAGCAGTATGTTCATGACAGAGATCATGTTCATGGCAGCGATCCCGTTGATGCGATATCCGATGTAGAAAAAGCGCTGCAGCGGTATCCGAACTGCTTTGAGATCGTCTATCGCAGCGCAAGGATCTACCGTGTAAAGGGGCTGTATCTGAAAAACCCTGCTTATTCCGAAAGAGCAATTTCTCTGTATCGCCATGCCTGCCTGCTGATCGGGCAGAATACTGACCCTGAGATCAGCGAGGTATCCATTCATTTGGAAATGGCGCAGGTGTATATTTCCCTTGGACAGACCGAAAAAGGTCTGGAGATCCTGAAGAAGAACAATCCCTGCCGGCTCAATCATCCGAAGATCGGGGAGGTGCTTGCATCTTCCTGTAATGACGCAAAAGGAGCGCTTCCGTATCTTTCGGCCGCACTGCTGGATCTGACCGTCACCCATATGCAGATCGTCATGGGCTATCTCAATCTATATTGCAAGCAGAGGGACTATGAAAACGCGCTGCTTTTACTGGATTGGGCATTGGCGTTTTATCCAGGGCTGAAGTGTCCGCAGAAGCGAAGCTATCTGGACAAGAGCGAAGCAGCCCTTTGGGCGGTCCGCGCGGATGTGCTCTGGCGTTTGGAGCAAAAGGAGGATGCTGCGGACAGTCTCAGAAAAGCGAAGGTCGCCGCGACTGCCTTTGACCGGGAGCCGAATTACGATGCACGGAATATCCGGTTTGTTTCCGCAGCAGAAGCCGCAACAGCCTATGATGACATGGGCAGTACCGCCATGGATGTCATTGATACGATTCTTGCGGACAGCGATGAACCAATGCTGCTCACACGATGGATGAGGATTCAGAATGAAGAATAAACGCAGAGAATATACGGCACAATTTTATAAAAAGAATCATATCGCATTTGCGGCCGCGCTCCTTTCGTCCCTGCTCACCTCCGCGCTGAACCTTTATATCGCGTGGGTTCTCCAGCAAATGATCGACGCTGTGTCCGGCGTCCCCGGCTCCTTTGCATTGTCTGCTCTGCTTTGGTTCGTTCTCAGCGTCATTGCAGCGATCATCTTACTGAAGACTGCGAGTTACTTTTCCAAGCCGTGCTTTATGGAAAAAGCGATGAAGCAATATAAGAATTACGCATTCTGTAAGCTGACAAGAAAAAGCATCTCGGCCTTTGGTGCTGAAAATACCGCGAATTACATATCTGCGTTCTCCAATGATGCGGCAACGATTGAAAACAGCTATCTGGATGCGCAATTCAATATTCTGTTCTCGCTTGTCATGCTGCTCGGCGCTCTCATCATGATGATCGCATACAGTCCGATGATGACCGTCGTTGCCTGCCTGTTCTTTGTTCTGCCCATAGGCGCTTCCTATATCACTGGCAATCGCATCGAAAAAGCAGAGCGAAAAATATCCGAGAAAAACAGTGAATTAACAGCTACTTTAAAGGACAGCTTAAGCGGGTTTGCGGTGATCAAAAGTTTCAGAGCAGAAACCGCAATTTTCAAAATTTTTTCAAAGAACAATGCTGAAGTGGAACAGGCAAAATGCGAGAAGCGAAAGCAGGTAACGGTCGTCAGCACGTTGGCCGGAGCAGCCGGAGTCACCGCACAGCTCGGGACATTTTTAGTCGGAGCGTGGCTTGCTCTGTCCGGCCGGGGGATCACACCGGGTGTATTGATCCTTTTTGTTGACTTGACTGCGTATGTAATAACCCCCATTCGCGAATTGCCGGAACAGCTTGCATCCCGAAAGGCGGCAGCTGCACTGATCGATAAGCTTGCTGATTCCCTGGAAGATCATGTCCGGGACGAAGGTTCTCTCGTTCCGAAGCAGTTGAATTGCGGGATCACATTGGAACATATGACCTTTGGTTATGAAGTAGGCTGTGACATTCTGCATGATATCAATACCACTTTTGATGCAGGAAAGAAATATGCTATTGTGGGCGCATCCGGCAGTGGGAAATCCACGCTTCTGAATCTGCTTATGGCAAGCCACGGGAATTACTCCGGGAAGATCTGTTACGATGGGCATGAAGTGAAAAAGATCAGCAGCGAATCGTTATATGACATTGTTTCTATGATCCAGCAGAATGTCTTTGTTTTTAACGCTTCGATCCGGAATAATATCACAATGTTCCGTGAGTTCCCAACGGCAGAGGTGGATCGGGCCATCGAGCTCTCCGGTTTGTCGACGCTGATCGCCGAGCGCGGGGAGGATTATCTGTGCGGCGAAAACGGCAGCGGGCTGTCGGGCGGGGAGAAGCAGCGCATTTCCATCGCACGGAGTCTTCTCAAGCACGCGTCCGTCCTGCTGGCCGACGAGGCCACCGCCGCGCTGGACGCGCAGACGGCGCATCAGGTCACGGACGATATCCTGTCCCTGTCCGGCGTCACACGCATTGTCGTCACGCACACGCTGGAGCAGGCGGCGCTGCGCCGCTATGACGGCATTCTCGTCCTGAAGGACGGCCGCATCGCAGAGTCCGGCTCCTTCGACGAGCTGATGGAACAGAAGGGCTATTTCTACGCGCTGTATACGGTGTCGCAGTAAATGATGGAATAATGTGGATGGCCAAAAGGCTCCCCTTGCGCGCAAGGGAGAGCCTTTTCGTGTGTTCAGACTGATCTTGGTTATCTCAAACCGTTTCGGAATAGCTGCCGAGGTAGCAGACGTGTTCGCAGACGGATTCCAGCTCGCCGAGGAGCTTCGGCAGCTCCGGTGAGTAGACGGAGGCTTCGAGATCGAAGTAGAACCGGAACGTGTCGTCCGAGCCTGGAATGGGGCGGCTTTCCAGCTTTGTCAGGTTGATGCCCCGGCCATAGATGCGGGCCAGCACCTGATAGAGGCTGCCGGGTTCGTTGGAGAGCGTGACGAGCAGGCTCGTCCGGTCGGCGCCGGGATAGACTTCGGGCTTGGCCGCGATGCAGATGAAGCGGGTGTAGTTTCCGTGCTCGTTCTGCACGCGCTCCTGCAGCGGCTGCAGGCCGTAAATTTCCGCGCAGGCGGGCGAGGCGATGGCGGCGAGATCGCGCCGTCCCGCTCCGGCGACCATGCGGGCTGCCGCCGCCGTGTTTTCGCAGCGCGTCACGGTCGCGTTCGGCAGCTGCTTTAAAAATTCGGAGCACTGCTCCAGCGCCTGTCCGTGCGAGACGACCTCGCGAATTTCGGACAGCTTTACGCCCGGCAGGGCCAGCAGACTGTGATCTACGCGCAGGCGGACGCTGCGGACGATGGAGAAATTGTGCTTCTGCATGAGGTCATACACCGCGTTGACCGAGCCTGCCGTGCTGTTTTCCAGCGGCAGGACGCCGTACTGGCACAGGCCCTGCTCGATGGCGGAGAAGACCTTGTCAAATGTCGCGCAGAAGAATACGCTCGGATGCTGGAACAGCTTGTCGCAGGCCTGCTGCGAATACGCACCCTCAACGCCCTGACAGGCAACGGCTGCTGTGGGCGGGAACAGCTGCGGCGTCTGCTCCAGCGCCGCTTTGAGAAGCGCCGGAAGCGCCGTTTTTTCATCCAGCAGATCGCGCTGATAGCTGCGGCTGAGGGAGAACAGCAGCCGGTAGAGGCTCACGGCCTCCTCCTGCAGATCCTCCGGCGCGGCCTTTACGATCTGCGCGAGCTTTTCGCGCTCCCGCCCGGCATCCAGAACCGGCAGGCCGTGCGATTTTTTATACGCCGCGATCCCCGCAGCCGTCTGCATCCGCTCGGCAAACAGCTGCAGAAGCTCCGCGTCAATCCGGTCGATCTGTGACCTGTAATCAGAAAGTTCCATAGCGATATCCATCCTTTCAGAAAATACAAACAAAAAACGCGGCACAGCGTAATCTGTGCCGCGTTGCGAACCTGACTTCGTTTCTGCGCATCACAAATTACCCTTACTGCAAGCCAGTAAAGGTAAAGAGAAACGCGAACATGGCGGAAACGTACATCATAACGACCTCATTTCGAAGATGGCATCATGGTAGCAGAACGGGGCTGGAATGTCAAGCCCTTGCGCGCAGCTTTTCCAGAAGCGCGATAAAATAGTCCGGCAGCTCGCAGGAGACAGTTACGAGCTGTCCTGTGCGCGGGTGCACGAAGCGAAGCTCCTTTGCGTGCAGGCATTGGCTGTCCTGCCCCAGCTCGGGCTTTTTGTGGCCGTAGACCATGTCCCCCAGGATCGGGTGGCCGCGATAGGCCATGTGGACGCGGATCTGGTGCGTCCGGCCCGTTTCCAGCTTGCACTCGACGAGCGTATAGCCGGAAAAGCGCTCCAACACGCGCCAGTGCGTCACGGCGCTGCGGCTATTTTTCTCCGTGACGGCCATTTTCTTGCGGTCGGCCGGGTGGCGGCCGATGGGCGCATCGATGGTGCCGGAATCGTCTTTGATCTTGCCGCAGACGATGCACACATACGTCCGGGCCAGACTGTGATCCTTCAGCTGCGCGGCAAGCGCGGCGTGCGCAAGGTCATTCTTGGCCGCGATAATGAGGCCGGACGTGTCCTTATCGATGCGGTGGACGATGCCGGGCCGCTTTTCCCCACCGATGCCGGACAGGGAGTCGCCGCAGTGGGCCAGCAGCGCGTTGACGAGCGTGCCGTCTGCGTGACCGGGGGCCGGGTGGACGACAAGCCCCTTGGGCTTGTTCACGACGATCACGTCCGCGTCCTCATAGCAGACCTCCAGAGGAATGTCCTGCGCCGCGATGGGCGTTTCGCGCACCTCCGGAATTTCCAGCTCCAGCGCCGTCCCGGCGGGGAGCTTTTCGTTCTTTTTGACGGGCCTGCCGGCCTGCGTGACCGCGCCCTGCTCGATCAGGCGCTGGGCCTGGCTGCGGGTCAGCTCCGGCACGAGGCGGCTGAGCGCGCTGTCGAGCCGTTCGCCGTCTCTGTCAAGCGTCAGCGTCATGCGGTTTCTTCTGCTCCTTCGGCTTGTCGGCCAGCAGCTCCTTATCCTTCGTCAGAATATAGATCACAAGGACCAGCGCGCCGAACGTGATGAACAGATCCGCCACGTTGAACGTGGAGAACCACGGGATGCAGATCATGTCAATGACAAGACCGGTGGAAATGCGGTCGATGAAATTGCCGATCGCGCCGCCGGTGATGGCCGCGATGCACCACAGCTCCGGCGTCTTTTTGAACCATTTTTTCACGAGCACATAGATCACGACCGCGAGATACACCGCCGTCATGACCACGAACAGCCACCGCGCGCCGCGCAGAAGGCTCAGCGCCATGCCGTCGTTCGTGATGTAGTGCAGCTGGAGCCAGCCGGGGATGAGTGTGACGGTCTTCCCCACGAGATTGGCCGCAGCCAGATATTTTGTCAGCTGATCGACCGCGACGATCGCCGCCGTAAACAGCGCAAGCAGCAGATAAAGCAAAGCAGTTCCCCCTTCCGGTAAGTGGGAACATCATACCATATTTCTGTTAATATTGCAACGCCGCAAAACGGCACGCAGGCGCAGCGAAAAGCCCCGCCGCATAAAACCCGCTGTCCCTGCGGAGCAGGCGGCAGCGGGTTTTTCAGCGCTTCAGCGATTGACGACGTTCTGCGGCGTTCCGGCGAGGAAGGCACGGATGTTTTCTGCCGTGGCGTCCATGATCCGCTGGCGGCTCTCCTTCGGGGCCCAGGAGATATGCGGCGTGATGATGCAGTTTTTCGCGGTCAGGAGCGGATTGTCCGGGCGGATCGGCTCTGTGTAGACTACATCCAGCCCGGCGGCAGCCAGCTTGCCGCTGTTCAGCGCGTCGGCGACGTCCTGCTCCACGATCAGCTGGCCACGGGCGTTGTTGATGAGGATCGCGCCATCCTTCATTTTCGCGATGTTCTCTTTATTGATGAGTCCGGTGTTCTCCGGCGTCAGATTGCAGTGCAGCGACACCACGTCCGCCTGCGCAAGCAGCGTATCCAGATCAACGTACTCGCCGATGGCGCGCCCGGCGTCGTTCGGATAGACGTCATATGCCAGAACGTGCATGCCCATCGCCCGCGCGATGCGGCCCTCCGCCTGGCCGATGCGGCCAAAGCCGATGATGCCGATAGTCTTGCCCTCCAGCTCGATGAGCGGATAGTCCCAATAGCACCAGTCGGGATTCGAGGCCCAATTGCCCGCATGGACAGACGCGCTGTGATGGCCGATATGGTGGCAGATCTCCAGCAGAAGGGCGATGGAATACTGGCTGACCGACGCTGTGCCGTAGGCCGGCACGTTCACGACCGGGATGCCCTTTTCCCGCGCGTAGTTGTAATCCACAACGTTATAGCCCGTTGCAAGCACCGCAATCAGCCGGATATTCGGGCACGCGTCGATCGTCGCGCGGGAGATCGGCGTTTTGTTCATGACCACGATCTCCGCGTCGCCGATGCGCTCCGCGATCAGCGGGGACTCGGTATACGACGTGCGGTCATAGACCGTCAGCTCGCCAAGCGCGGCCAGCTCTGCCCAGCTCAGATCGCCGGGATTTTCCGTATAACCGTCCAATACTACAAGTTTCATAGCAGCTCTCTCCTGTTTATAATTTGCGTTCCGCGCATACGCGGAATTTCAGATATACCAGTCGCCATCCGGCTGTGGGAGCACCGCCTCGAGCGCCTGCGCACCGTGTACGCGCGCGATCCACCGGAGGCCGTCCTCTGTCTGCCGCAATACGCCCGCATCCAAAAGTGCCTGCCGAAGCGGCGCGTCCGGAACTGCGGGAACATCCCGTCCCGCTTCCTCCGCAAGCCTGCGGCGGCAGTCCGGGAACGCTTTTTCCAACTCCGGTGACAGATAGAGGGTATTTTCGGCAAAATAGGCCGGGTACGGGTGACGGCAGCGGCGGTACGGCGTCATGGCAAGCTCGCAGCGGCTGGCACTGACGCAGGATGCCTGTCCGGGCGCGGCTTCGGCAAAGGCGTCGATGGTGTAGGCAAAGTGAATGTCCCGGACGGCGTCAAACGCGGGAAAGGCCGCATTGGCGAGGCCGTCCGCGTCTGTCACGGCGGAAAGCCCGATCGGCGCCTGCTCCTGCGCAAGGGTATTGACCGCTCCGTCCTCCGTCCAGAACGGTACAACGCGGAACGTCATCTGCCGCCCGGCGACAGGACTTCCCTTGCAGGTCAGCCGCGCCGTATATGCGTTGCCGTAATGGCTCCCGTCCGCAGAAAGCACGCGTTCAAGAGACAGCTCACACCCCGCAGGAGGCGCACCGTCCAGCCGGAACAGATCGGCGGCGATCGCCATGCGCGTCTGCCCGACCGCGCTGTCCGCGCCGCAGTGGCCGAAGGCCGCAGCGCGTCCGTCCGGCAGCAGGCGGATGCACGGCTGATAGAGTCCGTTTCCCGCGCCCTCGATCACCGTCCATGTCTGGCCGAGATCGCCGGAGCAGCTGAAGGGCTTGCCTCGCCGCGCACCGACGAGAACATCGCCCGGCAGGCACACGATGCTTTCCGGGACGAAGCCGCCCTGCGGATTTTTCGCAGGCTCTGGCGGAGCGCCCGCGCCGATGGGCAGCAGCGGCCCGTTGATGAAGCCCTGCGCCGAGCGGCGGACGAGCTGCCGCCCGACCGGCGTGCCCTGCACGTCGCCCGCCACGAACAGAAGCCGTCCGTCAGACAGCTCTGCCGCGTCGTACTCATGCGCGCCGATGCCCGGAAGGACATAGTGCGGCCCCGAAAAGCTCCGGCCGTCGGGACTATGGAGGAAAAAGGTCTGGATCTTATTGAGATACGTTTCGCCGGGAAGCATGGTGTTGCGCGTTGCACGTTCGCAGCCTGCACCCCATGGCGTGCCGTAGAAGCTGGCAAGCACGAGAAGCGAACCGTCGCGCAGGCGGCGCAGCCGCCAGAGATAGACGGCGCAGCCCTCCAGCAGACGGGCCGTTTCCGTCCAGGTGCTGCCGCCGTCCGTGCTTTCCCGGACGGCAATATAGTCGCACCAGCCGGTGCGCGCGGCGTTGACGCGGCCCACGTCCAGCCCGACCAGCCGCCCGTCGGCAAAGCCCGCGTTCAGAAACGAGCCTTCGGCCAGCGGGCACCTGCCCGTCTCGTACCAGTGTTCCCCGCCGTCGTCGGAGGCCATATAGACGCGCTCCGAGACGGTATCCGCACTGCCGCATTCCGCCGAGCAATAGGACACCGGCGCGCCGATGGCCTCGCCCATTTCCAGTCTCGGCGGCACAAAGGCCGCGTCATGCGCCCGGCGGATCTCCTTAAAGGACAGGCCAAGCCGCCCGTTCTGATAGTCGAAGCAGTCCGTCCACGCCGTAAAGCCCAAGGCGTCCGCAGGCTCGTAGATCATGCGGTGCTCGGCATCCGCCGCGTGCGGGACCGAAGATATGTCCATCATAATACCGCCTCCTTCCGCGTCAGTCAAGCCGGACGACGCTTCCCGTTTCATAGGCCCGCAGCGCGCCGGTGAGCAGCTGGTGGCTCAAAAGCGCCTCGTCCGGCCGGAAGCAGCCGAACGCGCACGGTTCGCCGCAGAGTTCGGCGATAAACGCCGCGAACATCTGCAGCATGGCGTCGGAAAAGCCAAACTCGAAAATGCCGCCGGTGATGACTGGGAAGAGCGTCCTCTGCCCCAGTATCAGGCGGCTCCACGCCTGCTCCCGGCCCTGATTGCGCGTGTACCAGACGGCGTTTGCGTCCTCTGTGGAAAATTTCGCAGAGCCGTCCAGCCCGTAGATCTCGTATTCCACCGTATTGGTGCAGCCGGGGGCCATGCGCTTCATTTCCATCACCATCGGGAACCGGTCGCCCGCCGCATTGTGCGCGCCGCAGAGCAAAATCGCGTTGTCATATGTCTCGCAGGGCGCAAAGCCGTCGCCGCAGGGCCGCTGCGGGACGAGGTTGGCCAGCTGCGCGCTCACGGAATCGACCCGGAAGCCGAGCCGGAACGGCAGGTGCTGGGTGTGGATGCCGAGGTCGCCCATGCAGCCATACGCGCCGTTGGTCTTCAGCTGCCGCTTCCAGTTGATGGGCTTGCTCAGGTCCATATCCGACGCGTGCTTGATGGTGAAGCGTGCCTCGATCACGCGGCCGAAGAAGCCCTCCTGATACCAGCGGAAGAGCTGCTGCGCGGCGGGGTAATACGGAAATTCGCTCGAGCAGCGGACAAAGACCTGCGGATGCTCCCGCATGGCGCTCAGGATCTGCTGGCAGGCGGGCAGATCGATCCCGAACGGCTTTTCGGCCAGCAGATGCTTGCCGGAACGGATGATATCGGTATAGATCTGCGCGTGCTGGTCGTGCGGCACGGCGCAGTAAACGGCTTCGACCTCCGGATTTTCCAGAAGCTCGTGATAATCATGGTAAAAATACCGCGTGTCTGGCACGCGCCGGAACCAGTCGAGGCTTTTGTCCGTCCGGCTGCACGCGGCGATGATCTGTGGGCGCGGCAGGTCGGTCTGCAGATGCAGCCAGCGCATGGAGGCGCTTGCAAACTCCCGGCCCATCAGCCCGCAGCCGATGACGCCGAATTTGATGGTCTTCTCCACGCTCAGCCCTCCATTTCGGACAGGCACTGCTCCATCCACGCGATCAGCTTCCCCACCATCGGCTCCGTGACCAGCAGCGGCAGCTTTGTCAGCGCGACGGGGCGGCAGTTGGCCTTGTAGGTCTGGGCGCTGATGTCGACGCAGAACTCGCGGTTCATCCGCGCGGCGAAGGCCGCCGCGTCCGGCACCTGATGGAAGCACAGGGCGCTCATATGCCCGTCGCCCTCCGCGCCGCTGCAAAGCGCGGGATGGCGCGCGGCAAGCTGGCGCAGCGCATCGTGATAGGTCTTGCCGACCGCTTCGATATGCGCGCCGTTATGGCTGACAAATTCCATCGTGACGAGATACGCAAGGCTTGCCAGCTCTTCCTGTCCGTTGGTGACGAGCGCGCCGAACTGGCTCAGGCAGTCGAACGCGCCGCTGACCAGCAGGCGGCTGGCCGGATACAGGCCGCCGGGGAAGCCCTTGCCGATGGAGACGAAGTCCGGCTGCAGACCGTATTTGCGGAACAGGAAGAGCGTATCGTACCATGCGCTGGACTGGATTTCGTCGCAGAGCACGGGCGTGTCCGTTTCGCGGCACAGGCGGTAGGCTCCGGCCAGATATGCCTGATTCAGACGTGTTCCGCTGTAATTCATCATGATCAGCTCGTGGCAGAAGCCCGCCGTCTTGTAGGGCGGCGTGTTCCAGCGCTCGATGGCGCTGCGGAAGCTTTCGGGATCGTTGATCGCGACAGACTCGACGCGCAGTGCGTCTTTGCATTTTTCCGCGAGCGACGGCCACAGGCCGCGCAGCATCTGCGCCAGAATCGTCGTGCCGTGGTATCCGGCGGTCACGCCGCCGTCGTTGTCCGCCATGACGAGGAACACCGGGATGCGGTCAGGATATGCGGGCGCGGAGCCGTCCAGCGTGTCAAAGCGGCTGAGCATCATCTTGAGCGCCGCCTCCACTGCCAAAGAGCCCGTTTCCAGATTGAGCACGCGGTTCAGAACGCCGGGCTGCCGCGCCTGCAGAAGTGTCTGCGGCAGCGGCTCGTCCATGGGACGGCCGTTGGCTGCGGCGATCAGGCGGCGTTCGAGCAGGCGCGTGATATATCCGCGCGTATTATTATGCGTGGCATTGGGAATGCCGAGTGCGCGAGCTTTGTCCAGCAGCGCGTAGCCCGGGAAGCCGTGGCCGAGCGGGATGTGATAATGCTCGCTCTTTCCGGCAAAGTACAGCCGTCCGTCCTCGCCGAGGCGGAAGCAGCCGAGCGCGCTGAGCGGCGCGGGGGCATAGTGCTGTGCGGCGGCAAAGCTATCGGTCGGCGCGCCCGGCTCTGCCGAGACGGCCTGCGCGGGCGGGCAGAGCTGCCGCCCGACCTGCTCCATCAGAATCTCCTGACGCGCGGCAAACGGATCCGGATAAAATTCGACCGGCTCCTGCGCGAGCTTCACAAGCGCCTGCTCCGATTCTCCGGTCAGCGCCGCGCGTGCGCGGCAAACGGCAGAGGTATACTCCGCGCCCAGAAGCGACTCTAAACTGCGGCTGAAATTTTTGATCATATCGGTTCCCCCTTATGCTCTTACAGCTGTACAAATTCAACATTCCAAAGGCGGCAGAACAGGCGGATGCGGTCGAGCCGGTCGCCCAGGACGAGCGCCTCGTGGTGTGTGCCGCCCTGTTCGAGCCATGCCGTCACGCAGCTGCGCACGCCGCTGTCCGGCCGGAAGAACAGATACGGCATATCCACGTGCAGCAGATCCGCGTCCGGCAGGATCTCGCCCGGCGCGCAGACCAGCCGGAAGCGGTCCGCCGTCAGATGCGTCAGCGACAGGATGCACGCGCGGCCCGGCTCCGGCGTGAAGATCGGCGTGGGCGGATTGGAAAGCCCGCCCTCGGACAGGACTCTGTTTTTCAGATACGGGCGGCGGTCGGCGCGGCAGAGCCGCCAGTTGCCCTCGCCCTGATGGCACATCAGGATCGCTTCGCGCTTGAAGTCCATCATGTACATTTCCGTAAAGCCCGCCGCGCCGCAGAGCGTCTGCATGGCCGCCACCAGCACGGCGGCAGTCGAATCGCCCTCGGCGGCGTAGCCATAGCCGTCGGCCAGCAGGTTTGACGCCGCAAGCAGCGGCAGCTGCGTAAAACGGCCATCCTCGCCGCATTCGCCGTAGTGCAGCGTATAGCCGGACAGGCCGCCGGACTGCAGATAGGCCCTGAGGCCCAGATACATCCGCGCCGCCTCTGCGTGCGTCGGCTCGTCCAGCGTAGGATCAAGCTCAAAAACGGCCCGGTCCGCTTCCATCTGTGCCCGCACCGCGTCCTCTTCGACTTCGGCGCAGAAGCGGCGGACGGTCCCGATAGAGTCATAGACCAGTTCCGGCCCCAGGAAGCGGTAGATCGCCATATCGTCGGTAATGACGTCCCCCATGCCGGGCAGCTTGCCGATCACGCCGATGCGCATCCGCTTCATGGCGCGCACGGTCATGGCCGCGCGGCCAAAATCCGCGACGAACCGCACAAACGAGCCGTCGCAGCGGTTCCCGGCGTAATAGACGCAGTTGACGCCCATGCGCGTCATGACGTTCGCCTGATCCTGACTGCCATGGATGCCCTGATTGACCGTATAGTCCCACTCGATAAAGTCCGGCCGGACGGTCTGCTCCGGCTGGATGAGGGCAAGGGCCAGCGGCAGGTGGTTCTCCTCCAGCGCACGCACCAGATACGCCCCCTGCGAATAGGTCAGCAGCAGGATCAGAATTCCATCCAGCTTCTCATGATTATATTGCGCCACGAGCGACTCGATCTGCGCCCGGTTCATGGCTGCGTGCGGGAAAACGAACTCCGCCGCGTCCCGCAGGCCGTCCAGAACCTCGTTTACATACGCCGTCTGCGCCCGGTCGATGCCAGGAAACAGCGGCAGATAGTCCTCCAGCATCAGAGCCAGAACGCCGAGTTTCGTTTTTTTCTGTGTCATGTCTCTCATCCTTTCTGCAAATACAGCGCCTCATAGACGCGCCGGTAGGCCGCGTAGGCTTCTTCATACGCATCGGCGGTTTCCGCCTGCGGCTGATAGACGGTTTGCTCCTCCGCGTCATGCAGCGCCCAGCCAAGCGCGCCTGCGGCCAGCATGGCCGCGCCGCGCGACGTGGCCTGCACCGTGGAGAGCGTGTGGAACGGGCGGCGGCAGGCATCCGCCTTGATCTGCATCCAAAGCGCGCTCCCCGCTCCCCCGCCGAGCGAGGTCACGGTCTGCGCCGTGCAGCCGAGCGCAGACAGCATATTCAGAAAATCGCGCAGCTGGAAGGCCGCTGCCTCCAGAATCGCACGGGCGCAGGCGGCTCTTGTGCTGGACAGCCGCAGCCCGTAAAAGCCGCCGGAGGCCTCCGGCAGATTGTCGGGATCGACGCACCCGGCCAGATACGGCAGGAATGTCACGCCCTGCGCGCCGGGCGGCACCTGCTCCGCCAGCCGGTCAAGCGCAGCATAGCCGCCGTCCAGATCGCGGCAGAATTCGTCGCGGAACCAGCGCAGGCTCATGCCGATGGTGTTGCTGATGGGAAGATACAAATACGCGCCCGGCATGGCGTGGCGGTAGATGGTCACATGATGGTCTTCGGAAAATTGCGGATGGGCCGTAAACGCGGCGGCGACCATGGCCGTGCCCGTCGTCTCGCAGAGCGTGCCCGGGCGGGTGCAGCCTGCGGCCAGCGCCGCGGCGGTCTGATCCATCGCGCCGGTCACGACGCAGGCAGAGGCAGGCAATCCCAGCGCTTCCGCCACCTCCGGCAGAACCGGCCCCACAATGCTGCCGCACGCAAGCGCCTGCGGCAGGCGCGTCCGGTCAAGCTCTGCCAGCGCGAGCGCCTCGTCCCAGTAATCGTCGCTTTGCAGGTCAAAATACCCGGTGGAGGTCAGCAGCGATTTTTCCGTGACTGCCCGGCCCGTGAGCCAAAGCATCAGATAATCCTCCAGCAGGAGGAATTTGTCGGTCCGCGCCCAGCTCTCCGGCTCCTGCTGGCGAAGCCAGAGCAGCTTCGCCAGCGGCAGCGCGCCGCTCAGCTCCGGCAGGCCGGGGCGCTCGTAAAAGCG